>JGI24661J20069_1000601_pt1 | contig 13553 bp, 9 predicted proteins | sample MalvirmetaMSP144_FD_20069 | JGI IMG/M metagenome (IMG submission 20069) | reverse complement strand
TTGGATAAATACGAGGCGGCTGCCAAAGGGACTAAAGAAATAGCATTGGCAGTTACTGCGTCCACTTTTACTACTATTTCTGTATTTCTTCCGCTCATTTTTCTGGGTGGATTTGAGGGTGCTTTTTTCAGGGATCTTGCAGCCACTCTTTCTATAAGCTTGCTTTCATCTCTGCTGATTGCATTAGTGATCTTACCTGTTTTTGTTGTTCAGTTCAGTGGGAAAGGGACTTCGGGTTTTCTTTCAAAGATATCTTCCGGATTAGACACCGTGATCCAAAAGTACGAGAGGAGTTTAGCAAAGGCTATAAATAAACCACTTCTACCTGTTCTCTTTACTTTAGTAGTAAGCATAATTGCCATATTCGCTTTTTTAAATGTTCGGAAAGATGCCTTGCCTGAAGGCGAACCTGAACGCGTTAAATATCTGGTAACTCTACCCGGAAATACTTCTTTACGATCTTCAAAAGATGCTTCAAAAACCATCACAGATTTTATAAAAAGAGAGACAGATTCTATTCAAATTCTGTCTGTTGGTGGTTATACCGACAACACAAGTTTAAGTTCTATACAGGATGAAGGTCTCAATAAATTTAAGATCACTGTGCCGGTACAAAACTGGCAGGAAGCTTATCGGGTTGAAGATCTTTTTTCATCTTTGCAGAAAACTTATCAGAGGTGGACGTTCAGTAAACAAGGAGATTCACGTATTGGAGGAAGCAGTTCATCGGTGGAAGCTCCTGTACAGTTCAGCGTAGTTGGGATAGACCGCAATTTCAGTAAAAGGATCGGCATCGCCTTGGAAGATTTCATGAGCAAGGGTTTCAAAGAAGTGTCATTGTCAGAAAAATTCCCTCAAACTGTAGAAGCTTATCAATTACAGCTGAAAAATGATCGGTTACTGTTTTATGAGATCAGTGAACGGGATGTAATTGCTTATCTGGAGTCACTAACGCGGGGAATGTATGTAACGGACTGGAACAGACAGGATGAGCAAATTGCTATCCGGTTATTGGGAGAGGGTGAAAATCTTACAGATCCTCAAGAAATAAAGCTGAACATGAAAAATAAAGTGATTCCACTTTCCGAGATCGCTTTGATCAATGTGGTAGATGAAGCAGAACAGATAGAGCGGCTGGAACAATCGGCTATCTTAACATACAATTCTGATTTTACTTTTGTGGATTGGTGGTGGAATTCGGATGAGATCAAAGAACAGGTAAATGATTTTATGCAACGAACAGGACATGAAATCAAAATTGGAGGAACCGCGATTCAGTTAATAAACCTATTGAAAGAACTGGGTCTTTTGTTGTCCATAAGTGTACTGTTGATCTATTTGATCCTTGCCATTCAGTATGAAAACCTGAAATATCCGTTTATCATTATTCTGGCAATTCCATTTGCCTGGATCGGTTCTGTATTTGCACTTTATCTTGGAGGTGTAAGCTTAAACGCACTTTCATTTATGGGAATTCTGATCCTGACCGGAATTGCGGTAAACGACTCCATCCTGAAAGTGGATTTTATGCGACGCTATTATGAAGAAACCGGAGACATGGAAGAAGCGGTAAGAGAAGCGGGAAAAAACAGATTTCGTCCGGTTGTGATGACCAGTTTAACAACTATTTTAGGATTGATCCCCATGTTGATCCCATTTGGCGATGGCTATGTTTTGAGGCAGTCATTGGCAATTGCTCTGATGGGAGGGATGGTAACCAGCACGCTTTTAACTCTATATTTGATTCCTATGGTTTTTAAATGGATTGAAGGGAGGAGAAGAATTGAGAATGGTTCAATTAAGAATGTGTCAATTAAGAATTAAGAATGTGTTAGTTAAGTATGAATTTAAACTTGGAGATCTTTCAGGATCGATGGAATTAAATCAAATTTTAGCAGTAAACCGGAAAGGGTTTTAACCCGCATTGTTAAAGGATACGAAATGAAAAAAATATTCAGAGCATCATTTGTAATATTAATCCTTGCAGGGCTATTGATCTCCTGTAAAGGAAAAAAAGAAAAAGTGAAAACTCCGGATCTGGACAGCATCGAGATTCTGCCGGAAGTAGTGTTTACCGTTGTTGACGATGAGCCACTTCGCTATTATATCGAAAGCAGAGGAGTTGTAGAGCCCGACAAAAAAATATTGATCACCCCGCGTATCGGCGGTTTTGTGGAAACTCATAATGTTACAGACGGGAAGTGGCTGGAAAAAGGTGACATCATTCTTCAGTTTGATAAAGAAGAATGGGAATTCAGAAAGAATGATGCCTACAATAAATATCTAAAAGCAAAAAATGAGTACGAAACAGAACTCAGACTAAGGGGAGAGCTCAATCAGGATACCACTCAGAATTCTTTAATGAAGATCAATACGGGATTATCTGAAGCAGAACTAAATTACGACAGAGCAAAACTCGATCTTAGTTACACAACTATTAAAGCACCTTTTTCAGGATACATTTCAACCAAAGAAGTTGTAACTGATGGCGCATATGTAGGTGCTGGGAAGGAATTGGGAAGTTTTGTTAATACCAATACCGTAAAGATCCGCTTCGATGTACTTGAAAAAGAAATCGTTGATCTGAAACCCGGGATGGAAGTAGAACTGGAAGGACCTGCTCAGGAAAAATACACAGGAAAGATCACAGCTATTTCTCCTGAGATCGATCAGGAATCAAAAACAGGTCAGGCAATCGTTGAAGTTGATAATCCTGATGGCTCACTTAAAACAGGAATGACGATCGAAGGAAGAATCTTTGTACGAAGTGCTACATCCAAAGTGAGAATGCCGCGAGAGAGTTTGCTTGCCAGAGATGGCAGAACACTCGTGTTTAAGCTGAACAAAGGCGAAGTGGAGTGGATCTATGTAACTCCGGAAGAAATGAATACGGAATGGGTGCTTATCGATCATGAAGAGATAAACCCGGGCGACACACTTGCTGTTGACAAACATTTTAGTATCAGCCATCAACAGAAGGTAATTCCATTAATGGATAATTAATCTGATGAGAGAACTGCTGCGACGTAAATATCTGATCTCATTCTTTTATTTGATCGTTTGTATCGTCGGGCTTTCTACGTGGATGATCATTCCTGTTGAAAATGCACCGGAACTTAATCTTCCAAGAATTACGGTGTTTTACAGCTGGGGCAATACAGCACCTGAAATTGTGGAACAGGAGATCACACGCAAAGTTGAAAGTGTATCTAATAATTTGCGGGATGTTAAAGAGATCCGGTCTTTAACCCAGTCAGGCAGATCCAGAGTCACAATCACATTTAATAAGAATGCTCCGGTTGAATTCAGGTCGCTGGAATTGCGCGAACAATTATTTTCTATTGAACAATCATTACCTCCGAGCGTTTCTCCTGCTCAAATTACCAGAAGTGTGCCGGAAGAGCTGGAAGATCAACAAACGTTTATTGTATATACACTCAGTGGAGATATGGATGGGAAAGCATTGCTGGAATATGCCCGACAGTCTATAAAAACAAAGCTACTGGGCATCGAAGGTATTTCAGAGGTTGCTCTTGAAGGAGTAGACGATCCGGCTTTGATCATTGAATATGAACGGCAGGCACTTGAAAAGTACAACCTGAACGCGTCAATGATTTCAAATGAAATAAGAGAGAAACTTAGTTGGAGAACTTCAGGATATATTGATTCCGAAAATTCACGCTTTGGTTTAGTGTTGCCTCCTGATTTCCGAAATACAACAGAAATCTCAAATTTGAAGCTTTCTCTCCCGAGGAGCGTTCGTCAGTTAAGACTTAGCGACATAGCTACCGTTTATGTAAGTGATTATCCCTCGAAAAGCATCAGAAGAGTAAATGGAAGTACAGCTCTCACTATTCGTTTGAATAAAGAACCGGGTGCTGATGCGATGGGTTTAGCAGAATTAGTGCTGGCAGAGATGGAAGAAATAGAACGCGTGCTTCCGGATGGGATGGAACTAAGATTACAAGTTGATTCTACCGAAGAGTTACGCGAACAATTCGATCAGTTGTCAAATCAGGCAATATTCAGTGCGTTGTTAGTATTTTTGGTAGTGCTTCTGTTTATAAGAAAGATTCGTGCTCCAATTGTAATTGTAGGAAGCGTGTTCTTTTCCATTCTTATGAGCATAATTGCTTTGTACCTATTTGATTTTACACTGAATGTGATCACTCTGGCAGGGCTAACTATTGCTTTGGGAATGCTAATTGATAACGCTGTAGTCGTTTTTGAACAGGTTAATCCGGGCTTGCCAAAAGACCGCCGAGAAAGGGTTGAGCATGTGAAGAAAGAACTACCCGGATCATTTGTTCCGGTATTGGGCAGTACGTTAACCACTGTCGGAATTTTTGTTCCTCTTCTATTTGCTATGGAGGAATTGAGATTGTTTCTGGTACCACTCGCAGTGGCACTTACCATTACTTTATTGTGCTCTGTGATCATTGCATTTACCTGGATTCCTTATGCACTGATTTGGTTAACACCTGTTTCTGGAAAGGAGAAAGCGAAGGTAAATAAGAAATCAATCAGCAGTCTGTTAAAGCATAAAGCACTCCGTACTTTGATCTTCAGAAACAGACTGAGGTGGATTTTGCCGGTTTTGCTTGTCGCTGTAATAGGAATTCCACTTTTTGTAATAGAAACTCCGGATGATTGGGAGGATACATCATGGCCGGAATTCACCCAGATCTATTTTGATAATCGTGATGATATTGATCCGCTGATTGGAGGATTGACATATAAATTTGCTAAAGAAACCTACTTTGGCAGTCCATGGAGGCGGGATACTGAGGAAAAGATATCGGTGTATATCCGCAGTCCACAGGGAACTCCATTGAGTGAAATTGATAAAGTCGTAAAGAATTACGAAACGATCGCTAAGCCATACACCAATGCATTTTCCTATTATGAGGCACAGCTTTCGGAAGATTTTGGAGCCTATCTTACTTTTTCGGTGAAAAATGAGTATTTGAGTGAAGTAGCTCCATACTATTTTTTATTTGAAGCGATTTACCTCTCGGCTCAAACCGGGAATTTTGCCACATCTGTATCCGGATTGGCGCAGAATCACAGTACAGGCTTCGGAGGAGGTTCATCATCCCAAAGAATTACGCTTACAGGATATGCTTATAACGAGCTCCACGATCTGGCACGCGAAATTCAACGCAGGCTCGAAAAAAACCGAAGGGTAAGAGAAGTAGATATAAACAATAGTTCTTACTACAGCAGAGATGATTTCTATCAGTATAATCTGGAACTCAACGACAAAAAATTGCTTGCAAGCGGACTCGAAAGACGAACAATGTTGAGCGCTTTAGCAATGGATATTAACAGGGAGAACTCTTTAGGTAAGGTAGAATTTGAAGATCAGGAAATGTATTTGATCAGCCGAACTGAGAACGATCGTTTATATGAAGAGGATCTGATGGAAAGAATGCGTAAGAGTAAGGATATGAGCTTTGACCTGGAAGCTTTTGGAACTATTACCAAAGAAAGAGCGCTCACTGAAATTCGTAGAGCAGATCAATCCTATGAGCGGGTGATCACTTTTAACTTCTTGGGGAATTATCGTATGGCTCAGAGCTTTACGGAATCAATGTTAGAAGAAGTTCCGGTTCCTGTTGGAGCTAAAATAAAATACGGTTTTTCGGGATTCAGTTTTAACGATGACGAACAAACTAAGAATCTTTGGCTGATTGCTATGCTAAGTATTCTAAGTGTGTGGATGATCATATCTGCATTATTGGAAAGCTGGTCCGGATCATTGTTTGTTATACTAACCATTCCGTTCAGCGCAGTTGGAATTATGTTGGGAACACTTGCTAACGATTTAAGTTTTGATCGCGGAGCAATAGCAGGAGCTTTACTATGTGTGGGTGTAGTCGTTAACAATGCGATATTGTTAATTCATCAGCGGAAAAAAGAAAGCGAAAGAGGAATAGGAGGAGTTAGAGCCTGGTACAAAGTATTTCGGCAAAAGCTAAGACCTGTTTTGATTACAACCACAACAACAATAATGGGATTGCTGCCCATGGTTATTTTCGGAACCGATGAATTCTGGCAGAACTTAGCTATTGTAGTGATCTGGGGACTGTTATTCAGTACAGCATTATTATTTCTATTCTCGGGATTATGGGATAGAAAATTGATTCGTGATAAGTAGGTTTTAATTAGTCTAATTCCCAAACTATGACTTGGAATGCCTGTTATAAGTAACAACCTAATGTTACTAAGGAGTTTAAACTAATAGAGCCTTCAGGCTCGGCGGTATGCACCTGAAGTAGCTAAGACGAATTGAAGCAGAGCTTCCGGGGGCATTCCGTACCGGAGGTACGGAACGAGATACCATCAAAAACCTAAACCGAGACAGCTAGTTTCAAAATATCCCACCATTCATTAAATACGACCAGCAATACAACAAGGGCGCCACTTACCAGAGTATGAAGTCCGATGGTTTTAAAAAGGTAAGAATTGCGATGCATTCCCAGTCTTTTGGAGGCATCATAAGCAGTGATATTAAAGCTTGAGAACCAGATCAATACGTAGGTGATTGCGAGTATACTAGCTAGGAATGAGGTGCCCTGTCCGGAGAAATAGACAGTTACTATCAAAGTGATCAGAATAAAATCGAGATGAAATATCCAGGTAAATAAATTAAGGGCCTGATTGAAATGCGACATTTCCTTATTCGGAAAATAGAGCCAAAAAAGAGCGATCATTTCTACAATTAAAACCAACAGTGTAGATAATACAAATAAGGAAAAATAGTTTTTTCCCATTATAGCTATATAAGGAATGTGGTAATACAGAGTCTCTAATCCTATATCACTTATAAATATTTTGGTAAGTATGTATACAACCAATCCACCAAAAATGGCATGCTGAAATAAAAGAAATACCGCACTTGCAGATGAACGTTCTCTGTAACTCAAAATATCATCAACAAAGAAGCGATGCGCCGTAAAATAACGAGGAATAGTTTCCAGATATGTAGGATTTGAAGCAACATTTACCGCAAGACTGATCCAAAGCAAAACCAGAACCAACACAGACCAATGAATGAGAGGAGTTTGGTCGGGGATGTCAGGCACTGCGATAGTAGTCGGGTCCATTCCCGAAGTGCCTTCAAAAGTACTTTTTAGATCAGCATTTTGAGCTAATACAGATCTGTACCACTCACCATCTAGTAACAGATTCAGTTCTGAATTTATAAGCTGTTCTTTTAACCTGGAAAGGTTTTCTGCATATGAATCTGATGTTTCAAAAACACTGAAGAGTGGTTGTGAGTGAATATTTACCGAATAAACCTTATTCCGAGTTATTTCAAAAAAGTCTTCTGTACTTAAATACGTTTGTGAACCTAAATATGCTTGAGAAATATTGCTGTGAGTAAAAGCTACGATCCCGTTAAAAGCGGAAGAAGAATCGTAATAAGCTTTGGCATCGTTTACAGATTTCAAATACTGATCTGAATTGTTAATAAATTCATTTTCAGTTACAAATTTGTGATCCAATTTCACAAAAAAAGAGATTCCTGTGCTGTCCAATGAAGCTATTTCATCTGCAGTTAATGGATGGCTGACAAACAGATATGAGACATTGTGATTGCTGAAGAAATCCAGCTCCCTGTTAAAAGCTTCAGAATCTGCAGGATTTTCCCAATCTACGGCTACCTTCTTTTGAGCATAGCTTAAGGAATAACCGAACATCAAAAAGAATACAAAAAGCACCCACCGCAAAAGATATGTTCTGCGGGTTTTCACTTATGCTTCTACAGCTACTCCGAAAAATTCAGAAATACTGCTTTTTTTGATCGGTTTTGCAAGAAGGGTAGCGGAAGTACAATCTGTAACCTCAACTTCTACATAATCGCCCGGCTCAAAATCTCTTCGGTCAAATACACAGATCTTATTTGTATCGGTACGTCCGCTCATTTGCTCTTCAGATTTCTTACTGGTTCCTTCAACAAGAACCAGATGGCGTTCTCCGATCTCATTCTTGTTTCGTACACCCTGAATATTCATTTGCTGAGTAATGATCTCGGATAGACGTCTCTTTTTAACTTCTTCAGGAACGTCATCTTCGAATTTACGATGAGCTAATGTTCGTTCTCTTTCAGAATAAGCGAACATATATGCCAGGTCATAGCCAACTTCTTTCATCAAGCTCAGTGTTTGCTGATGTTCTTCTTCAGTTTCGTGGCAGAAACCTGCTATGATATCTGTTGAAAAAGAAACTCCCGGAATAATGACTCTCATCTGATCGATCAGTTCCAAATATTGCTCACGGGTATAAGGGCGACGCATTCTCTCCAGCATAGAATCACTTCCTGCCTGAGCGGGAATGTGAATATAGTTGCACAAGTTTGGCTGCTCAGCTATAATATGAAGTAATTCGATTGGGAAGTCTTTCGGATGCGGAGAAGAGAATCTGAAGCGAATTTCAGGGTTAACCTGACTACAAGCCAACATCAGTTTAGCAAAAGAGTTTTCACCATCTTTGTAGGAATTTACATTCTGTCCAAGCAGGGTGATTTCTTTAATTCCTTCTTCACTTAACTGACGAACTTCTCTTAAAATACTTTCCATAGGTCGGCTTCTCTCACGACCACGTGTAAAAGGAACTACACAGAAAGAACACATATTATCACAACCACGCATAATGGAAACAAATGCAGAGACGCCGTTACCGGCGGTTCTTACCGGAGTGATATCAGCATAGGTCTCTTCAAGAGAAAGCAATACGTTTACTGCTTTTCTGCCGTCGTCAACTTCTTCCAGCAAGCGGGGGATGTCGCGATAAGCATCAGGCCCAACTACAATATCAACCAGATGCTCTTGCTCCAGAATTCTGTCTTTGATGCGCTCAGCCATACAGCCAAGTACACCTACGGTAAGTTCTTTATTCGATTTTTTGATCTTCCGAAGCTCTTTTAACCGATTCCACACCTTGGTTTCTGCATTCTCACGGATAGAGCAGGTGTTTACCAATACAACATCGGCGCTTTCCGGATTTTCGGCCAACTGCATTCCGTCTTCGATCAGAATTGAATTTACCACCTCCGAATCTGCGAAATTCATCTGGCAGCCGTAGGTTTCAATAAAAAATTTCTTGTTACTCACTGTACTTCTCTTTTCAAACTAAAAATTCTAATTAGGCCAGATATCCGGGTTGTCTCTCCAACTGGAAAGCAGATCCAGATCATCGCCTGTAACGATACCTTTTTCAATAGCTACATTGATCAGCGTTTTATAATCGGTGAGGCTGTACACAGGAACGTTTACTTTTTGGAAACGTTCATCTGCTTTTGCAAATCCATAAGTGAATATAGATAACACACCTTCAACATTAGCTCCAACAAACTGAAGTGCTTCAAGCACAGAGATTGCCGATCCTCCGGTAGAGATTAGGTCTTCAAGAACAATAGTGCTTTGTCCTTTATCCACACCACCTTCAATTTGATTGCCCATCCCATGAGCTTTTGCTTTAGCGCGAACGTAAGCCATTGGTTTATCCAAAGCTTCCGAAACCCATGCTGCATGAGGTATTCCGGCAGTTGCTGTTCCGGTGATGACATCCACATTCGGAAATTTTTCACTGATAAAAGCAGTAAACTGCTGAGCGATCTTCTTTCGTACTTCCGGATGTCTTAAAGTTAATCTGTTATCGCAATAAATTGGCGAATTCCACCCTGAAGACCAGGTAAAAGGATTATTCGGTCTTAGTATAACTGCGTCAATATCTAATAAGTCTGCCGCTAGTTCGCGTGCAAATGAATCGTTAATAATCATAAATGTCTGTAATCTTGTGTTCTCTTCTGAAATCCCGAGAATAGGTCTTTTTTTACGACCAAAAGAAAATAAGGCTTTTTAGACAGATAAGCGCATATAATCCTGCAAGTAAATCATCGAGTAAAATACCGGCTCCACCGTCGTATTTTTGTAGCTTATTGATACCTAAAGGCTTTAAAATGTCAAAAATCCGGAATAATATGAAACCAATCCCTAAAATCATTAAATCTGAATCGAGTACACCGGTCGATGAAATTGATATAAATGTGAGCGCCTGACCAGCCCATTCGTCCATGACAAGTTTTCCGGGATCTTCACCCCATTGTTCTACACATGCTGAAGTCACCCATAGCGAAAGGAGAGAAGTTATTAGCACAAACAGCGGTACCAAAAAAATGTTACCGGACATCATTAGAAAGTAGATGGGAACTAATGAAAGCAAACTTCCCCAGGTGCCGGGTGCAAATGGAATTAATCCCGAGCCGAAACCTGACCCAATGAAAAGTTTAAGGGATCTCATGAAGATGCCGAGTTGCGAAATAACTTTTTATTAGTAAACACATATTCTATTCCGGAATAAACAGTAATGAAAGTCACAAACATCATCAGCCAGAACATAACACCGGTTGAAAGAATAAGCTCAGACCAGTCCGCCAGAATATTTCCTGTTCCTTCAAACACGCCAAGAAATAAAGCGATATACAGGAATGTAAGTTGGATGGTTGTTTTTGTTTTTGCAAAAGAACGGGTTTTCATCTGCATATCCTTTTTGTTTGCATACACCCGTAATCCGGTCATAAATACATCACGGATGATGATCAAAATAACTGCCCACCACGGAAACTGAGAAGGATCGATAAATGGAAGTACAATAAAGGCGCTGAATGTGAGCACTTTATCTGCTAGTGGATCAAGAAATACACCGAGTGTAGATTCAACCTGATATTTCCGGGCATAGTGACCGTCAAAATAATCGGTGATTGCAGCAATTGTAAAGATCAGAATACTTAATCCTCCCCAGATCAGTCCTCCCTGCAAATACAGATACAAAAATATCGGCGCAAGGATGATGCGAAGTGAGCTGAGAATGTTCGGAAGACTTTTCATTGAACGAAGATAGGAAATAGATTGGATATAATAATATGAAAACTAGCTTTTGGACAAAGGAATTGTGAATTTTACAGGTATGAAAGTTCAGATCATCTCAATCGGCAACGAATTACTTATTGGAGACACTGTAAACACCAATGCTACATGGATGGGAGAGTTCATGACCGGTTTAGGTTTTGAGGTTACCGAGGTGCATACTATTTCGGATGAACTTAATCTCATCAAATCAACTCTCTCTTATTCAATGAAGTATGCTGATGTTGTGCTTTGTACCGGAGGATTGGGTCCCACTCATGATGATATTACGAAAGCGGCGATCGCTGAATTGTTCGGGGTGACAATGAAGTCAGATAAAAAGGTTCTGGAATATATTAAAAAATTATTTGAGAGCAGGAATATCCCTTTTTCGGAGTCGAATAAGATACAGGCTGAAGTGCCCGAAAATTGTGAGGTATTGTTCAACAAGATGGGAACAGCACCCGGAATGTGGTTTTATGAGAACGATTGCTATCTGGTTTCCATGCCGGGAGTGCCTTATGAAATGAAGTATTTGATGGAAAACGCAATTTCTCAGAAATTAAGAAAGGTATTCGGTGACGTTGGTTTCTTACATTCCAGATATCTTAAAACAATTGGAATAGGCGAGAGTACATTAAGTGATACCATTATAGGCGATCTGAATTCTTTTTTTAACAATGGTGTAAGTCTGGCTTATTTGCCGATGCCGGGAGGGGTGACTCTCAGATTGAATGGCAAGGGATCAACAAAATCAGAGGCAGAGGAATCAGTAAATAAACTCGCAGACCATATTTATGAAAAAGCTTCTAAGTATATTATCGGAGAAGGAAAACATCTGACCATATCAGAAGCTGTTGGTAAAATTTTGATCGAGCAAAACAAAACAATTGCTGCCGCAGAAAGTTGTACAGGCGGGATGATTGCAAATGAGCTTACAAATATAGCCGGAAGTAGTGCATATACGTTGGGCGGAATTGTTTCTTATGCCAATTCAGTAAAAATAAATCAATTAGGTGTCTCAGAAAATGATTTGAATGATCACGGTGCAGTAAGCAGAGAAGTAGCATTGCAGATGGCAAAAGGAGTTGCGGATAAACTTGGTTCTGATATCGGTATTTCAACTACTGGAGTTGCCGGTCCGGGCGGAGGATCGGAAGAAAAACCGGTGGGAACAGTGTGGATGGGATACTGGAGCAAGGATGATCATTTCGCTATAAAAGCTTTGTTTACAAAAGATCGTTTGCTGAATAAGGAACGAAGTATGAGAACGACTTTAGAAATGGCCCGCAGAGTATTAAAGGGAATAGATGAAATGCCTTATAATCTGGAGAAACAATATCCTTGAGAGTTTTTATAACCTTATATATCGCATTGATTGTGAGTTCAACAGGATTATTTGCTCAGGTTGCAGATTCTGTCAAAACAGATTCAGTTAAGGTCACTTCTCCGAATACAGAAGCAAAAAACGACAGTGTATTGGCGTCTCAGAAAAAGGAAGTAAAAGTAAAAACTGTAAACCTTTGGAAGAATCGTATCCCGTCTTTTTCGGAGAAGATAACTACAGATAGTCTTTTGCGATGGAGTATTTATCCGAACTGGGGAGATTTCTACGCTTATCAAAGTAACGTGATTTCATACAGGCAAGGAACAATCGGAAGGACTGATGCTTTTAATATCAACGGTTACGATCAATACGAACAGAATTTATGGCTGGACGATATTCTTCTAAATGATCCGGTTACCGGATTGATCAATTATAATTATGTGCCGCATCACAAGATCGGAACAGTGTATCAGACTTATAATGGAGATCTAAATTCGTATGTGAATATTCGGGATTATTATATCAATGAACCTATCAGTTATTTGAACTTTGATGAAGCTTCTAATGATTACAGAAATCTGGAGTTTTTTGTAGCACAGAATACGGCGCCCGGAACTAATATTGAGTTGTCGTACTGGGATAGGAGAGACGGAGGTTTTTATCCAAATAATTCCGTTCAAGGAAGTCAGATCATGGGGCGGATTTACCATCATTTAGGAGAGAAATATCAGATTCAGGGAATGATCTTACGAAATGACTTTAATAACGATGAATCTGGTGGTTATGTAGTTAATGATCCTGCAAGTTTTGGTTTTGGTGAGTTTACTTCAAATCCTGTAAGCAGTTCGGGAAGCTCAGAAATACTGAGAAATGATATTAAGCTGGGGCTCTACCAAAGATCGGATACAACTTCGGCTGAGTCAAGTGGATTGATATTTAACAGAACTAAGAACGACAGAGTAGTTCGAATTAGCGCTGATACACTAAGCAGAGAGTTGCTAACACATGGTGCTCAGATCTTCAAGAAAGTGGAATTGGGTTTACTTTCAATACAGGGTGATGCTGCAGTTACTTTCTCAGATTTGAGATCAGGTAATTCCATTACCCGGAACAGTTGGTTTACATCAGAAGCAAAAATGACTACTGAATTAGAGTTGTTTGATGGTTTAAAATTGATCGGTTCCGGAAATGTAATATCTCGAAATACAGGTCATTCCGGTTCGGAATTTTCTACGGGTATAAACATTGGAGATCCTGATAACCTGAGTCTGAAGTTAACTGCGGGTATGGAAAGCAGAATTCCGACCATTCAG
>JGI24661J20069_1000575_pt1 | contig 14033 bp, 15 predicted proteins | sample MalvirmetaMSP144_FD_20069 | JGI IMG/M metagenome (IMG submission 20069) | reverse complement strand
GGTGATTTGCCAGCCCCTGTGTGCCTGCGAACACCGTGTAATCGTAGGCCATGGTGGCGCAACGCCCGGCTTCGGGGCCAAATGCCGGCGCGTTCACGGTGCCAATGGCGGTAATCAGGCCATCCGCCGGGCTCATTTCAGCCAGCTTGTCCGCCGAACGTCGGCGTCGCTGTGCCGCCAGTGCAAGAGCTCCGTATTCATTGAAGCTGTCGGGGTCGAGCAGGTCTTCAACGTTCTCACGAGCGGTTCGCTGAGCAGTTTTACGCCGCTTTGCGACCGCCTCCGGTCGGCGCTGGTCAGTCAGCAGGTCATGACGCTCCAGAACCTCGGCGAGATCGGCCCGGATGTATTCCAGATCAACCGTCTCTTCATTCTGAATGCCGCCGGCCTCGACATTGGCTGGTTCCAGATAGACCAGTGCCTGCCCGTCGTTCACCGTTGTCCCTGGTTCTGCGGCAATAGCGTGGATGATGCCGGAGTTGGTTGCCTTGACCACAAACTCCATTTTCATGGCTTCAAGCACCGCCACCGGGTCGCCGATGGCGACGGAATCTCCTGGTGTCACATCGATACTGACAACCGTGCCTGAACTGGGCGCCTCAATGCCGATGGTGCCCGCCGGTGCGGCGATGGCGCCCGGGCTTTCGTCGACCGCCGAGGCAGATGCGTTGCCAAAGTGCAGGTGCGGGTGAGCGGTTTTGGTCGCTTCCGGGATCAGGTGTTTCAGGTTGTCTTCGACAAAGCGGGTGGTAACAGCCCAGGTTTCCACGCCGGAATGGCGGACCAGATTCTGCAGCAGACCAATATTGCTGCTGACACCGGTTAGCCGGAATTCGCACAGGGCGCGATACAGCCGCCGAAGTGTTGAAGGGTAATCGCCGCCATGGGCAACCAGCTTGGCGAGCAGGGAGTCAAACGAAGGGCTGATGGTGTAACCGGTGTAACCGTAGCCATCGACCCGTAAACCCGGGCCAGACGGTGGCTCGTAGGTGCTCAGTGTGCCGGTGGAGGCGGTGGCATGACCATCGGCGTGGAGCGTTTCGCAGTTGATTCGCGCCTGAATCGCGAAGCCCCGCACGGTGGGTGCCGAATCAAGAGCCAGATCAGTGAGGCTTTGGCCGCCAAACAATTGCAGCTGGGTTTGAACGAGATCAACGCCGGTAATCTCCTCGGTGATGGTGTGCTCTACCTGGATGCGGGGATTGGCTTCCATGAAATAGAAACGGCCGGGGTGGTCCTCGTCCACCAGAAACTCAAAGGTGCCGAGACCACGGTAGTTAACGGCGCCGGCCAGTTTCAGGGCGCTGTCGATCATGGCATCCCGGATCGAGGCGTCCAGTAAAGGACTCGGTGCAATCTCGATCAGCTTCTGATTTCGCCGTTGCAGGCTGCAGTCGCGTTCCCAGAGGTGACTGACGGCTCCGGTACCGTCGCCGACTATCTGGATTTCGATGTGCCTTGCCCGAGCGATCAACTGCTCAACGTAAAGTGAGCCGTTGCCGAACGCTGCCTGAGCCTCGGACTGGCAGCGCTGGAAGGCCTGCTCAAGTTCTGTTTCGGCGTGAACCGCCCGCATGCCGCGGCCGCCGCCACCGGCAATCGCTTTGATCATAAGAGGCCCGTGCTCGTCCAGGAAGGCGCGGGCCTCGGTGAGGCTCACCGATCTGTTGATTCCCTTTATCAGGGGAACCTCGCAGCGCTCTGCCAGGGCCCTGGCAGCCGACTTGTCACCAAACCCCTCCAACACGTCGAGCGAAGGGCCAATAAAGATCAGCCCGGCCTGTTCGCATGCGCGGGCAAAACCGGCGTTTTCCGCCAGGAATCCGTAGCCAGGATGGACCGCCTCGCAGCCATGGGCCTTTGCGACGTCTATCAGTTGCGCTCCATCCAGGTAAGCCTTTACGCCATGGCCCGTTAAAGCCACCGCCTCATCGGCCATACGGGTATGCAGGCTGGCGTCGTCGTCTTCAGAGAATACGGCCACAGACCGCAATCCCAGTTCGCTGCAGGCTCGGGCAATGCGGATCGCGATTTCGCCGCGATTGGCAATCAGTACGGAGCGAAAAGTCATGGTGCCTTGTTCCCCGGGGTGTGATTTTTATTTTGGGCGACAGAAGCCACCATCCTAGAAACGGCATCCGGATCAGGCAAATGAATTTGTTTGAGGGTTGGTTATGAATGCGCTTGATGACTCAGGTTTCAGGGCTCGTTGGTTTCGTTCTGTTGCTTATCCGGAGCCCCAGGATAACCACGAGGGCGCCAAGCCAGATGCCAACTGAGTAGCGCTCGTTGAACCAGATTACGCCAATCAGTAACCCGAACATGGCGGCGACTGCGCCGAGCTGACTGTAGAAAACCGGATTGGAGCGACGCTGTAGTTCAAAGGCGCAGAGGTAGGTCAGCGCAGTTAAAAGGCCCTGCAGAATGACAATACCAAGAAGGTAAGATCCTGTGCCTACGGGAAAAATGGGCGTCCCAGCCAGACCTGCAAACAGACCAAGTGTCATAGCTGAAGCCAGCAATGTGCCTGCTGCGAGGACCATGGGCTTTACTGCATCAGGCCATGCCACTGAACGGTAGACGTTACCGATAGACAGCATGGCTGGGATGATCAGGCCCATGGCGAACCAGAGAAGGTTCGGGCTGCTGATCTCAGAATGACGTTGCAGCACGATCCAGGCGCAGGCAATGACCGCAATCGATAGCCCGGCCAGTTTGATCCAGCTGCGTTTTTCGAGCCCCATGCCAGTGGCGATCAGAAACGTAAATATTGGTGGCAGGGCATACATGATGCCCGTGAATCCTGCCCCCAGTTTTGTCACCAGATAAAACCCGATGACATTCGGGACCGCGATGCCGGTCAGACCGCTGATAAGAAAATAGCGGCTCAGGCGACGTTCCAACAGAGAGCGGCGTTTCTGGGAGAATACCAGCAGAACGGATCCTGCAATAAGCGTTTGCCAGAAAGCATAAGTGACGGCCGGCATACCCTGGGATGTTGCGGCTTTTGCCAGCGCCAGCATCAAGGCGATCAGGAATCCATTGGCCAGCAGGAGGCCCCAAACTGCGGCCTGGGGCGGGAAAAGCGAACGCTGCATAGAGGCTATCATCACTAAGTGCTCCGGGTTGTGAGGGGCATTACCGTGAGCCAGTTTGCCGTAATTGATTAAGTTGATAACTGGGCGCATTCGAACAATACTTCTTCCAAATCGGAAATAATCAGGAGCGTTCAGTGGCCACCGACAAGCTGGTAGCGATGAACATCTTCAGGCGAGTGGCGGAGCTGGGCAGTTTTACCCGGGCTGCGGATGACCTGGAGATCACTGCGGCGACGGTCAGCAAACACATCGCTTTTCTGGAACGGGACCTCGATACGAGGCTGATCAACCGAACCACTCGCCGAATGAACCTGACCGATGCGGGGTTTGCCTTTCTCAAGCGTACCCAAGCCCTTTTGGATGAACTGGAAGACGCAGAACTGGAGGCAAGAGGGTTTCAGGCGGAGCCAAAGGGGACAATAAGGCTGAATGTGCCAATGTCTTTCGGGCTGACCCACATCTCAGAGGCTATCGACAGTTTTCTGAACCGCTTTCCCGAGATCGATATCGATTTGCAGCTCAGCGATCGGATGGTCGATCTGGTGGAGCAGGGCGTAGACATCGCTATTCGGATTCGAAGCTCCCTGGCCGATTCGAGCCTCATGGCCAGGCCACTGAGAACGTCCAGAAACATTGTTTGCGCATCGCCGAGGTATCTGGAAAGTGCCCCGGAGATTCGCGGTCCGGAAGACCTGACACAGCACAACTGCCTGACGTTTTCACTGCATGACAGACCGAGAGTCTGGGAGCTGGGCGATCGGGAGGTAAGGGTCAGCGGCAACTATCGAACGGACAGCAGCCTGGCGATTCGCCAGAGTTTGTTGAGGGGGGCCGGCGTTGGTTTCTTGCCGCGGTTTCTGGTTCAGGGCGATATTGAAAAAGGCGCACTGATTCCCCTGCTGCCTGACTTCCCGCCCAAACCCTACACTGTATTTGCCCTGTTTCCGCCGGGGCGCAAGCAACCCACCAAGGTTCGCCTGCTGCTTGACCATCTGGACCAACATCTGGGCAAGAAACCCTATTGGGAATAGCGCTGATCCCGTGGATCTTCTGCTGGCTATTTCCATTCTGGAAAATATGTAGTTCTATTCTGTCCGTTTTGCAGGGTCTCGTAGTTCCATAGAGTTGCTACCTCAACGCGAAGGAGACAACTTTATGAACATTCACGAAGCCCTGGACTGGCGTTACGCCGTCCGTGAATTTTCGCCCGAAAAGCTTGATGCCCATACGGTGGAAACGCTGGTTGATGCTGCCCGCAAGAGCGCCTCTTCCTATGGACTGCAGCCATATAAGATCCTGATTATAGGAAACAAGTCGGTTCGGAAGGATCTGTTGGCTTACTCCTTTGGCCAGCAAAAGGTCTTGGACTGCTCGCACCTGATTGTTTTTGCGGCGCAGACAGACATTGGTGATCATACCGTCGACAGGTATGTCGCACAGCTTGTGAAAACCCGAGGTGTGCCTGCAGACGATATTTCTAGCTATGTTAAGCACATGAAACAGGCGCTTGCAGCCAAATCCCGAGAAGAAAAACGGGTGTGGGCGCACCAGCAGGCCTATATTGCCCTGGGGACCCTGCTCACTGCTGCAGCTTCAATGCGAGTAGATAGCTGCCCGATGACCGGTTTCGATCACCAAGCCTACGATGACGTACTTGGACTGGCAAAACTGGGCCTTGAGACTACTGCCATCGTTGCTTTGGGTTACCGTAGTGCCCGTGACCGAACCTCCGGCTTACCGAAAGTGCGCTTTGATTACGGCGATATGGTGATCAGCGTGTAAGTGATACCCGGTCGATTTGGTGGTCTGGCTGGTGTTCCTTGTCTATAGGGTATAGGTTCGGAAGAACGGCAACACATTTTCGAGCTTACTGCCGTTCAAGAGGAGCACCAGCTCTATGAAGGTTTTTTCCAACCCGGTTGGTTCCGGAAATCTGTGGTTTGACAATCTCACCACGGCACAGGGCACACCGGTCGCGTACGATCCACAGGCCAGGTCTTTCGTTCCGATGCCGCCCTTTTGCGCGAACCGGGACATCATCGGCTGCAACTGGATTGCGCCTGAACAGGGGGCCTTCTGTCGTTCCTGCGCGATGACTGCTCTGGCGCCCGACCCCAATATTCCTAACGCCATGCCCAATTGGGCCGAGACAGAAGCCTCCAAGCGCTGGGTGCTGGACAACCTCGGCCGTTGGCACTGGTTTCGCCCTGAGGATCCGGGCACGCGCCCGGTTTTCCACATGTTGGCCGAGGGGCTGACCCCGGTTGCCATGGGGCACGCGAACGGCGTGGTAACCATCAGCGTCGCAGAGGCGGATCCCGTGGTTCGTGCCACCCGACGGCAGGCCCTGGACGAACCCTATCGAACCATGGTCGGCCATATGCGCCATGAAATCGCCCACATGCTTTGGTGGCGCCTGAGCTTGCGTAAAGACTTTCTGGATGCGTTCCGGGAGATGTTCGGTGATGAACGCGCCGATTATCCGGCGGCCCTTGAGCATCACTACCATAACGGCCCGCCGCAAGACTGGCGACTGTTTTACCTGACCAGCTACGCCTCGGCACACCCGCACGAGGACTGGGCGGAGACTGCGGCACACCTGCTGCACCTGACGGACATCACCGACAGCCTGGTGTCATCCGGTCTGACCTCGCCCGAGGTGCCGAGACAGGGTTGGGATCCCTACTCGGAGCCCGACACGGCCATGCTGATCAATGTTGCTGCGTCACTGGCCATCCGGGTTAACCATGTGAACCGCTCCATGGGACTGTCTGACCTCTACCCGTTTGTCCTGTCCGAAACGGCGCAGCGCAAGCTTGCGTTCGTGCACGACTGGTTGCGCCGCGGGGCCCAGGGCCTCTAGTCCAGGTGAGTGCCGGTCAATCAGACCGGCGACACGCCAAAGAGCCACTGGTGGGCCCACACCACCATGACCACATACACGGCAAGGCCGCCAACGATCGCAATGACATCATTGGCTTTGGTCGCTGGCAACGTTGTGATGGCGCGCTGGGTTCTGCGCTTCATGGAGATCCGGTCGGCTACCGCCCAGGCAAGGAAGGAGCCGAACAGCAGAAGGTCGTGGAGCATCCCGTTCGCCAGAAGGTGAGCCAGAGCCCAGAGCTTGACGGCAATGAGCATGGGGTGCTTCAGTTTTGCCTTGATCTTACCCGGCAGGTAGGTGGCAAACAGCAAAGGGAAAACAGGCACCAGAAGCAGGAAGGCCACATGCTTGAGCCAGGCGGGCGGCATGTAGATCACCGTCGGATCCATCCGGGCGGCGCCGTAACCCCAAACGATTAGAACCAGACCGACGAGGGACACCATGGAATACAGTCCTTTGAAGGCTCCCTCGCCCATGGACGCGTTCAGTCGGTTGCGCAGGGGCTCGTTTACGATTGAAAGCGAATGCACGCCCAGAAACAGAATGAGACCAACGATCAGTGTGGTCATTTGCAAAACTCCTTTTGGCTTGAGCGACAGGGTTGTCTGATTGGCAGGACGCTTTCCTTGGAAAGCCCATTTGGGTGAAATCCAGATAAGTATAGGAAACCGGGACAGCAGATGCCTGAGCGTTTATGATCGGCGATCTGATTCACCGGATTGAAAAGGCGCCCATGAAGTTTCCCAAGGTCACTGTTGTACTGGTATCTGCCGCCCTGCTATTTGTTCTATGGGACCAGACCCGTGAACAGCCCGACCCAATTGATGCAAACCGCCTGACCAATCTCCGGGCCAATCCCGTTGAACTCAGTGCCGCAGTCGACTGGATTTTCACCCAGATTCCGGACTTCTGTTCCGACGCCGCGGGCGAAGGCAGTGGCACGAAGGTTCACGCTGATTGCGTCGAAAAAGCCGAGGCAAGAACCTCTACTTGCCGTCGGATGCTTTACGATCGATTCCCGAGTGTTGTTGCTTCAGAGGCGACTTTCCGGGATGTTTCGCTCACCGCAATGGCGTGCCTTGTGCCCCGGTCTGGCTTGGTAAAGTAGGCTGCATTCAACCGATTTTCGGATAAGACGTGTGTCAGCATTCCGAGGTTATCTGGGTCACCGTGCATTCCGGATCGCCGAAGGAATCGTATTCGACATAGCAGCCGGGGCCGGCGCCAGATCCTGCAGGCAAAGAAAACCCTACACGGGTGTACTGGTTGTCGACGAAGGTCTCCAGGGAGGAATCGTTGGCGTCCACCGAGATGTAATCAAGCATTGTTAGCGTATCATCCGCCTCGGCGCGGCTTTCTGGGCACAGGTTGCGCCAGTCGACTTCCGAGCGGCCCGCTTCAGTTTCTATTACATAGTTGGTCTGTATTCCGCCGGGATTGCTGGCTGCTGGGGACAGCCCCTGTGCATAGGCTTTGCTTCTCACTATTCCTATTGTGCTTTTCATCGTGCCTTCCAGTGAATCCAATGCCGCCAGGCGGGCATCGGTTGAGAGGTCCGAAAATCGTGGCAGTGCAAAGGCGGCCAGAACTCCAAGAATGACAACGACGAGAACCAGTTCGATCAGCGTAAACCCGTCTGCATTCGGCTGTTTTTCGGGGCGAGTTGCGATGGACATGGAAAGTGCTCGTCTGAAGGCTTTGATAAACAAAGCATTATTTCATGAAGTCTGAAACGGATCCATGTTGCTTCATTGATCGGACCCTGAGTGGGATCGATAGCCTGAAGGGCTGACTCCGAACCTGGACTTGAACGCCCGGCTGAACTGACTGGAATCATTGAATCCGCACGAGAGCGCAATGGCGGTGATTTTGTCTCGGCTGTTCCGAAGCTGGTCGCGAGCCAGGATCAAGCGTTGTTCCTGGACATATTGATAAGGCGCGCAACCGAACGTAGCCCTGAACAGCCGGGCAAAATGATAGGGGCTCAGGTTGACCCAACTGGCCATTTCGGCAAGCGTTAATGACTGATCCAGATAAGCGTGGATTCGTTCCTGCAGCATTCTGCGGTACCGAAATGACAACTGCCCCGTGACTTCCGGCAGTGTCTGTCGGACGCCGGAATGGCGACTGACAACCTGGAGAAGGAGCCATTGTGCGAGGTGATCCATGGCCATGGTCTGGCCAGGCGCCTGCCAGTCGCTGAGCGTGAGGAGCTTTCCGGCCTGGGCGAGAACCGGGTCTTCGGCGTGGTACAGCTCGGAAAGCTGGCGCTTGTCCGGATCCGCATCCCACGTCTGTTCGGCGCACCGGGCGACGTCCATATCATTGAAATAGAGATGAAAAAACTCGAACTTTCCGCTGATTTGCCAACTTGAGCGGCTGCCTGCCGGGAACAGGCATACGGCACCCGGAAAGCCCTGGCTGACAACCTTACCGTTCAGTACCCTTCGGGCCTGCTCGCCCTTGTCTATGTAAATGCTCAATGCATGGTGACGGGGCCGTTCGTAACACACCTCGCCCTGACGATTCTGCCATTGCGCCAGAGCCCGCCCTTGATCGAGTTCAAGCATTCTCTGAGGTGCGACGCCAGCGGTTCTCAGGGTATCGACAATGTCGCGATTGGCCGGCTGCAATTGCTTTGGGCATTCGGGCATGGGTTCAGAATCAGTCTGCATAGGGAGCCTCCGCAAGAATCATCCATGGTTCAGCAGGATCTGACAAGTTTTGGTGTGGTTTGAGCCCTATGCTGGTCCCTGCTCAACGATTGTTCCCGATAGCAACAGGAATCAACGCCATGCCCATCTCTGTTCACTATGGTTTGACGGTACTGATCTGGGGTCTCACCTGGACGGCGATTCGTCTGCAGGTTGAAGCGGCGCCGGTCGACATATCCGTGTTTTACCGATTCTTTATGGCTTCTGTTGTGTCACTGGTGGTTCTTGCCCTGGTGCGCAGACTTGAGAAACTGACCCTGAAACAGCATGGTTGGCTGGTGCTGCAGGGGGCAACCCTGTACAGCCTGAACTTTCTGCTGATTTATCGTGCTGCGGAATCGATGACAAGCGGTCTGCTGGCGGTGGTGTTTTCGCTGGCCGCTCTGTTTAACGCTTTGAATGGCTGGCTCTGGTTACGGCTCCGGCCTACCGCCCGGCTTTATCCGGCGATCTCTCTGGGGATCACAGGTGTGGCGCTGCTGTTCTGGCACGATCTGCAACTGGGTAACGCCACCGCCACCAGCATTCTGTTCGCCATTGGCGGCACCTTCTGGTTTTCCATGGGTAACCTGGTCAGCATCAAGGTGCGGATGTCTCAGGTGCCGCTGTTACTGGCCAATGCCTGGGCCATGGTTTACGGCGCGGTGATTCTTGGCGTCTGGTGCCTGTTGCTTGGTGTTGAGTGGGTAGTCCCGACCTCAGCGACTTTCTGGGGCGCAACCGTCTTTCTGGCCGTTCCCGGCTCAATCATCGCTTTCTATTGCTACATCACGGTGATTCAGACGCTCGGCGCTGACAAAGCAGGCTACGCGACGGTACTTTTCCCCGTGGTTGCCCTGAGCGTTTCGACCTGGCTCGAGGGTTTTGAGTGGACAACAACGGCGGTACTGGGTGCCACGCTGGCACTGCTGGGAAATTACGTTTTGTTCCGACCGGCCAAAGCATAGCGCTTGTGAAGTTCGCGCAGGGCATCTGAGAGCGCAGGGAAAGGACCCTCAGTGGGGATACCCGGAACGACCTGGTTGATCGGAAGCGTTGCCACGGGTGGTGGCGCCGCGTGCAGTTCGTCCAGCCAGGCTGAAAGTTGCTCTGACGAGCTTGCATAGACGATTCGCCCAAGGCCAACCCAGCCGTGTGCAGCCGCGCACATCGGGCAGTGCTCGCCAGAGGTATACACCGTTGAGGCGGCTCGCTCATCCGGGGTCATGTTCTCGGCAGCCCAGCGGGCTATCTCAAACTCGGGGTGGCGGGTTTCATCACCGCCAGCGGTTTCGTTGTGTCCCTCGTACCTGACGGCACCGTTTTCATCCACGAGCACAGAGCCAAAGGGCGGGTTCCCGCTATCAACTGCCATTGAGGCTAACTCAACACAGCGGGCAAGGTGTTTCATCTCGGTTTCGTAGATCACAATTCCTCCTTCACTGACCTCGGGCGTCCAGATAATGCATCCAAAGCATGCGGGCTGCTACCGCTCGCCACGGCGCCCATTGTTCGGCAAAGGCCAGTTGCTCTTCTTTTGTCGGTCGGGCATCCAGATTTTTGATGTCCTGTATTGCGGACGCCAGCGCCAGATCGCCTTGGGGCCAGACATCCGGCCGTCGTAGCGCCATCATGTAATAGATGTCGACGGTTCAGGGCCCCAGACCCGGCACATTTAAAAGGTGGCTTCGCCCCAGCCCGTCGTCAAGGCTTTCGAGCTGGGAGAGGTCCAGTTCACCGCTTGTTATCCGATTGGCCAGCTCGACACAATACCGGGATTTCTGCCGTGTGAGCCCGACACTCCTGAGTCCAGATTCGCCGGCCCTCTTTACTGAATCAGGGGTTACCGATTCAAGGTGGGATGCGAGCCGTTCAAACATGGTGGCCGCGGCTTTGATCGAAACTTGCTGCTCAAGAATGATATGCACCAGTGAGGCAAAGCCGGGTTCCCGGGTCCAGAGAGGCGGATAACCGAGGCGGGCGTAAACCCGATGAAGGTCCGGGTCCCTCCCGGCCAGAGTGTCAACGCCCTTCTTCAAGGTTTCGTCAGTGATCGTCTTTTGTTGCATAAACCCCTTTTTGCCTAATGACGAGCCGATTGCCGGTCTTCGTTCAGGATCTGCTGTTGCACGTAGGAGCGAGCTTGCTCCGGTGGTAGAGACTCGATTGCAAACGTCAGTGCCGACCAGACCAGAGCCATCATGACAGTCTGGAGTGAAACACTGCCATCCGCGGGCAGTATCTGGTCGTCTGCCAATAAGGCGTTGATGAACTGCAGGAGCTCGGGCGAAGAGCGGCAATCCTCAACAGTTGCAGGGATTGATGGTGAATCCGGGGAGACGTGTTCAAAGAAAAACGTTTGGGCCGCCCGGGCATATCCTGCACGAAAAGGCTCCTGGTTCGAGCGTTCGATGATGTCTCCCATCGCACTGCAGATGGAAGCCGCGATCACGATGCCCGAGTAGCCGCCGGTTGTGTCGTGGCGAAGCTGACGTTTCGATCGGAATTGTTCGAGCCGTTTCGAGATGGCAATACCGTACTGGGCGATCTCGTCCACCATTTCAACGCCGCTATCATCAAAGGGTTTGGATATCAGGCTCATGGAATGACTCTTAGATTAGTCGAGCGAACTGGACAGCCGCCTTTGAGCCGATTCCCACGAGCCCTGTCCATAGCTTCAAAGGAAGACTGGCTTCGACAGATAGATTTCGGCCGGCTTCGTCTCGATGATGGACCTCGTCGAGCCGGCACTGTTCGAAGCCTGCAAGAATAGCCTGCTCGGACTCACGCCGCGCTAAAGGGCCAAGTGTCTCGATTTGCTGCTGATAGTGCAGATCGACAAACGTTTCGACCGCTTCGATCGTCGCAAAAACTGCGTTTTTGCCCATTAGTGCCGGGATGGAACCGGTCAAAAACCCCGCCAGGCGCCACAATGGCAGTAACAAACTCGGGCGATAGCAGAACCGCAGCTGATCGAAAAAACGAAGGTGCTCACTCTCTGAAGCCAGATGGTCTGTTGCAAATGCGAGCAGGTCACCGCGCGGACGCGTTGCCAGGATCCCCCGGTAAATCCAGACGGCCCCGGTTTCTCCCGCATGACTACAGCGCAGTTCCTGCTCGAATTGCCTGCTTACCCCGACCAAAGAAAGCTGTTGCTGGTGTATCCCGTCGATCTGTAATTCCGTCATCTATCAAAGCCCGCAAACATTATTCGAGAATGTACGACACAGACCATCTTTGGTTCTCAGCCCTGGTGGCCGACCAAACACGACCGTCATTACCATAGGGATATGCCCGTAGCTCCGAAAACAATCCTAATGTGAGTGAGCGGCGTAATTCCCACTGCTTTTAAGGTCCGACCAATGAGGTGAAGTTACTATGAAATTAACTTTCAAGAATGGTTTAGCCGCAGTTGCACTGACCCTTGCGTCCAGCATGGTTATGGCAGCAGAGCATGTTGTTGAAATGAAAAATTCTGGCGCTGATGGCGCGATGGTCTTTGAGCCAGGATTTGTAAAGGCTCAGCCTGGTGATACGGTTAAGTTTGTCCTGGTCGACCCGGCCCACAATTCGGTTTCCGTAGAGGTGCCCGAGGGCGCTGAGGGTTGGCAAGGTGCTATGAACGAGAGCATCACTGTGACGCTTGATGAAGAGGGTGTCTATGTTTACAAATGCACCCCTCATGCCGCACTCAACATGGCCGGCATTATTCAGGTAGGTGACCCGGTCAACCGTGACGCTGCCAAAGCCGCAGTGGATAAATTGACCGCTTCAGCAGCAACGAATAAGGATCGATTGACGGGGTACTTCGAGCAGGTTCAGTAATCTGGTTGAAGCCGTTTTTGCCGCGCCCTCCGGGGCGCGGCATTGTTTGTGAAACACAAAATCACCTATCCTGAATCCCGAACTTCCGGATACGCGCAGGAGAAGAGCGGATATGGCCAGACTCTCAGATCATGTGGATTGGCAATATGTGTTTCGGGAGTACTGGCACCTCTATAGATTTGGTTCTGCGGGTGGAAACCCGGTCATTCGTTCGCATCTCAAAGATGTCCGAAATCGACTTAACGCTGAACTTGAGTCCAATCCTGTTGTTGAGTTTGACCAACCTGTGCAGCTTCCAGTATGCGCATGGCTCGGGCGGGCTCTGGACCAGGGATTGAGTGAGCGGACCGCACCAGTTGTTAGAGCCCTGACGCGAGTCTCTGGCCAGCTTACGTGGCGCTACGGCTATGAAAGAATGCATAAAAGCCTGGCCCGTAAATACGCATACGCTGAGCTGATGGGCCCTAACGGACCTGTGCTCAGCAAAAACGTCATACTGGGCCTGGTGCTATTCGGCCCAAAATGTACCTACCCGGAACACAGTCACGACGGCATCAGCGAGTCCTACATCTGTTTGAGTGGTTCGGTCTCTGACAGCAACTACAGCGTATTTACGCCGGGCTCCCTGTTCTTCAACCCGCCGGAAAAAGCCCACCGTATGACCACCGGGGACTTTGAGCCTACGCTCCTGGCCTACGCCTGGACGGGGACACCTGAAAAGCTCGCGAACCAGAGAATGAGCTTTGCGGGACGCAAGAGTTAAACGACCTGGTTCAGCCCTTTCAGAGGAGAGATTACCGCGCTGATCAGCGCGGCAACCGCTCCCAGATAGTTACTTCCGACAGGGTATGCTGGAACTTGTGCTGGGTTTCGCGGATAACGAAAGGCACCTTTCTCGGCTGACTGACTAGCCTGAAATGCTGTGAGAGGTGCTCTTTCAGGCCATCCAGCGTGGTGTGGTTCTCACCATCCTTTTTGAAACCGCCAATCCACTCTTCCTTCGGCGTGTGTTCCTCCAGCCAGGTGTAGGGTGAAGCAATAACCAACAGCCCACCGTCGTTGATTCGCTCGTGAATGCTGTCCAGAAAACGCCTTGGGCGGTAGAGGCGATCAATGAGGTTGGCCGCCAGAACAAGGTCGTAGCCCGAATATTGCGGTTTCAGGTTACAGGCATCCCCCTGGTAGAAGCTCACGTTCTCAGAACACTCCTCCAGGCCAAGTTCTTTAAGCGTTCGGGTGTGATAGCCGACCAGTTCGCCTTCCTCTGCAAGCGCATAGCGAATAGAGCCTTGCTCGGCCATTTCCACGCCCAGCCTGATAAAGTTGGCTGAGAAATCGACGCCTTCCACCTGGTCAAAGTGCCTTGCCAGCTCGAAGCTGGACCGGCCACAGGCGCAGCCAAGATCCAGTGCTTTGCCGTTGGGCTTGCCATTCATGGCATCCAGGGCCAGATCCGCCAGGGCCTTCGGGAAGTTTTCCACACCAAACCAGGTATCGCCGAAGTGGAACTCCGCGTATTCAGTCAGCAACCGG
>JGI24661J20069_1000572_pt1 | contig 14086 bp, 20 predicted proteins | sample MalvirmetaMSP144_FD_20069 | JGI IMG/M metagenome (IMG submission 20069) | reverse complement strand
TTGATTGCCCGCAGCACTATTTTTGAAACAAGACGGGCGAACTGCACTGCATGCTCAATTTAGCTATTTGCCAAAGCAATTAGCTATTTTCAGATAAAGGCCTCCATCAATTCGCAGGATTTGAGCAACGTGATGTCGGGTGTGGGTGTAATTCCATTAATTCCGCAACTCAGACAAGCTACACTTATCAAGATACAGTCCAGACTGTTTGTTTTCAACCTGTTTAAAAATGTTTTCAGCACAATTTTTAACCCTTAACCCAGATTCTTAACCGTTTAAACCGGAAGATCCGGCTCCAGTTGGTGTAGGTGTCGCCGTGAAGCCGCATGTTTCCTAGCGCAGTCAGAGGGCGTGGACCGCTCCAATGCGAAATGGGATCGAACTTGGTTATAGAAGGTCTTCCACGCTTCGATTTTCTCCTTTGCGTCTGCCAAAGACAAGAACCGGTTTTCGTTCAAACACTCCTGTCGGAGTCGTCTATTGGAGGACTCCACCGTGGCATCGTCGGTTGGCTTACCGGGCCGTGAGAAGTCGATTTCTATGTTTCGCTCATACGCCCAGCGGTCCATGACCTTGCCGGCAAACTCTGAACCGTCATCGGTCTTAAGTACGCCAGGGCTGGCAATCCAGCACAAAGTCTTCTTTGGCGATGGGTCACCACGCTGACCTTAGCGTCGAACTCATAGTGGGTAAGGGGTTTGCTCTTGGCGATACACACCACGTCCGGTTCGTACAGGCTGTACTGCCTGGGTTTGACGCTACGGTCGCTATACTGATTGAGCAACCAGAGTGCCTGGTGGAGCTTGTGGCTCAGGCACTCGGAGCGCTGCGTCATCGTGCGCTGGTCAACGATGGCCTCGCAGATCTTGTCCAGGTTCCGGTGCATCTGGCGCAGCACTTTATTCATCCGCTTGAACTGCCTGGCATGGGCATAGCGGGCGGCCTGCCAGACCATGCCCGGTAATCCCTTGCAGAAAGTTTGACTGAACTTGACGCTTTAATCCTTGGCCAGTTCTACCAGTTGCCGGTGGCAACGACCCGCCAGTCGGGCGTGGCTGGAGTAAGCGACGGCCTTGGGCATCAAAGTGGTATCGATGACGGCGACTTTCAGGCTGTCCGGGGCAATGACACCCGTATCCTGGCCCAAGGCAATGCTCATTGTCAGAAGCTAACGGGCACCGTCTTCGCCAATGCGATGACGGGACCGAATCATGGTGGTTCCATCCATGGAGAGTCTGTGCTGGAAGATCACTTCGCCGCAGAAGGGCTGCCAGTAAGGGTTCTCCACCCAGCGATCCAGAACATCACGATCCGATAAAGCGTAGGTGTGCTTGAACAACTGTAGACCCACGTGTAACCGGATGGGTAAACCCGGTCGTCCAGCTTATGCCGCGTACCGCCGACCAAAATGTTGCTCGCAGGCGGACCAATCGATCTGCTTGCCCATCTGCACCAACTCGTGCCGGGGGTTGAGGATGTCTTCGAGGTACGTTTTCAGTAGATCTCGCTCTGGTGCCTGGCGCTTATCCCGTGGGATCGTGGGCTTTCTTCCGTTTTTTGAGCGAAACGGGGAGTTTTGTAGTGGATATTATACCCCATAATCCGGTCAACTCATTGCATTTATTAAGGTTTTGCTTTATCAAGGTCGACTACTTAGTAAGAGTCAGCCATCTTTAAAAGGCGGTAACACAGTTGAGCTCAGAGTTCGCCATACTGGCACGGCGGCAACCGGTGATGTGGCGTTCATGGACGCAGGTGGCCGTGAAGGCCCCGGGATAGTTGAGACCATCGCTGACCACGGGGCTTTGTCAACAACGGTGAGTTTTGACCGCTTTTTATCAGTTTAGGTTTTAACGTTTTGAGTGTCGGTGCCGTCCCATTCCTCTTGTTGTTGAGTAGCGCTGGGGACGAATCCGGCTTCTTGCGTATTCCGGCGAACGTGAACGCCCATTCCGGTTGAACGTGAACACCATTTTTCTTAACGTATCACCCTCCGGAGTTTGTACTCCGGGTGTTCACGTTCAGTCAATTTCCTGAAGTCGTTTTTTCATTGATTCTCCTTTCAGAGCCCACCGGTGGGCGTTGTGCATGAGCCGATCCAGTATGGCGTCAGCCAGAGTGTTATCGCCGATGGCGGCGTACCACTGATCGGTGGGCAGTTGGCTGATGATCATGGTTGAGTGCGTGCCGTGACGGTCATCCATAAACTCCATCAGATCGTTCCGGTGTGCCGGTTTCAGGGCTTCGAGGCAGGATCAGCAGTTTCATTTTGGCCAGCTGGTTCAGCGTCTTCTGGTAGGTCCCGTCAGCCTTGGCCTGAGTCAGTTCCAGCAGTGACCGGGAGATTCGGTAATACCGGGTGCTGAGGCCGTTCAGGCAAGCCTGATGCCCCAGTGCACAGCCCAGGTAGGTTTTCCCGCTGCCGCAGGGGCCGGTGATCAGGAGATTCTGGCCACGCTCCAGCCAGTCGGTCTGTGCCAGCTGAGCGACCTGGGCTTTCTTTAGACTGCGCGGATGCTGGTAGTCGATGTCCTGAACCGAGGCCCGGAGCTTGAAGCGGGCTTGGCGTACCAGACGATTCTGTTTGTGGTGGTCCCGGGTCTGCAACTCCCGGTCCAGCAGCAGTTCCAGGCGCTCGGTGAACGGCAACTCGTCGCGGTTACTTCGAAGGATGGCCTTGATGTGTTTCAGGCGGTTCAGACCCGCTCGATTGGCGATGCGGCAGCCGGCATTCAGGCGTTGCTGGGGTACTCCCGGGTCAGGTTGAGTAACCCGAGACAGGCCCGGTAGGCCTGCTCCGGATGCTCCCGCTCATTCAGTCGGTCACTGACCCAGGCTAGCGTGTCTGGCCCGATGTCCCGGGCCCAGTTCTTGAGACGGCCGGGGGTCCATTGCTGGTGTTTGCGATGCCGGGTGGGCATGTAACCGGCCTCTGTGGTGGTGCCAGGCCGGTGACGTCGTGGGTGACTCGCCACCTGGCGTTGCCGGAAGTAAACCTGTATCAGATGATCGCTGGCCTGGACTTCCACCTGCTCGCCCACGTACTGGCGCGGCACCGAGTAATGGTGTTGGTCGAACTCGATGTGGTAATCGATATTGACCCGGCAAAGCCGGATCTCGACGTACTCATAAGGCTGTTTTGGTAAGGGACGCAGGGCTGGCTGATCCAGTGTTTCGAAGGCTGTCTGACGGTGGCCTGGCAGCCACCGGAACGGACGGCTGTTCAGCTCTTCAAGCAGTGACCGGATGCACTGGTTGGCCTCCGCAAGGGTGAAGAAGGTGTGGTGACGCAACCGGGCGAGGATCCAGCGCTCCACGATCTGTACGCCCACTTCCGCCTTGGATTTGTCCTTGGGCTTGTAGGGCCTGGCCGGCAGAATGGCCACCTGATAGTGCTCGGCCAGTTGCTGGTAACTGGGGTTTAGCTCCGGATCGTGCCGACAGGCTTTGCTGACACCGCTGCGCAGGTTATCGGGGACAACCATTCGGGATGCCGCCGAAGAACTCGAAGGTGCGCACGTGACTGGACAGCCAGTCCCGCAGCCCCTGGCTCCAGGTGGCTTCGGCATAGGTGTAGTTGGAGCACCCAGCATCGCCACGAACACCTGAGCGGTGCGCATGCTTGGCCATATTTTTACGCTTGAGTTCCTGATGCACGGTAGCCCAGTCAGGAGCCTGATAGCGGGTGGATGTGGTGGGATCGGCACCGGGATAGAACAGGGCCGCCAGGCGGCCATCGTCCAGATCCTTGGGCAGGGGCCCGTTGAGATTCAGGGCATCCGCCAGGGACAGCAACTTCTGGATGGCCCCGACACTGGTCTTGGTGCTGGCGCTGATTTGACAGATCGAGAGCCCGGGTTCCAGTCTCAGGTGAAGCACCTCTCTGATTTTACGCATTGGTTATGTGCCTCAACACATAATCCATGTAATGTTGCCGCCCGCGTTATGCGCCCTACAGACTCAGAAGCCAGCCGGCACCAGGTGGTGCTCTGGTTTCTGGCAACATAAGATTCACAGCGAATCGAGCCATTTCAGCAAATCGGCATCGTCGCGCCAGTGTGGTTTTCCGAGGGATGAATCGGATGGCTGTGTCGGTGGTTCGCACTGCGCCAGAGCTACGGTCTTCATGCGCAAGCTAAGCTCGGCATAGCGATTAGTCGTCTCCAGGCTGACATGCCCCAACCAGGCCCGGATAACGTTAACCTCGACACCCGCTTCAAGCAGGTGAACCTCTGTGGAGTGCCGCAAACAATGGGGAGAAATTCGCCGTGGTGTCGATGGTTGCTTCTCCAGCAGATACTGCGTGTGCTTGCTAACGATCTTATAGATTCCAATGCGGGTTAATGGTTGTCCCTGGGTGGAAGCGAAGACCGCTTGCTGCGGACGCATGATCGCCCCGTCTGCTCCAGCAGCTGTCGCAGTAGCTGGCTGGTTTCCTCCCACAATGGGTAGACGCGCCATTTATCGCCTTTACCATGGAGATGCACGCGAGGCGGGGCATTGGCGGTGCGCAGCTCCGCCGTCTCCTGGACTCGGGCACCGGTGTTATAGAGGAACAATATCAACACACGGTCACGAAAGGCGAAGCGCCCCTCTCTTGGCAGCAATGAGAACAGCGTTTGAATTTCATCACGTTCCAGGAACCCCGTGACTGTCGGTGCCACTCGCTTGCGGGGAATGCCTTCCACTCGCTCGGCTTCCTGCAAGGCCTCGGGGACACGAGAGGCCAGATAGCAAAAGAAGCAGCGTAGTCCCGCCAATCGTTGGTTGCGCGTGCGGATATGATTGTTGCGCCTGAGTTCTATCTCATTGAGGAAGGCGGTTACCTGTTTGGCGGTAAGGTCCGCGGTCGTCAAGCGGGTAATACGACAGCTGCGGTCTTCTGCAACGTATCGAACAGTCGCAGGCCATCGCGGTAACTCTTAATGGTCGCTGTACTCAAGCCTTTCTGGCAAATCAGATAATCTTCGAAAAAGCTGCGGAGCTCAGGCGTGATCGTGAGATAGACGGCGGTGGAGCTTGGACAGACATGCCCCATAAATGTCGAGAGATGGATCAAACGTCTCGACGGATCGATTCCCGTTGGATACCAGTGCAACAGGGTACCGACGGCGAATGAGTGGCGCAGGCAATGCAGGTGCGGTGCGAAACGCCGGGCGGGATGTCGAGTGCAAGTTTTGGCACCAACTGATGGAATGTCCAACTGACCGTGTTCGTGTTGATCGGCCGGTGTCGGGCTGTGGCTCTGGAGCACGAAAACACCGGCTGCTCCAGCGCCAAGGCACCGTACTGCTCTGTTTGTTGTCGGATGTAATCCTTTAGCGATGCGCACAGGCTTGGCCCAAAGGGTACCAGCCGGGTTTTGGAAAACCTGGTCTCCCGGATGATCAGCAAATCACGCTGGAAATCAACGTCGCGGATCTGTAGCCGTGTTGCTTCACCTACCCGCAGACCGAGCACATACAGCAAGGCGAGTTGCACCACGGTTCGGCGCGGTTGATCGGTTGGGCAGTTGCACGGCGGCATCCAGCAACAAACGGGCTTGGTCGGCATTGAAAATGAATGGGACCCGGTGCGACGTCACGCGCCTTGGAGGAACACGAATGGGCGAGTCGCTGATCAGCTTGCGCAGTTCCAGCCAGTCGAAAAACCGGTGAACAGTGCTGAGCAGGTGGTTGTAGCTCTTCGACGAATGACTCGACCAACTCAGGTGTAATTTGCTCCAAAGCCTCGACTTGCTGCTCAATCAGGTAATGGTCCAACAGTCGCAGCACCTTCTCTTCGCAGAGGAAGCGCTTACCCAATGCCCGCTTGGCTGCCAGAAACTCCTTAATCTGGCCCGCCAGAAGGCTCTGGAAGGCGTATTTGTGAGCCCTGTTCATAGCACACTCTCCCCATCGCCAGGGGCGACTTCACGCAGAGTCTCTATTGCAACCTTGGTATAGACTTCAGTCGCTTCAGGTGAACAATGCCCAACATAATCACCAATGGTCTTCAGCGGAAACTCGGCTTCGATCAGGCGCTGAACGCAGGTATGACGCAGCGTATGGGAACCCGCACGCGAAACCTGGAAACCTGAAAGGTGAAGGTAGTGTGCGGCTCGTTGAGAAATGGCATACCAGGCAAGCGGCCGGTAAGGAGCCATCGCACGGAAGAACAAAGCACGCATTTGACTCGCCGGACGGCCGTTCTTGACGTAGTCGATGATCGCTTCGCCCACCACGGGTGAGAGCGGGTAGGCTGTGGCCTGCCTTACGTTCAGGCACCAGCAGTCGTTCGCGCTTCCAGTCGATCGAGTCCAGGGTCAGTGCTGCCACTTCCCTGGCACGAAGGCCATAGGTTACCAATAGCAAAAGTAACGCATAGTCTCGTTTGCCAACGGCTGATCGCCGATCGACACTCGCCAGCAGATGCCGGACATCCGCCCACGTGATCGACCTGGGCACGTTTGCCAGCCGGTACCTTTTTGGAGCTTCAATACTTCGGGCAAGCTTCTCCGTGATCAGCTGTTCCCGGTAGAGATAACCACAAAAGACTCGCAGCACGCCTACGGCATAGCGCAGGCTCTCTTTACCGAGACGGACGCTGCACTCGGTGATGAAACCACTGATTACTGGGATCGACAGGGCATGTAGCTCCGTCAGTTCGATCCTCTCAAGATAGTGCTCAAAGAGGCGCAGGAAATGCCGGTAATGATTAATGGTTGACTGCTTAAGCCCTCGCTCCTGCCGAAGGTACGAGAAGAAGTCAGGAACCGAGACATTAAACGGATCGGGCATGGCTGGTCGTCAGTGCAAGGCATGGCCGGGGAGAATTACCTGTATTAACTGCGCAATAGGGTTACGCGCAGCGTTCTCGACGCATCGTCGATCAGCCGCATTGCGAGACCATTGGCTATGATTCTGAGCCCAATCTGCAACAAAACTATCAACGTAATCGGGCAACTGATCCCATGACGTCGCCCCATGGCTCTGGGCGTAAATCCCAAACTGCACCAACAAGGGCACGCGAGAATGGATGTTCCTAGCCGCATAGTTGTTCTCATGAAGCTAGGTCACATACTGCTCAATAGGCCCACCCAGCTAAGCATTGCGAACATGGTCTACTGTCTGAGGGCGGATGAAATAGTGCTCTAACATGACAACCTCCGTTCTGACTGAAATGAATGGAGGTCATCATTGAGCGACTGCGTTTTATTATGTGCCGTGCGCTAAGGCAAACCTCCAATCCATCAGACAGGTAGAAGTCGAAAGCAACATAACGCGGGCGGCAACATTACATTGGAATTCTCTTTGCTGGCACAACTCCGCTCCCCAGAAAAAAGGAGACAGAGTAGCAAACGGTCGAATAAACAATGCGTTAAGAAGGATTCCGGTTGAACGTGAACACCGTTTCCGGGAATGTGAACGCTGATTCCGGCATCGTGAACACCGATTCCGGAAAATCCCGAAAAGTGTTCACTTTCAACCAGAGTGGCTGTTCACGTTGAACCAGAATCGGTGTTCACGTTCGTTCGGAATGGGTGTTCATGATGGGCCGGAGTACGCACTTCTGCTACCTTGGGTTCCGGTCGGTGCTCTAAGTAGCAAGCCACCATGTTTTTCCAGGTGCCCAAATACTTATTGATTAGTTTCGGTTCATTCTGCCAAAGCATACGAATGGCCGAGCCGCGAACAATGTTTACCGTGAGCCACAATAATTCCTCAGCGAGCTCGACGGGGAGGCCACTATCGCACATCACCTTCAGCCACTCTTCTTCGATAGGTCGGCGGTAATTACGTACTACGCGAATGAACTTGTCCTTATGACCTGGATCCTTAGCACCAGAAATCAACATGTCTATGCCGACATAGAAGTAATCGCTGAAGTAAAAGTCTAAGGCGTCTTCCAGAACCGCGCCGATTGGATCTCTGGATGAGGTAACTTTTTTGGCGCGCTCAATGCCCGCAGACAAGGATTTATTGAACACATGCTCAATCGCTGACTCCATCAAATCAGCTTTCGTGGCGAAATGATGAACTAGAGCACCGCGCGAAACCTTGGCTCGTTTCGCTACCTCCGTTGTAGCGAAGTTGGAATAGCCCTTATCTTTTAAGAGTTCAAAGGCTGCATCCAAAATGCGCTGCTGCATGTCATGGCTGCGCTCTTCCTGAGTGCGTCGTCGTTTAACTTGAGTCATATTATCCCTTAACTTAGCGTTACGAGTCATAAAATCGTTTAATAAATAGCCTTCTATACGGTCTCATCGCTCATAGAGACTTCATGAGGAGCGACGGATGAGAGGCCGACCGAAGGCGGAACTGGCTCTGAGCGAAACCGAGCGTGAGCAACCGCACGCCTGGGCGCGTCGCCGGAAGACTGCCCAGGCCCAGGTTCTGGCGCTGCGTTCGCGCATCGTCCTAGAACGTGCCAACGGCCTCGCCAACCAGGAAGTTGCCCAGCACTTGGCCGTGACACCCCAGACCGTTTCTAAGTGGCGGCGGCGTTCCCTTGAGATGCGACTGGAGAGTCTCGTGGACGCACCGCGACCGGGAGTACCAAAAACGATTCATGATGCCCAGGTGGATGCCGTGATCACCCAGACTCTGGAATCCAAACCCAAAGACGCTACGCATTAGACACGCGCGGTATGGCCAAGAAGCTGGGGTTGTCGCAGTCGGCGGTGAGCAGAATCTGGCGAGCCTTTGGCTTGCAACCGCATCGACAAGAAACCTTCAAATTGTCGACGGATCCCCTGTTCGTTGAAAAGACGCGGGAGATTGTTGGCTTGTACCTGGATCCACCAGTGAAGGCGATGGTGTTGTGCGTCGATGTGAAAAGCCAAATTCAAGCCCTGGACCGCGCCCAGCCGATCTTGCCCATGGCTCCCGGTATTCCGGAGCGTCGGACGCACGACTATATGCGTCATGGAGCGACGACCCTGTTTGCCGCGCTTGACGTTGCCACGGGAGAGGTCATTGGTCGTTTGCATCGTCGCCACCGGAGCAAGGAGTTTCTTAAATTTCTGACAACCATTGAGGAGCGTGTGCCCAGTGATCTGGAGACCCATTTGGTGACGGATAACTACGGAACCCATAAAACGCCGACCGTACAGCGCTGGTTTGCTTGTCACCCGAGGTTCCATGTCCACTTTACTCCCACCTCCGCGTCTTGGTTAAACTAGGTTGAGCGGTGGTTCGCCACTCTCAAACAAAAGCAGATTCGTCGAGGAATGCATCGATCCACCCAGCAGCTTGAACAAGCCATCCGCGAATACCTCGACATTTACAACGAAAATTCGAAGCCATTTATCTGGTCGAAGTCAGCTGACGACATTCTGGCCAGCATTGAACGGTTTTGTATGCGAACTCCTGACTCAGTCTACGAAACCCTGAATAAGTCTCGAGATCAGCGATAATACGGCCATCGCCAACCACATAGGATTCGTTGCCACCATGGATCAGATCACCTTCTCCAAAGCCGAGTACCAGGCGAAGAAGCGCAAGACTCGCCGCGAGATCTTTCTGGAATGGATGGACAGACTGACTCCCTGGAAGCAATTGGAGGAAAAGGTAGCCCGTTATTACCCCAAGAGCCAAAACGGCCGGCCTCCGTATCCGCTGTCTGCCATGCTGTGAGTTCACTGCATGCAGTTGTTCTATAACCTGAGCGATTCAGCCATGGAAGACGCTTTGTACGAGATCGAATCTATGCGGCACTTCGCCGGTCTGAAGCTCGATCTCTTGCCGGACGAGACCACCATTCTTAACTTCCGGCATTTCCTGGAGCAGCACGGTCTTGGCAAGGCGCTGTTCAAAGAGGTCAACAAGTACCTGGAGAAGAACGGCCTGATGTTGCGTGAAGGCAGCATCGTAGATGCCACTATTATCTCCGCTCTCCGCTCTCCGCTCTCCGCTCCACCAATAACCAAACAGGCAAACGCGATCCTGAAATGTGTCAGACCAAGAAGGGCAACGAATGGCATTTCGGTATGAAGATGCACATTGGTGTCGACGGTATGTTGGGCTTGATTCATAGCATCGATACCACCGCTGCCAACGTTCACGACATCGTGCCCACCGACAAGCTGCTGCACGTTGAGGAGCAGCGAGCTTTCGGCGAAACCGGGTGCCTTGGCATTAAATATGCGGGATAAGCATAAACACCGCGAAGACGTCTCCTGGTCCATTGCCAAACGACCTGGCACCCGGAAAAAGCTGGATGCCGACAAGCTGAAAGCAGAGAAAATCAAAGCCAGTGTTCGTGCCAAGCCCGAGCATCCCTTCCGTTACATTAAGCAGGTCTTTGATTATAGCAAGGCCCGCTATCGCGGCCTTGCAAAGAACAATAACCGGCTGCATTTGCTGGCCGCGCTCAGCAACCTGTTAATTGGTGAAAAATAGCCAGTGCGCCTGTTTTCCGCCAAAATAACGGTAAACGAGCCAAAAACACACAAATAAAGGGAAAACAGTGTCTGAATCTTCGAGTTTTTACCGGTTAAAACCAAGACCAGAAAAAATCAGCGGTTATTCAGACCTTCCCTAGATTTCTCATAGCCCCCCCAGCAAATCTCGTAAACTGGGTGCCTTAATCGCTATGACTGCTTCGTATCGGTCACAATTGCCCAATAATCAATTCCTGTTGTCCGGACACAACCCTCCTCCCTTTTGAGTCGGGCCTGGGGCCCCAGGCATCTACCCCGGAACCAGTCGGCTTACCGCTGATTCCACGACGCAGTTAGTGCCCATCCGGAAGCTAATAAGCTGCTGATGTCATAACAAAAAATATGGATCTGGACAAAAGTCCTCTTGGCTCTGATATGTTTAAAGTGCGAACCAAAACGCCTAATCCAAGAGGATTCAGCATGCAAGAGATCCTCAATGCTTAACATAGTATATTCGAAATCTACTCGGATCATCAACATGGGTCCCTGCTGCAAAGATTGTCGGAGCGACTGGATGAGCATCCGCAGGTGCTTGATTTGGTGGCGGCAGACCTGATCGACACGTCCACCTCACCGGTAAGTCGAGCCGGCCTCGGCTTGGAGAGCGTCTTGCGCTGTTCGCTGCTTTAGCAGCAACTGCAGATCAGCTATGAGCAGTTGACCTTTAGCTTGTCGGATTCCATGGCCTACCGGGCGTTTGCCCGCCAGGACCCCCTCATGCCCAGCCGGTCAGGCCTACAGTCGACAATCCGCCGTATCAGGCCGGATACCTTGGAGCAGGCGTATCGTATACTGACGCACAGCTTGCTGGATCGGGGCGTGATCACGCTGGACACCCTGCTTATCGACAGCACGGTGGTGGCCAGCCACATTGCCTCGCCCAGCGACAGCCAATTGTTGAACGATGCGATCCGTGTGATCAGTCGCCTGCTGGCGACCAGCCGATTCCGGACGGGGATCAAGATTCGCTTCGTTGACCAACGCAAGCCGGCAAAGCCCGTGGCGTTCCGGATATTCAATGCCAAAGGTCGAGAAGAAAGTGCTCTACCCAGACTTGCTCAGGATCCCGCGGTTGGTCATGCAGCAGGCGGACCGGGGCGAACGAGTGCCTGCATCGCAGAAGCGTGTCAGGCTGTTCGAGCCCTATACCGACATCATCGACAAGTGGTTCCGCGATGTGCAATACGGCCACAAGGTCAAACTGAGCAGCGACAAAAACGGCTTTATCACGGCGCTTTCCATCAAGACGGGTAACCCCTCCGACAAGGACCTGTTCCTACCCGTGCTGGATTACCGATCATTGGCGTTGGGGCGGTTGCCGCGTGCCGTGGTCGCTGACGGCGGTTATGCCAGCCAGGCGAATGATGTGAGCGCCGGCAGAGCCAGGGGTATCAGGCAGGTCGTCTTCTATGAGCCGGTCGTGGTCTCGCTGAGTGCCATGGGGGTTAAGTCCAAAACCTTCCAAGCTCTGAAACACTTCCGCGCCGGCGTGGAAGGGAACATCTCAGAGTTAAAGCGCGCCTTCGGAGCCTCAAAAGCCCGATGGAAAAGCCATGAGGGCTTCAAGGCGTTTGTCTGGGTCTCGGTGCTGAGTTACAACCTGTTGCGGTTAGCCCGCCTTGCACGCAGCGGCGATCTGACACCGGTCTGGGTGCCCGGTACGGAGCAGGAAGCGATGCGGGACCTGACCCGTGCCCGAGGCGACATGAAAGCCCAGGAGCGCAAGACACTCCACCGGCTTAACGCGTTCGTGCTATGCCACGGACGCCTGGCCCGCTGGCAAGAAGCGCTGGACGGAGACCCATTACCCGTGACTGGAGTCGCTGAGATTTACGCATGACTGGCAGCAGGTGGTGCTGCAGGAATATGTCGATGCGGTGCGGGCGGCGACGCAGCACTTGGCGGATCTGCGTGCACATATGGAGCGGGCGTTGGCGCAGTGGTCTCTGGCGCCGGTGGTGGAAGCCCTGGTGGCGCTACGTGGTGTCGACACGCTGGCGGCTATGGGGTTACTGGCTGAGTTGGGGGATATTTCCCGCTTCGACTCCCCCCCCCCGCTAGCTGATGGCATTTTGGGATTGGTGCCGAGCGAACATAGTAGTGGCGGGAGGCGTCGCCAAGACGGCATCACGCTCACGGAGAATGGCCATGCCCGACGGATGCTAATCGAATCAGCCTGGAGTTACCGCTTCCCAGCGCGCCAGACGAAACACCTCAAGCGAAAGGCCGCCCCGGCGTCCGGGGCCGCGACCGCGAATGGCCCCTGAAATCCCAACAACGAAACCAGACAGAGGAAGCACGTTGAGTCAGGATAGGGCCAGGCCGGTGTAAAGTACCCTTGAGGACACTAAACCGGCAGTGCGCCGGAAATCCGCCCTAAGGCGGTTCCGGTCGCTGATCCCTGCGACTAGAGAAAGGTCAGCTCCACGGTGAAGTCAGGTCGGTAACCAATCCACGTATATCAGTATTATCCACCGTCGCAAACTGCCTGCCCTGTCCTGACCCAACGTGCTTAACCGGAGGTGAAATAACGAATATTGTGCAATTATTTAACAGGTCAAAACATGTCAGTGTAGTGCGTCGTTCTGTTTGGAGTTTAATTGGCGATTGGCTCGCACCACCTTGCTCAGGATGTCACTAGCCTTTGGTCACGGAGGAACCGCTCCATCATATTGAGCTAAGAAGCGGACGTGGGCGTGAAGTGAATGTGAAACCTCGGATGCTTCTCCAGCCATGCCCGGACCCTGGAGTGTTTGTGAGTGGCATAGTTGTCATAGATCAGGTGAAGTGTTTTGTCTTTTGGGGTTTCCCGGTCAATCTAGCGCAGAACTTCAACCACTGGATGTGGCGGTGCCTTTGCTGACACTGCCCAATGACAGTTCCGCCCAGCACATTGAGTGCGGCAAACAAGGTAGTTGTGCCATGACGCTTGTAATCGTGCGTCATGGTTTGTGCCCGCCCCTTCTGCAAGGGAAGGGGCGGCTGGGTGCAGTCCAGCGCATTCTCCGGAGGATTCATGCACAAGCCGACGATGTACGAACTTCGGATCACGCGAAATCATGAACTTTGTAGACCGGAGGGGTTTCAGCCCGTGAACCCGCCAGATCCGATTAACAGTGGCTGCGCTGGTCCCGGCCATCGCGGCCATTAAGCGAGTGCTCCAGTGCGTCGCATCGCTTGGACAGGATTGCGTGGTCCAACGCACAACCTCATCGGCATCGACTCTTACCTTACGCCCACTCCCACGCGGGCGGTCCTGACGCAGCGCGGCAATGCCGACCTCCAGGAGTCGGTCACGCCACCGGGCCACCTGCAGCCGACCAATGGCCAACGCCTTGGCAATCTCCTGATTGGTCTTTCCTTGCGATGCCAGCAGGATGATCCACGCTCGGCGCGCGAAGCGAACGCTCGACGTATTTGAGTCCGCCGCTTTTTGCAGCGGCTTGTGGGTAGCATCGTTCAGTTAAATCGTCGGGGCAACACGCATGTCTTTTACTCCGCCTGAGCCAGTGGTCATTATAACGCAGGCGGATTTATAAGTATCTTTAATTAGAATGCACTACCCTAGTGTGCCTTAACAAAAGTTCGCCGAATAAATCGTAGCTTAAGGTTATAGTTGCAGAAAGCATCGATGGAGCTACTGCAATGGGTCGACCCGTTATT
>JGI24661J20069_1000565_pt1 | contig 14259 bp, 10 predicted proteins | sample MalvirmetaMSP144_FD_20069 | JGI IMG/M metagenome (IMG submission 20069) | reverse complement strand
GTATTGGGCATGGCTGCCTTAAGACTGCGGATGCGGTGCCAGGGATCTTCACCAAGATAGCGGATACAGGCATCAAAAGTTGCGCCACCCCATGTTTCAACTGACCAGTAACCTACCTGATCCAGTTTGTCGGCAATTGGCAGCATGTCATCTAAACGGAGTCGAGTAGCGAAAAGTGATTGATGGGCATCACGCAGAACGACATCGGTGATGCCAAGCTTTTTATTTGCTTCGGTCATATTATGGCCTTTGATTAAACTACTAATTCGTGGAGCGACTTGGCGTCACTTGTTTTTACGGTATTTGTGAACTGCACTGGATAAAACTGTCAGTAATGTTGAATCTTGAGAAGATTGGGATTGCTGTTTGGACTGCCCTGACTGATTCCGACCTAATACAGCAGTAGGGGCAGGAATGCCTTCAGCAGGAAGGGCGCCGACACTTTTCTCATAACGTGTGATTATCCACGACATTAATGTCGTCACCAGTACTAATACGGTCAAAAACACAAATACAAAACCCATGCCGGTTACCATGAGCGTTAATCCTTCTGACATAAGGGTGGATTTTTCCATCTGTTTGCCTCTGATTATTTGGGATAGTTAAAAGCCTGCAGCGTTTTCAACTGTAAACAGCCGCAAAGTATAGCATTGTTGATTTAAGTCAGATATTTCCTTTATGCCAAATGCAGCTTATAAGCTTCAATAACAACGATGTAGCTATGTTAATTGTGACGATTGATTTAATGACCGGAGCGGCAAAATCTACTCAAACAATGTAGTTAAAGCCAAAATGAAAGAGAAAACCTAAACGTCCTGTTTCAGGAGTTAACCGATAACTTTGTAAAACAAAAAGCTGTTGCCACTAGCGGAACAGACACATCACGGCTTTGCTGGAGTGTCTTTGAAAAAGAATTTCTCTGGCTGCATTTATAATGTTGCAAAAGTGCAACTGCTATCATGAAGATAGCAAAAATGAACTGGTGAAAACATTACCAGTCATAGCAACACTTGTTTTAACTGAAAAGAATGAACACCGACGCATTTGAATTAAGAGGCCTGGATGACACCTGGAAAAGATGATTTTTGGTTCCTGCCGTTGGGGGGCTGTGGCGAAATAGGCATGAACCTGAATGTGTATGGACATAACGGGCGTTGGTTGATTGTGGATTGTGGTGTGACATTTCAAGCTGAAGTAGATGAGTTTGGTGACCCACTTAATAGTCAGAACCCGCCAATCCAGATGGCTGACCCGCAATTTCTGATCGACCGTCGTCAACAGCTGGATGGTCTGATTATTACCCATGCTCATGAAGATCATATTGGTGCAGTGCCTTATCTTTGGGAATACTTTCGGTGCCCTGTTTATACAACAGCATTTACCGCTGAAATGTTACGACGAAAGCTGGTTGAACGTGGTATCGCAGATAAAGTGCCGGTCATTGTGGTTGAAGCAGATGCCAAACGACAGATCGGCGTATTTCATGTGGAGTGGTTAAAACTTACTCATTCCATCCCCGAACCTTATGCATTGCTTATCTCTACAGCAGCAGGAAAAGTATTCCATACCGCGGATTGGAAGCTTGATAAAGCTCCGGTGGTGGGTCCGGCATATGATGCAGGTACCTTTCAAAAATTAGCTGAATATCAGGTTGATGCGATGGTCTGTGATTCGACCAACGCCAATGTGCAGGGGTGGTCGGAATCAGAAGCGAATTTATACCAAGGTTTGAAATTCCATGTTGAACAGGCCAAAGGCAGAGTCGTGGTCGCCTGTTTCGGCAGTAATATCGCCCGGTTACACACTCTGGCAAGAATTGCTGACGAAACCGGGCGCCATTTGGGCCTGCTTGGCCGCTCATTAATCAACACCGTGTCAGCTGCCAAAAATGTTGGTTTATGGAACAGTGTGAAAACGTCAGTAGATTCAGCGCATTTAGGGTTTTTACCTGCACATACGGTTTTATTGGTGGCGACTGGTAGTCAGGGAGAACCACGAACAGCGCTAAATCGACTGAGTCTGAACAGTTTTCGGGATATGCAATTATCACCTGGCGATACCGTTATTTTTAGTTCAAAAGTCATCCCGGGAAATGAACTGGCGATTGCCACTTTGATAGAACGGCTTAAAGTCATGCAGGTTGATGTTATTGATATTGATAATAGCGCGCTGCCCATTCATGCCTCGGGACATCCTGCTAGCGAAGAACTTAAAACCATGTACCAATGGGTACAGCCACAATGTGCGATCCCGGTTCATGGCGAGTTAATGCATATGAAAGCCAATGCCAAAATTGCCAAAGCCAGTGGGGTCAGACAACAGCTTTTGGGACAAAATGGTGATTTGTTTTACATAGCACCGGTTAACGGGATTCGTCGTGGCGCGGTTAAAACAGGACGATGGGGCTTGTTTGATCGAAAGTCTTTAAAAAAGCTTTAAAAGCGTACTAATGGTTTATCTTTATGATCCGCATGAGTAAAAGCTTTTAAAGAACAGCCGGATTTAAGCCTTTGCATCAAACGAAGGGCCCCTGCGCTCTGAGGAAACCCGTCTTTCTATTCGCGTTTTCTGTTTACGTTTGCGACGTTCACGACGCTGCCTTCGCTCTTCATGAATTGTTTGCTGGGTTTTTTCCGCAGACGCTTGTCCAGGGTTAACCGGTTGCGTGCTGTAGGTAATTAAAAAGTTGTTATGATAAATTCGTGATATATCCATCATGTTGACCTAAGGTTACACGAGTCATTTAGTTATAACGGTCGGAATGTATATATCTTTAGCTTTTTCATCATGTTAATACGGTTTTCCCTTAAATTTAAAGTGAACATTAAATGAAAAATTCGTTGAAAATCGGCTTGGCACTTGGCAGTGGGGCAGCAAGAGGATGGACACATATTGGTGTGATAAATGCTCTCGAAAAGGCAGGAATCAAGCCCGATGTAGTGGTCGGTACTTCTATAGGTGCATTAGTTGGTGCGGCATATCTCAGTAATAAATTGCCCGATCTGCAACAACGACTTTTAAAATTGACCAAACTCGAAACGGCGCGATTTTTTAATATTGGTTTTCCATTTAATGGGGTCGTTAATAAAGATAAGTTGCATCAATTCCTAAGACAGTATGTGGCTGAAGAAGCCACATTAATTGAAGACCTTCCGACGCGCTATGCTAGTGTCGCGACCCATCTTCATACCGGTCAGGAAGTCTGGAATACCGAGGGGAAATTGCTTGAAGCCGTCTGGTCTTCTATTTCTTTGCCAGGTTTATTTCCAGCCATTAAGCATCATGGGCGATGGTTGATAGATGGCGGATTAGTTAATCCTGTACCAGTATCGGTTTGTCGCGCATTGGGGGCTGATATTGTGATTGCAGTCAACCTGAATGGCGATATTTTGGGAAAACATCTGCATCAGAATCCTCCCGTTCCCCAGAATGATCAAAGCAGCAGTCTGCTGGGAAACCGGATTAGTGATTTCATCACCAATTACACTGGCAATCTTTTTGGTGAAGAGAAAACGCCCAAAGAAGATGTACCGGATATGTTCGCGGCAATTGCTGCGTCGGTAAATATCACTCAGGATCGTATCACCCGTAGTCGTATGGCGGGTGACCCACCAGATGTGTTGTTACAACCACGTTTATCACATATCGGTTTGCTGGAATTTTACCGTGCAGCTGAAGCAATACAGGCGGGCACACAAAGTGTTGAAAAAAATCTGGCTGAAATCAAGTTCTGTCTGGGAGAGGGTGATTAAGGGCTGGTGATGTTTAACATAACCGTCTGCAATACTGACGCTGGAAGATCAACAGATTCTAGTGAATTCAGTCATAACAATTTTAGCTACGACAAGAACCAACCCGGATTTGCAACTGTCAAGTCGTGAAGCTAAATTTTTAGTAGAAATCTACTGACAGCAGCTCTACAAACTGTCAGGCTGAACTAAAGTCATAAAAAATAACAAACATCTACAGAGAAATAGGCAAATAAAGCATGAAAAATGGAAATGCGGGTATCAGTAAACTCTGGTTTTGGCTGGGATTAAGTTTATTCGTGGTGATGTTCCTGCTACTTATGGTTCAGATAGACAGGCAGTGGACCAAGATGGATGAAATGACCCGTATTATGGAAGAGCAGGCCAAGGATATCCGCTCGACGCGTGGTTTATTACGTAATCTTGAAAAAACGATTCGTACGGCCGATTTCAGTAGTGCTGCCAACACCTCCTTTTCAGATCAATCAGTCACCAAAGAGACAGATGCGTTTGAACGTGCCCGCCGAGCGACTGAACACGAAGAGTATGCCCAGGGAGATTGGTTGATGATGGCGTTTGGCAGCAATATCCGCACCTTAACCCCCCTGGTTTCTGCTGACGCATACTCCGCCGAAGTTCAACAATATGTGCTGGAATCATTACTGGTCAGAAACCCCGAAACACTGGAATGGAATGGATTGCTGGCAGAAGACTGGTCAACTTCTGCTGATGGTTTGACGATTACCTTTGCACTACGTCGTGATATTACGTTTTCAGATGGTGAACCATTAACTGCTAAAGACGTAGAATTTACTTTTAATTTCATTATGAATGAGGCAATAGCCGCACCCCGCAGTCGTGCATATCTTTCGCGCATAGAGCGGGTGACTGCCTTGGATGATTACCATGTGGAATTTGTCTTAAAGGAACCCTATTTTAATAGCTTACAACTGGCCGGCAGTCTGGAAATTTTACCGGAACATTTTTATGGACGCTTTCTTGATGATCCCCAGACATTTAATGAAAGCCGGGGCTTATTGCTCGGCTCAGGTCCATTCCGTTTAGCCAATCCTGAAGGATGGTCTCCCGATGCAGGTGTCGTTGAACTGGTACGTAACCCTCGCTATTGGGGGCCGGTCAGTGCTTCTTTTGATCGCATTGTCTGGAGAATTATTGAAAATGACAGTGCTCGTTTAACCACTTTCCGTAATGGGGATATTGATGTCTACAGTGCTCGTCCACGTGAATATCAAACGTTACTGGATGACAAAGACATCATCGAACGCAGTCAGAATTTTGAATATATGAGTCCTACCGCAGGTTACAGTTTTATTGCCTGGAATCAGGAACGTGGCGGTGAAAAGACTATATTTGCCGATAAACGGGTGCGGATCGCAATGTCCATGCTCACCGATGTCGATAGAGTATTGGAAGAAATTTTCCTGGGATATGGACAACCTGCAGCCAGCCCCTTTATGCCGGGCTCGGCTCAGCATGATAAGGCTAATGAGGCAATTGGCTATAATATTGAAAAAGCGCGTGAATTATTATTGGAAGCCGGTTTTCAGGACAGCAATAATGATGGTGTATTGGAAACCCCTGATGGTGACAATTTTGAGTTTTCGCTGACTTACTTTCAGGACAGTGATGATACTCGCCGCATGGTGCTGTTTCTGAGAGATTTATATGCTCGTTCAGGCATTATCATGAAACCAAATCCCACTGAATGGTCGGTCATGGTAGAAAATATCCAACAGAAAAACTTCGATGCCATCACCTTGGCCTGGACATCAGGTATCGAAATCGACATCTATCAGATGTTTCATTCCAGCCAAACCGTTGAAGGTGGCGATAATTTTATCAATTACCGAAATCCTGAGCTGGATGCCATCATTGATGCAGCTCGTGGTGAAGTAAATGAAGAAAAGCGCATGAATTTATGGCATCAGGCAGAGAAAATTCTGGTGCAGGATCAGCCTTATACTTTCCTCTTCCGTCGCAATACCATGGCCTTTATTGACCGGCGCATTCATAACCTGGAAAAAACTGCATTGGGACTTAACCTGATGACTGTCCCGGTCGAGATATATGTCCCGGCCGAACTGCAGCATAGTCGCTAGGCGTTAGACAGACATGCTGAATTATTTGCTGCGACGCATCTTACTGATGATTCCGACGCTGCTCGGAATCACTATTGTAGTGTTTACTGTTATGGCTGCTGCTCCGGGCGGTATTAGTGCCCAGTCGCTGGTTGATGGCATGGAACTGGAACCGCAAAGCCGTCAGGCCCTGGAAGACTATTACAACAAATTGTATGGTCTGGACCAGCCCGCCCCGGTGCAATATGTCCGTTGGTTAAATAATATTTCACCGATTGGTTTTGAAAGATTAGCTGATGGTAGCTTTGGTGAGTTTTCATTGTGGAAAGGTCCTGATCTCGGCACCAGCTTTCGTTATGGCAGACCAGTCACCGATATGATTGCTGAACGACTACCAATCACCTTGTTACTCAATCTGATTTCAATACCACTGATTTATGCTCTGGCAATCGGTATCGGCGTACAAGCCGCTCGCCAACGGGGAGGACGATTCGATGTCACCTCCAATATTTTCCTGCTCGGCTTATGGTCAGTACCGAGTATGCTGGCTGGTGTTTTGTTTATCGGCTTTTTTGCTTCAGAGCAATATTGGCGCTGGTTCCCAACCGGGGGTTTGATGCGCCGCGAAACGGCGGATCAAACATTCCTTCCATTATTTAGCAGCTTTGGCGATGTGTTTATTACCGTGTTGTGTGTGGCATTGATAACGGTTGCTTTGATCAGTGCTGCAGTAAGTTTTTCATTAAAAAAGCGGCAGTATGCCGGGGTCATTGTGGGGGCTCTGCTAGGGTATGCAATGGCGTTTAACCTGCATGGTCAAGCTTTTGGGGTGTTGCATCTATTTTTGATTCCATCCATGGCTTTATTGTTCAGGTTACTGGCTGGGCTGAATAATATTGCATTGAGAATTATCGTAGCCGGAACCTTTGGAATAGGACTCGGATTAGCCATATCGCGATTACTCGGAGTGGACATTCTGCAAGGCGGCTATCTACTGGATCGGTTATGGCATCTGGTATTGCCTGTTATCGCACTTTCATATGGTGGTTTGGCCTTTCTTGCCAAGTTGACGCGTTCATCTTTATTGGAAAACCTAGCCGCTGATTATGCCCGCACGGCAAGAGCGAAGGGAGTGGATGAAGAAACCGTATTATGGCGTCATGTCTTTAGAAACTCACTTTTGCCACTGATTACAGTATCGGCCACTTTATTGCCCAGTTTGTTAGCGGGGTCAGTCATAGTGGAAAGCATTTTCAGTATCGATGGGATGGGCAAATTGGCAGTTGAAGCGGTGCAGACCCGTGATCGTGAGCTGGTGTTATCGGTCACATTGATTTCCGGTCTGCTGACATTAGTCGGCTATTTACTGGCTGATATTGCCTACGCAATTGTTGATCCGAGGGTCAGTTATGACTGAGCAAGTCGTCGATATTCCAGTCAAGCAACCGTCTAAATCCTGGACCCAACAGGTGGTTTCTTCACTGTTAAAACGCACCAGCGCCAAAATCGGTTTGGCCTGGATTGGGCTTTTAGTGTTAATCGCCACCTTTTCACCCTTTCTGGCAAGCAGTCACCCGCTTTACATGGTTGTGGACGGACAGGCTTCCAGCCCATTACTGCAACATATGGAACCACTGGACTGGGTCTGGTTGAGTGGTTTTTTCATAACCCTGGTGATTTCCGCCTTATCCATTGTTGCCTGGAAAAAGATTTTGTTGTGGGTTGCCAGCATTGCTGTGGTGTCATTTATTGCTTACTCGAGCGTAACACCGCCGGTACTGGTGGTATATGAGCATTACCGCGAAATGGAAGCTGCCGGTAAAGTCGACAATATCATTCGGGCACCGATTCCATATTCCGCTAAGGATTATCTGCGTGATTATGCCGACACCGGAATTGAGTCACCCTTATCAGTAAACGAACGTACCCATTGGATGGGTACTGACGAAAATGGGGCAGATGTAGCATCCCGAATGATCCATGCATCCCGTATTGCCTTGGGAATTGGTTTTATAGCTACCGGAATTGCCTTGGTTATCGGAACCATTATTGGTGGTCTGATGGGCTATTTTTCAGGCATTGTCGATATTATTGGTATGCGGCTGGTGGAAATCTTTGAAGCTATTCCAACCCTCTTTTTGTTGTTGTCATTCGTGGCGTTTTTTGGCCGTTCCATTTACATGATGATGGTGATTATTGGNATAACGGCCTGGTCGGGCTATGCACGTTATGTACGTGCCGAATTTCTCAAGCTTCGGCAGCAGGATTTTGTTCAGGCGGCCATCGCCAGTGGTTTACCGCTACGATCCATTTTATTTCGTCATATGTTGCCCAACGGGCTGGCTCCATTGCTGGTCGCGACCAGCTTTGGTGTGGCCTCTGCAATTCTGGCTGAAGCGACGTTAAGCTTTCTTGGTTTGGGTTTAGTCGATGATCCTTCATGGGGACAGTTGCTTAATCAGGCCGTGCAATCCTCGACCTTTAACTGGTGGTTGGCGGTTTTCCCGGGGGGGGCAATTTTTATGACGGTATTCGCCTATAACCTGTTGGGTGAATCGTTGCGTGACGCCGTTGATCCCCATACCAATCGGGGGATGCAGTCATGAAGTTACTGGAAGTTGAAAATCTGGTGACAGAACTGGGTGAGGGTGAAAACTGGTTACGGGCGGTTGATAATATCAGTCTGGCGGTTGAAGCCGGCCAAACCTACTGTCTGGTCGGTGAATCCGGTAGCGGTAAATCTGTGACAGCGTTATCGATCATGGGATTATTACCGCATGGTCATTACCGGCATCCTGACGGCCATATTAGGTTAACGGATCCTCAGGGACAATTACCTGAAATAGCCTTACTCAATGCGGATGACGAAACGCTGCGATCAGTCCGTGGCAGTCGTATCGCGATGATATTTCAAGAGCCAATGACCTCACTTAATCCCGTGCAGACGATTGGCGAACAACTGGAAGAGGTATTGCTGATACACCGTCCCGAACTGGACGAAGAGGCACGTAAACAGAAAATTCTGGCAGCATTGGCAGAAGTCAGGATTCCGGACCCCGAAGGTCGGATTCGGGAGTATCCCCATCGGTTATCCGGTGGTCAACGCCAGCGGGTGATGATCGCGATGGCGCTGATTTGTGAACCGGCATTATTGATTGCGGATGAGCCAACCACTGCCCTTGATGTAACGGTCCAGGCTGAGATTCTCAAGCTGATGCGTGATTTACAGACCAAATATGGAATGGGCATGCTGTTTATTACCCATGATTTTGGCGTGGTGGCACAAATTGCTGATGTGGTCGGGGTGATGCGTAAAGGCAAACTGGTGGAAAGTGGTAAAACGGCCAATGTCTTACGTAATCCACAACATGAATATACCCAGAGCCTGATAGCCGCATTACCGGAACGGCTGATCAGACCAGACAGGCCGGTGAAACCAGAAAAAGTCTTATTGGAAGTCAAAGACGTCTCCGTATATTTTCCAGTGCGTCGCGGCTTAATGCGCCGGGTAGTCGATCATTTTCGTGCCGTTGAAAACGTTTCGCTGCAGGTCAATGCAGGAGAGGTGGTTGCTCTGGTAGGGGAGTCTGGCTGCGGTAAAACAACATTAGGGCGAGCATTGTTACGTCTGCAGGAAGTGACTTCCGGCAGTATATTTCTTGAAGGCCAGGATATCACCCAGGTATCCGCCAAAGCGATGCGGCCACTGCGAAGACGGATGCAGGTAGTGTTTCAGGATCCGGGTTCAAGTTTAAATCCACGTCTGCCGATTCATACCACGTTAATCGAACCGATGCGGGTTCATGGTATTGGCAGCAGCGATGCCGAACGCACCCAAATCGCAGCGCGGTTTTTGGACCGGGTTGAGATGCCAACCGATAGTCTATGGCGCTATCCACATGAGTTTTCCGGTGGTCAACGTCAACGTCTGGCTATTGCCAGAGCTCTAGTGTTGGAACCACGCTTTATATTGTGTGATGAAATAACATCAGCTCTGGACGTTTCCGTGCAGGCCGGTATTTTGCGGTTGTTAAGACAGCTGGTCGATGAAGAAGGTATTGGCATGTTGTTTATTACGCACAATATGGGCGTAGTAGATTATCTCGCCGATCGCATGGTGGTGATGCATAAAGCAAAACTAGTCGAATCTGGTAATACCCAGGAAATCATGAAATCGCCACAGAATGAGCATACTCGAAAACCTGCTGGATGCAGTGCCACGGTTGGATGATAACTACCTGGCTTCTGCCATTTAAAGCTGACAGATAATTAATTTAACGTTATATCAACTTTTTGTGGCCCCTAAGGTCTGCATAGATAACAAGCCCTAGGGTTTAACTTACTTCTAGCCAAAGGATTTTATGATGCGTTATGTCTTACTATTAATATCAAGTTTAATGCTTTCTTTCTCGGCTCAGGCAGCAGAGTCCTGTCCTGAATTTCTGGATTATGAATTGCCCAAACTGCATTCCAACGAAACAGTCAACCTCTGTAAAGTGGCCAATGGCAAGCCATTACTCATCGTTAATACCGCCAGTCACTGTGGTTATACGCGCCAGTTTGAAGGGCTGGAGGCCTTGCATCAGAAGTATCAAGAAAGTGGTTTGATGGTAGTGGGTTTTGCCAGTAATGATTTTAACCAGGAAGCAAAAGACGAAGCCGAAGCTGAGCGAGTTTGCCGGGAAAACTTTGGCGTGACCTTTACCATGATTGCTCCGAGTTTTGTAACGGGTCAGAAAGCCAATCCGGTGTTTCAGGAAATTAACCAGCAAAGCCAAGAACCTGGCTGGAATTTCAGTAAATACCTGATGAATGCCGACGGCAAAGTCGTTGCCGCTTTTCCCAGCAAAGTTAAACCAAGTGATAAACAGGTGACGGATGCCATTGAGTCATTACTGTGATTAACTAAAACTTTTTACAACAGCAAATCTATCTGGCTTGTTGGAAGTGTGAGGTATGCACTTTCATCAAGCCATTTTTTATATAGCAAAAACAGCATTTCGATGTAGGATGTAGTAAAACAGTGCCTGTGCAACTCATCATTACAAGGAAGCGATATGCGTGTGCTTGTCATCGACTTAAATAACTTTTCACGTTATCCCACCTTGTCAGTTGGCTATCTGACGAGTGTGCTAAGAAAAAATGAAATTGAGGTTGATATTCTTTCGCCCTTTGCCAAGGGTGTTGCAGGCTATCCTCGCCTGACACAGGCACGTCGTCGTGAACTCTATTTAAATTTTCTAAAGCACTGGACTGCTGTTACCCCAAGTAAATTGGTCAAGCGAGTTCGTAAATTCATTCAACAGGCTTTGCATCCCGGTGGCTCAGAAGATAAAAAAGTCATTTTGGAGTATTTACAGGAATTATTATTAAAAAAGCCCGATGTAGTGCTTATTTCAGCCTATACGATGTATTACGATATCACTTGTGAAATAAGTAAACTCTGCCAGCAGGATGGGATTCCGGTCGTTATTGGTGGGAGTGCGTTTGTTTATCAGGAAATTGCCGCCTTATGGCATGACATACCTGGTGTAACAGCAGTTTATGCAGGCGAACCTGAAACCCAATTAATTCCCCTGATTGCAGATGTCATAAAAGGTAATGAACTTAATGTTTATCCGGGTGTTTACAAAGCAGAACAGCAATCTATTGATATCGCCCTGCCTTTACTGAATTTGGATAAACTGCCATTTCCAGACTTTTCTGACTTTCCCTGGCATGCCTATCCCAATAAAGTTATTCCATTAATGACCGGTCGTGGTTGCGAATGGGATATCTGTACATTCTGTTCAGATGTGAGTACGGCTTCAGGCAGAAGCTTCCGTAGTCGAAACATCGACAACGTCATTGAAGAAATGCGTTTTCAAAGCACTCAATTCGGTTCGCAATTATTTTTATTTCTCGATTTGAAGCTCAATTCGGATTTAGTGCTTTGGCGTGAATTGATAGAAAGGATCCCGAAAGAATTTCCTAATGCACAATGGACAGCTTCGGTTCATGTGGACTCAAGAATGGATAATGGTCTGTCAAAAGCCGATTTGCAAAAAGCTGCGAAAGCCGGTCTGGTTCGAATCACCTGTGGACTGGAGTCAGGCAGTCCGCGAATGCTTAAATTAATGGCCAAAGGAATCAAGCTGGATAGAGTCTCAACATTTCTGAAGGATGCCCATGACGCGGGAATCAGCGTTCGAATGACGGCTATTATTGGTTATCCGGGCGAAGAGGTTAACGATGTAATGTTGACGAGACAATTTATCGCCCAACACACTCCTTATATTGAACGAATAATGCTAAATCGGTTCACACTGATGCCCGACACTCCTGTCGCCAGAATGTTGGCCAACAATTCTGCTAAGTTTCCAGAAATAAGTGTCCAACAGCTTGATGTCAATTCTGCAACTATCAGGCATTCCAACGCTAAACTTGCCAAAAAATCGTATTATTGGGCAGCTTTCCGTTTAATGCGTGCGGTACATGATATTAATAAAAAACCGTTAAAGCCCTCTGCCAGAGAATTCGAAGGTGTTATGTAAATATCCTGAAAATTTGGATATGTGGCCGTCAGAATCTGGCAAATTACCTGCACAACTTCGTTTGAAAGTAAATTTTACAGTGAAACTAATCTCCCAAAGTGCGATGTAAATTCTCAACGGATATTTCTTTTAAAACTGTGCGCAACTATCCGAATCACAAAGAGTTTTTAGTGTGTTTTCCCTATCAAGACGATATCCTTAAGATATGACAAAACATATCAACCAATTATTTTTTAACCGTACGCTTGTAGTCTTTATGCTGCTTGCTGTGTGGTTTATTGGTGCGATGAGTTTGCGTTATTTTTACCACCAACAAGTCTCTGGTTATAAAAATCCGATTAATGAGCAGATCAATCAGCGGGTCGGCATGTTATCGGTGTTACAAGCCGAGTTGATTGATAAAGAATTTTCTTTTGTAGGAGCAAACCTCAGACAGCTTGGCGCTATGAGTATTGAGGCACCGCAGCAAGTCGCTGCTTACGCTGAAAGACTCAAAAATCTAAATCCCACCATATGGCAGCTATATGTTGCCGATAGCAAAGGTGTAATTACATTTTCTACCAATCCCGGATCTCAACAGCCAATTTCGGTAAGGGATTATTTTACCGAACACATTCAAAACGAACACACCAGTTTTTTCATTTCCTCACCGAGGCAATCCATAATTCAGGAAAGTGCATTATCTATCATGATGAGCTATCCGATTCGGGATAGTGAAGATAAGTTTAGGGGAGTGGTGGTGGCGACCCTTAAAAATGAAGACCTGACTGCTCAGCTTGGAAGCATTACCAAGAACAAAAATATTTCTGCTGTATTGACCGATCAGTCCGGCAAACTCATCTGGTCATCCAGCATGTACGAAGGACTGCATAAAAGTGATATTTATAGTTTATGCAAAGATCATAAATATCTGGCCTCAACTGAGCTGGGTATTCATCGGGTTCAATTGGAGAACAATGCCCAGTGCGATTTTCAGTTTCTGGATAAATGGGGAATGTTCTCCATTGTCGCTGAAAATCGTGCGTCGGCCGATCAACTCATAAGACAATATGAACAACAAGTGGTGACGCGAAATATCATCATTTTGATAGTTTTCACGCTGTTATTAGTATTTTTAGGTAACCAACTGCTCAAACAGATTGAATCCAGAAAACTGTTAGCGGTGCTCAATCAGCGAAATAAAGCCATTATTGATGCGATGCCTGATTTACTACTGACAATGCGGGTGGATGGCAAAATAATTGACCATGAAGTAGAAGATAGTTTTCCTTTATTGGTTGATGCCGATAAATTAAATGGCATGAATATCAAACAACTGCTGGAACCGGATCTGGTAGAGAGAAAACTCGCGTTGATGGCTGCCACAGTAAAGACGGGAGAACCGTCAACCATTGAATATCCATTGGTATTAAACGGCAAAGAATATTATTTTCTGGAACGTCTCACCGCCCTGGATGATAAACACGTACTGGCGTTTATTATTGATATTACCAGTAGAAGAGCGGCTGAAGTTAAGCTGGAATGGCAGGCATTTCATGATGGATTGACTGGACTTCCCAACCGCCTGATGTTCTTTGAGTTTTTAAATAAACTGATACAGAACTATCGGCGTCATAAACGTGAATTTACCATCTTATTTATTGATTTAAACGGATTTAAAGAAATTAATGATAACTATGGTCATCATGTGGGGGATGAGATCCTTAAACATACGGCCAACCAACTCGGCAGCATCCTTCGTGAAACAGATACCGTAGCCAGACTGGGCGGTGACGAATTTGCAGTTTTATTACCCGAAACCTCGCCAAGCCAGGCCCAACGGGTTATTAAATCCATTGTTGAAACTATTAAACAACCGCTAATTCATAACGATAAAAG
>JGI24661J20069_1000564_pt1 | contig 14272 bp, 6 predicted proteins | sample MalvirmetaMSP144_FD_20069 | JGI IMG/M metagenome (IMG submission 20069) | reverse complement strand
AGGAGTTTGAGCGCCAGGCGGCGCTCGAACGTACAGGCCTGCTCGATACAGCGCCTGAAGAACGTTTTGATCGTTACACACGAATGGCCTGCAAGGCTTTCAACGTGCCGATCGCGTTGGTCAGCCTCGTGGACAGCAATCGACAATGGTTCAAATCCTGTCAGGGGCTTTCCGCCTCAGAAACCCCACGCAACGTTTCATTCTGTGGCCATGCCATCCTGAACTCGGAACTCCTCGTGATCCAGGATACGCTTCACGACAAGCGTTTTATGGACAACCCCTTGGTCACAGACGATCCGCACATACGCTTTTACGCGGGCGCACCACTCCATAACAGCGAGGGATTCCGACTCGGCACTCTTTGCCTGATTGACAGCTCGCCACGCAGTTTCAATCAGAATGACCAATCCCTTCTTCGTGAAATCGCCGATTGTGTAGAGCGCGAAATTAACCTGCAGGCGGCAAGCGAATTCTACCGGGACCTCAAACACAGCGAGCGCAGGGCCCGCTCAATTATCGAGGGCACCAGAATTGGCACCTGGGAGTGGAATGTACAAACCGGTGAGACCGTTTTTAACGAGCGTTGGGCCAATATCTGCGGCTACACGCTGGATGAACTGGAGCCGATCAGTATTGAGACCTGGTTGGGCCTGGCGCATCCGGAGGATTTGCCTGAATCAGAACGTTTGCTTAAAGCTCATTTTGCGGGCGAATTGTCCGAGTACGACTACCGATGCCGAATGAAGCATAAGAATGGCCACTGGGTCTGGGTGCACGATCGCGGCCAGGTCTTCCAATGGACCGAGACCGACGAGCCCCTGATGATGTACGGCACCCACGCCGATATCACAGAGGAAATGAACAACCTGAACAAGATCCAGCATCAGAACGAAGCGCTGGCGATCCTCAATGATCTGACCCTCGACACCGAAACCAATGACGACATCCGCATCGAAAGAGCCCTCCGGCTAGGGTCCGACTACCTGAAGCTTCCGCTCGGAATAGTCAGCGAGATCCACAGTAGCGTTTATTCCATCCGGTGGTTCGTCGCCCCCGAAGACGCCGGGTTAGAAAAAAATTCCAGCTACCCACTAAAAGACACCTATTGTTCTATGCTTCTCGGTTCACGGGAAAGCCTGGCCATTGCACACATGGCCAAGTCGAGCTATCGCGGCCACCGTTGCTACGACAAGTTCGGGCTTGAGAGCTACCTGGCCGCGCCCATTTTCATCAAAGACCGTTTGTACGGAACCCTCAACTTTTCTTCGCCGGAACCACGGGAACAGGACTTCTCGGATACTGAAATCAAGTTTGTGACTCTCCTGGCACGCTGGGTTGGAGCCCTCATTGAAAGGCAGCTCAGTATGCAGATGCTCACCAAACTGGTAGAACAGACGCCGGGAATGCTTTATCAGTATCAACAGTGGCCGGATGGCCGTGTTTCGTTTCCCTACACCAGCCCCGGCATCACGGACATCTACGGTGTTACAGCAGAGGAGGCACATGAAGATGCCTCGATCTGCTTCACCAAGATCCATCCCGATGATTTTCCCAAGGTAGCAGCCAGTATTGAGAGATCTGAGGAGTCCTTGACTCTCTGGCACAGTCACTATCGTGTAACAGACGGCAAATCCGGCTGGCGCTGGGTAGAGGGCAAATCATCACCGGAACGGATGCCAGACGGCAGTACCATGTGGCACGGTTACATTGCTGACATTGACGAGGCAAAACAAACCGAACTGGCCCTTCAGGAAAGCGAAGTTCAGCTCCGGAGGCTCTACGAACTGTCCCCCATTGGCATAGCGCTGAATGATTATGTATCAGGAGCGTTTCTTGACGTGAACGAGGCTCTGCTAGGGCCTACCCGATACAGCCGTGACCAATTGATGGCAATGGACTACTCGCAGCTCCTGCCTCCAGACTTCGAAAACCATCGACAGCAAATCATCGCCGAACTTCAGAGCGAAAGACGTTTCGGACCTTATGAAGTCGAGATCGTGCGCGCGGATGGTTCAACCTACCCTGCCATCGTCCGCGGTATGAAAATCAGCAACCCCTCTGGCCAACCGCTGATCTGGACCCTTATAGAAGATATTTCCGAGCGCAAAAAAGTAGACCGGATGAAGAGCGAGTTCATCTCAACGGTAAGCCATGAACTCCGTACGCCGCTGACCTCCATATCAGGCTCTCTCAGCCTGGTCGAAAGCGGAACTTTGGGCGCGCTTCCCTCACAGGCTGAGCGTATGGTGTCTATCGCCCATCGTAATGCCGAGCAGCTGAAACAACTGGTGGACGACCTGTTAGACATGGAGAAACTTGTTTCCGGCAAGATGACCATGAACCTGCGTATACAGGAACTTGGCCCCGTCATTGAGGAGTCGGCAGAACGTCTAAAAACCTACGCCCTGGAGAGCGGCGTCTCTGTGCAGATCAAGGACACTAGCCCCAACTGCATGGCGAAAATCGATCGATCGCGTCTGGGCCAGGCATTTACCAATTTGCTGTCTAACGCCATCAAGTTCTCGCCCCCTGAAGGTGAGGTTTTGGTATGCACCGAGGTCGAACATGATCTTGTCCGTATCCTCGTTACTGATCAGGGACCTGGCATTCCTGATAATTTCCGCGGCAGAATTTTCCAGAAATTCGCTCAGGCAGACAGTTCCGACACACGTGGCAAACGGGGAACAGGTCTCGGTCTGGCCATCACGAAAGAAATCATGACACAGATGGGAGGAGATGTCGGATTCGAGTCACGGGAAGGAAGGGGCTCAACTTTCTGGCTGGGACTGCCGTTGGAGCAAGTGAAGGCATAGACGATGACAAAAACTCAAGACCGGGCGCTCTTTTACCTCGTCTGGTTAGCTCGTGCCGCTGTTCTTGTCCTCTTGCTCGGGGTAGCCTTTGTACTCGATAGCGCAGCTACCCAGACTCATCGGAACGACGTCCGTCAGGAATGGCAAGCCCGACTCAACGATATAGACCTCAAGCTGCAGGGTGCCATTTTGCAAAACGTTCAGACGGTTTGGGGTCTGGCTGCCAATGTCTCTGTTCAGCCAGACATCACAGAGGCCGAGTTTCAACAGCTAGCCCCCGTTATTTTCTCATTGGCACCACAGCTGCGGAACATCGGTTTGGCCCCGGACCTGACCATTCGCAATATCTACCCGCTGGAAGGAAACGAGGCGGCTCTTGGGCTTGATCTAACCAGCCAAAGCCTCTCCCCCGAGCAGGTAAAGACACTAACGGAGTCCCGGAAAGCGCTGTTCAGCGGTCCGATCAATCTTGTTCAGGGTGGCCAGGGCATGGCGGCCAGGATTCCGATTTTCGAGAACGAGTCAGGTCAGTTCTGGGGTGTCATTTCCGTGATTCTCGATCTTAATCGTCTCTATAACGCGGTGGACATGGCGTCGTTTTCAGAAAACGGCTATCTGGCGCTTTTCAAAACGTCGTCCCCTGGCCTCGAAGAAGACCCATTTTTCGGCGCCGCCACAACTCAATGGCAAGATCCGATAACCACCGAACTCAATCTGCCGGGCATTACATGGACGCTGTTCGCACAACCCACCCAGGGGTGGCCAAGCCATCCGGAATCACCGGTGCTCGTGCGATCCATTTTAGGGCTGATGGTTTTATTGCTTTTCGCAGGTACCTACTGGTTAACCAGCCTTCTGCTGCGCGACCACCAGATGCAGCGGCGCTTTTCGGGCCTTTTTGAACTGGCGCCTTTCGGTATCGGGCTGTACGCCGCTCAGAATGGAAAGCTCTTGCGCGCCAACAAAAGCTTCGAAAAGCTGTTTGGCCACAAAGCAAACTCTTTACATTTTTTCCGTTACGTCTATGACCACAGGCGCCGGATTCTCTCCGAAGAACTGGACATCTCCGGCCTGTTGGAGAAAGAACCCCGTTTCAGCGGCCTGGAGGGTTATTTTCCAGACGCAAAAAACGAACTGAACCCGGTGCTGCTCCATGGCCTCACGCTGGACACTCTATACGGCGACCCGGTTATCTGGCTGATCGCCGAAGATATTTCAGAGCAAAAGAAGGCCGACCGAGTAAAGAGCGAATTCATTTCCATCGTCAGCCATGAGCTACGGACGCCTCTGACGTCGATTGCGGGATCACTGGGGCTACTCTCGAATAATGCAGCCGGTGAACTTCCTCAAAAAGCGTCGAGATTGGCCGAGATTGCTTACAGAAACACCCAGCAACTGACACTTCTGATCAATGACCTGCTCGATATTGAAAAGCTGGTTGCCGGGAAAATGGTCTTCGCCCTGGAAGACTGCCAGTTGTCAGGGGTTGTTCGGGAATGCCTGGAAGGCATCGAAAGTTTTTCGGTGGACAAACAGGTAACGCTGAAAGCGGAACACATTCACGATGTAAATGTCCAAGCAGACCGCGGCCGACTTTGCCAGGCACTCAACAACCTGCTCTCCAACGCCATCAAGTTTTCACCCGATCATTCCGAGGTGATCGTGCATACCGAGCGAACGGAAAACAGAATCCGTATTCTCGTGTCTGATCAAGGCCAGGGCATTCCTGCGGAGTTCAGAGACCGGATCTTCCAGAAGTTTTCCCAGGCAGACTCTTCAGACCGCAGGGCAAAGGGTGGCACCGGTCTTGGGCTTGCCATTACGCGAGAATTGATGCACGCCATGGACGGAGATGTGGGGTTTGACTCAGAGGAAGGGCATGGCGCCTGTTTCTGGTTGAGTTTGCCGGTCGCCTAAACCGGCAATAAAAGCGCTATCTGAAAGGCAGCACTTTTACTCTCCACGGTCAGGCGGCTTAGCTATCCAGACCTTCAAGCAAGCCCGCCATATCGTCGGCGTGCTCCTCTTCCTGAGCCAGGATTTCCTCGATAATCCGCCGTGAGGTCGGGTCCTGATCGCCCAGATAACGGGCAATTTCGCGGTAGCTGTCGATGGCAATCCGCTCCGCCACCAAATCTTCCACTACCATTTCCCGTAATGTATCGCCCTCAACGAACTCAGCGTGGGACCTCGTTAAAAGACCTTCGGGCGAGAAGTTCGGTTTCCCACCCAACTGCACGATACGTTCGGCCAGCCAATCGGCGTGCTGCTGTTCCTGGTCTGCATGCTCCAGGAACTCCTGGGCAGCGACATTGGCGTTGATACCATCAGCACGGAAATAGTGGCTTTTGTAACGCAAGGTGCAGACAATTTCGGTCGCCAGCGCTTCGTTAAGAATCTTCACCACATTGTCGCGGTTGGCACCGTAGCCCTCGGTAAGCGCTCCTTCTTCGATGTGCTTGCGGGCCCGCTCTCTGAGGGTTTTCACGTCGGTCAGAAACGGTTGATCGGTCATAATGTCTCTCTCGTTTCTCTCATTGATCTCTTGAATTCGGCATAGCGGCCGCCCGCTATGCCATTTCACCCTGTCCACTCAGGCAGTGCGCAACATTTCCCGCACCACGTAATGGAGGATGCCGCCATGCTTGAAGTAGACGGCCTCGTTGGCGGTGTCGATGCGAGATTTCAGCTCGCAGGTCTCCGTGGATCCGTCCTTGTACTTCACCGTCATCTTGAGGGTCTGTCCCGGCTTGATCTCACCAGACAGGCCTTCGATGCTGATGGTTTCCTCACCGGTGAGCTTGAGGCTCTTGCGGTCCGTGCCTTCCGGGAACTGAAGTGGCATTACGCCCATACCGATCAGGTTGGAGCGGTGAATGCGCTCGTAGGATTCGGCCACCACAGCTTTCACACCCAGAAGACGGGTACCCTTGGCCGCCCAGTCGCGGCTTGAGCCGGTACCGTACTCCTTGCCGGCAATGACCACCAACGGCGTGCCTTTCTCCTGATACTTCATGGCGGCATCGTAAATCGCCATCTGTTCGCCCGTGGGCACGAATTTGGTGTAACCGCCTTCCACGCCGTCGAGCATTTCGTTCCTGATACGCACATTGGCAAAGGTGCCACGCATCATGACTTCGTGGTTACCCCGGCGAGAGCCATAGGAGTTGAAGTCTTTCGGCTCGACACCGTGCTCCTGCAGGTATTGTCCGGCAGGGGTGTCCGGCTTGAAGGAACCGGCCGGTGAGATGTGGTCGGTAGTCACCGAATCGCCCAGCAGTGCCAGTATGTTGGCATCCTTGATATCGTCGATCGCGTCCGGTTCTTCCTTGAGCCCTTCGAAGAACGGCGGATGCTGGATGTAGGTGGATTTATCAGACCACTCGTACACCTTGCTTTCCGGCACCTTGATGGACTTCCAGGTGGCGTCGCCATCGAAGACTTCCGCGTATTCCTTACGGAACATATCGGTCTTCACTTTCTCCACCGCTTCAGCGATCTCCTGCTGGCTCGGCCAGAGGTCCTTCAGGTACACCGGGTTGCCATCCTTGTCGTTGCCCAACGGATCTTTTGAGAGATCCAGGCGCACGTTGCCGGCCAGCGCATAGGCAACCACCAGAGGCGGCGATGCCAGCCAGTTGGTTTTCACCAGCGGATGCACCCGGCCTTCGAAGTTCCGGTTGCCGGAGAGCACAGAGGCCACGGTCAGGTCACCATCACTGATGGCTTTCTCTACCGCGTCCGGCAGAGGCCCGGAGTTGCCGATGCAGGTTGTGCAGCCATAGCCGACGAGGTTGAAGCCGAGTTTGTCCAGATCGTCCTGGAAGCCACCCACTTTCAGATAGTCAGTGACGACTTTGGAACCCGGCGCCAGCGATGTCTTGACCCAGGGCTTGGTACTCAGTCCCTTCTGGACCGCTTTCTGGGCGATCAGGCCTGCGGCCATCATAACGCTCGGATTTGAGGTGTTGGTGCAGGACGTGATCGCCGCAATGACGACCGCACCCGGATCCAGCCGGCTTTTCTCGCCATTCATCTCAAGGGGCTGGCTGGCATGATGCTTGTAGCTGTCGTCCACGCCCACCGCGGTCTGGCCACCCTCGGATTCCAGGTTGGCTTCACGGTTCTCGGCAGGCCCCTCGGCAGTTTCCATCAACAGCTCGAAAGAGGACTTCATGTTTTTCAGGGCAACACGATCCTGCGGGCGTTTGGGGCCGGCAAGGCTGGCCTCAACTTCGCCCATGTCAAGTTCCAGGTTGTCGGTATACACCGGCTCATGGCCGGGCTCACGCCACAAGCCCTGGGCCTTGGCGTAGGCTTCCACCAGCTCCAGCTGTTCTTCCTCACGGCCGGTCAGGCGCATGTATTTGATGGTCTGCTCATCTACCGGGAAGAACCCGCAGGTGGCGCCGTATTCCGGGGCCATGTTGGCGATGGTGGCCCGGTCTGCCACCGGCATGTCCTTCAGGCCGTCGCCATAGAACTCCACGAACTTGCCCACCACGCCTTTCTTGCGCAGCATTTCGGTGACGGTGAGCACCAGATCTGTTGCGGTGATGCCCTCACGAAGCTTGCCGGTGACCTTGAAGCCCACCACTTCCGGAATCAGCATGGAGACCGGTTGGCCCAGCATGGCGGCTTCCGCTTCGATGCCGCCAACGCCCCAGCCAAGAATGCCCAGGCCGTTGATCATGGTGGTATGGGAGTCTGTGCCCACGAGGGTGTCCGGGTAGGCGATGGTCTTGCCGTCCTGGTCCTTCTGCCAGACGGTCTTGCCGAGGTATTCCAGGTTTACCTGGTGGCAGATACCCGTGCCCGGTGGCACCACACGGAAATTGTCGAACGCCTGCTGGCCCCAGCGCAGGAACTCATAGCGCTCCTGGTTGCGTTCCATTTCGATGGCTACGTTGTCCTTGAACGAGGACGCGTCGCCGAATTTGTCCACCATTACCGAGTGGTCGATCACCAGGTCCACCGGCGACAGCGGGTTGATCATCGCCGGATCCTTACCGGCTGCCTTGACCGCCTCACGCATGGCAGCCAGGTCGACGACGCCGGGCACGCCGGTGAAATCCTGCATTAACACGCGGGCAGGCCGGAACTGGATTTCAGTGTCGGAACAGCGATCCTTCATCCACTGCACCATGGCATCAATGTGGCTTCTGTCCACGGTGGTGCCATCCTCATTGCGCAGAAGGTTTTCCATCAGCACTTTGAGCGAAAACGGCAGGCGATTCAGGTCGCCGAGGGTGTCCGCAGCCTTGGGCAGGCTGTAGTAATGAAAGGTTTTACCGCCAGCATCCAGGCTGGAAAGGGTATTCAGACTGTCTTTACTGAGACTTTCGTTCGACATGTGGTGCCTCCTTTTTCGTCGTTATCCGCGTAGTCCGGAAGGCTCTTTCGAAGCCCTTTCAGCAACGCATCGACCGGGAAAGCAATCCCATACCGGGCAATAGCCTGATGAAAGGACTCCACAGCGTGAAGTCACCTTTAACTATTGCAGCAATTAACGAGAGTTCAACCGCGGGCCGGTGAATGTTCGGCATCAGCGCGGTGAATATCAGACCAACGTCGGAGAGCCGGACGACTCTCCGACATCAGTTCCTGGAAGGTTTAGATGCGATACAGCTTCACCAGTTCATTCAGTTTTTCGGTGACCGCCTCAAGGTCTGAAGCCATGGTTCTGACCCGCTCCGCCTCGGATACCACATCGTTGTTCCGGTTGGCGATGGAATGGATGTTCTCATTGATCTGAAGCGACGTGGCTGCCTGCTCTTCCGAGGCCGATGCGATCTGGTAATTCATTCGCGAAACCTCGCCGATGGCTGCTTCAACTTCGCGAATTGCCTCGCCAGTTTCTCGCATGGCCCGTGTTGACTCGGCAGAACGGGTCCGGCCCATCTCCATCGAAGCCTTGGTGGCTTCTGATATGTCGCTCAGTTCGCCGACGGTAGCCCGAATCTGGTCAGTAAATTCCTGGGTTCTCAGGGAAAGCGCCCTGACCTCATCCGCCACCACGGAGAATCCACGGCCATGCTCTCCGGCTCTTGCCGCCTCGATGGCGGCGTTCAGAGCCAGCAGGTTGGTTTGTTCGGAGATCGCATTGATAGAGCCGACGACAGAAGAAATGGATTCGATTTTTTCGCTCAGCTCATCGACCCGATTAGCACTGCTTTCAAGAGCTTCATCGGTAGACTCCGTGAGTTTCGACGCGTTAGCCATGGCCTCACCACCTCTGGTGGCGGCCTCGGAAGCATTGCTGGCCGCATCGGACGCCAACTGCGCGTTACTGGCGACTTCCTGGATACTGGCGGACATTTCATTGGTTGCCGTGGCCGCCTGATCAGTCTGAACCTGCTGCTCGTTGGCAATCTGCGTGGTTGTGTCACTGACACTGGTCATGTCATCAGCGTTTGAGCGAAGTTGTTCTGACAGCTCCCGGAGCCTGGAAATCAATTCGACAAACCGCTCCAGCATGTTATTGAACGAACCGGCCGTCACACTTTTGTCCGCGTCATCCAGACGTGTCGTCAGATCGTTGTTGGAATCGAATCCTCGAATAATCTCGATTATCTGGATCGACTGCTTTTGCTCCGCACCCATTCGAATCGCGAAGAACACCAGAATCGCCGCCTCGAAAACCACGAAAGCTGCGTGCAGAAATGCGATCGACCAGCTGCAGTCATAGTTGAAGATCATCAATGCCATGTTGCCAAAGGACGCACCGCTCAGCTGCAGGCCCGTCAACGCCAAATGATGAACAGCGATGGTACCTGCCGCGACCACCACCGGCAGCCAGTCCCGATAAATGATCACCAGAGCCAGGGCGGCAAAGATGTGGAAATGCATTTCAATGCGACCCAACTGCGCCTGGATCATGATGGCTGAGAAGAGCATCAGGCAGATTGCGAACAGTGACGACAAGGCCCTTGTTCCACGCATCGTAAAGAAACCGGCAGTTGCAAGACCTCCCACTAACAACGACGCAATCAGAGCAAACGTGGTGGTGCCATAGCCCATCGGCACCAGCAAGCCGACCACCGGAATATGAGCCAGAAGGATCAACAACATCTGGCGATCGGTGCGCTCCCGGATTTCAACTTCATAAGACTGACTGTTTACTGCGGTCGTCATGTGGAACTCTCGCTATTTTTGTCTTTTAGTAAGCGGCGAAGATCCTGTTCAACCAGCTTGAGATTCAGATCTGGTGTTGTGTAAACCAGCCTTCTGCGGAACTCTCCCGTCACTACATGCAGATGTGCGCTGTGAGCAATGAGATCATCCTCGGAACTACCCTGTTTAACGGCAAAATCGTTGTAAGCTGAAGCAAGTTTTTGAGCGGCCCGGTGAGTTTCCGGCCGGTAGTATTTGAACGCCTGCCCAAGACTCTCCATGGTCTGGTCAAGGACTTCCGGTGTGTCGTTTTCCGGGTCAAGGGTGACAAACAGGAACTCGATCTCAGTCCCATCCAAAAGCTGGCTCAGCTCCATCAGATTGACCAATTGAACCGGGCAAACGGTTCCGCACTGGCGATAACCAAAGAAAATAACGGAAAGCCCGTTCTGCGGAGGCTGGTAGCCATCCAGGTTCTCCCCCGGCTCATCAATCGCCATCCCGTAAAACCCGCTGTTGTTGAGCAGCGACGGCATCACCGGGAGCGCAAGTGCCAAAAGGAAAGCTGCGGCGAAAAGCAGAATACTTGTCGTTTTCCTGTTCACTTTTCCTGTCCGTGAAAGATCGGCGCAAGTTTGCAGAGAAGTTTGAAACCGGGCTATAGGTGCATTACGCAACGTTTAGCTCCTAGTACTTGCATTTGCAATCTTTTACGGACGCAAAAAGCGACAGATCTTTTTTTGTTGTAAAGAGAAGTAAACTTTAAGGATCGGATTACGTCTGGCGATCGCCATAAAGCTGGGCGTAGAGACCTTCTCTGGCAATCAGTTCATCGTGATGCCCCTCCTCGATTATCCGACCGTCTTCGAAAACACAGGCACGATCTGCCTGTTTAACGGCGCTGAGTCGATGGGCAATGATCAGGGTGGTGCGCTGTTTGAGGAAAGCTTCGAGATCCCGATGTAGCTGAAACTCGGTTTCCGCATCCAGCGCCGAGGTGGCCTCATCCAGGATCACCACTGAAGGCTCTGACAGGATCATCCTGGCAATGGCCAGGCGTTGACGCTGTCCGCCCGACAGGCGCACGCCCTGTCGGCCAATAACGGTATCAAGCTGGTCGTGCATTGCCGCAACCGTGCTGTCCAATTGGGCGATTCGCAGGGCACCCCAGAGCGCGGCATCGGGCTTGTCCCAACCAAGGGTCAGGTTCTGTCGAACGGTATCGTTGAACAGCGCCGGGTGCTGAAGCACGGTCGCGACATGTTCACGAAGGCAGGGCAAGCCAATGCGCTCAACAGGCACTCCATCAATCAACACCTCGCCCTGCTGCGGGGTGTACATACCGAGGATGACCTGAATCAGAGTCGACTTGCCGCCACCGCTGGCGCCCACCAGCGCCACTTTTTCGCCCGGCGCCAGTTCCAGGTTGATACCGCTGAGCACCTCCTCTTCCCCGTAAGCGAAGTGAATATTCCGGAGGGTCAGGCCGACGGTATGACGGTCGCGGAACGGGTTCTCCAGCGCCGGATAGCGGGGCTCTTCCTTCAGATCCATTAATCGGTTAATACGTCCGAGCGCCGCATTGGCAGCGAACCAGGCGTATTGCATGTTGATCATTTCCTGAACCGGCGTCAGCATGAACCACAGGTAGCCAAAAATGGCGAACATCATGCCGATGCTCAGGTCGCTGAACAGCACGGTTACCATCGCGGCGGCCCGGAACGCGTCGACGCCGAACTGGAACAGCGCAAAGCTGGCCCGGCTGGCTGCATCGCTGCGCCATTCGAACTGGATCGCGTGGTCCCGCACGTTGCGGGCGCGGTCGATCAGCTGGCGCAGGTAATGCTTTTCCCGATTAGCTGCCCGCAGCTGGTGAATCGCATCCAGGGTTTCCGTCAGATCCCCCTGGAACTCCTCGTAAGCGCTGTTCTCCCGCCGCTTGAGCTCCTTGACCCGCTTGCCGATCAGAATCGTGGCGAAAATGACCAGCGGATTGAACAGCAGAATGAGTAGGCCCAGCTCCCAGTGCACCCAGAGCAGGACCCCAGCGGTACCCAGCACTGTCAGGCTCGCCACCAGAAAACGGCTGATGGTGGTACCCAGAAACTGGTCTACGGTATCCAGATCGGTAATAAAGTGACTGCTGATCCCGCCCGAGCCGCGAGTCTCGTACTCGGACATGGCCACCCGTTGCAAACGCCCGAGCAGGCGGGACCGGATGCGGAACACCACATCCTTGGAAACCTTGGAAAATTCCCGGGACTGCAAAACGTTAAACGACAGTGCCGCCACACGAAGCAGAAATGCCACCACAACCATCAGGCCGATATAGACCACCGGTGTTTCCCAGCTCCCCGGCAGGAAGGAATCCATTACCGGTAACACCGGGCCAGGCTCGTCCAGCAGCACTTCGTCCACCAGAACCGGCAGCAGCAGTGGCACCGGCACACTCATCACGGTGGCCATGATAGCCAGCAGATTGGCACGCACCAGTCTTGGCTTGTGCTTGAGCGCAAGCCCAAAGATGTCCCGCCAGGTGTACTGCTGCCGGGTTTCTCGAGTATCGATACCGGTTACGCTGTTTTGCGGGTGTTCCAAGCAACCTCCGGAGAATCAGATGTGCCCGGTTGGATACGCCCGGGAACTGACAATAGTCTACCTGTTAACTGGTTTGCTGCGATCAAAACCGACATCTGTCATCATGAGCCAACGATTTTCTGATGGACCAGGACACAAGCACCTGTGAAACACGATTGCCACTATCACCCCGGCGACCCTGCCAAATGGCACTGCGGGGAGTGCCAGATCCATTACTGCAGTCGCTGCATGCCCGATGCCGACACCCGCCAGCGTAGGGCTTTGTGCCCCCACTGCAGCAAGGCCATGCGATATCTAGGCGCCGCCACCGAGGTGGTCCCCTTCTGGCAGCGACTCGGCGCTTTCTTCCGCTACCCATTCCATACCGACCCGCTGATCGTTATTGCCATCTGTACCCTGGTGCCGGTGATAGCCCCCGCCAATCTGATTGGCATCCTTATCTGGATAGTGCTGGCGCTTGCCCTCTTTAAGTACACCTATGCGGTGATTAACCACACCGCTGAAGGCCACCTGAAACCGCCCGCCGTGTCCGTCGCCTTCACCGGCAGTGGCTTTGATATTGTCATCCTGCAGTTGCTGGTCTTCGTGCTGATGGGCGGGCTGGTTGGCGCGGCTGCCATGCTCGGCGGCCCCATCCTGATGCTGCTGGCGCTGGCGTTTGTCATTCTGGCATTACCGGCCAGCATCATGGTTCTGGCCATGGAACGCTCGGTGGGCGCAGCGGTGAATCCGATGAATCTGGCGGTGCTGATCTCGCGAATCGGCACCCCCTATTTCCTGCTCTACGGCTACCTGATCTTGCTCACCCTCGCCTCCGGCGCGGCCCAGGACTTCGCCGTTAACCACTTCCCGTTCTGGGTTGCCCAGCCCCTGGCCGGCTTCCTGAACAGTACCTTTACACTGATCCTGTTCCACATGCTGGGCTACCTGCTGTTCCAGTATCAGGAAGAGCTGGGCTTCGCCTCGGATATCCAGGATGAAACCGCCGGGCAGGACACCCACCAGCGCGACCGCACCGCTCGCTTTGATGCCGATATCGATATGAACCTGAAAGACGGCAACTACGATCGGGTGCAGAGCATGTTGAAGGAAGCTTTGAAGCGGGACCGGGATAACGCCCTGAGAATCGGCCAGCTGTACCAGCTACTCACCGCCCGCCAGGACACCGACGAACTCTACCGCTACCATCCACGCATTCTGGGCTGGCTGGCCGACCGCAACGACGGCGAAGGCATCGCCGATGTGCTGAATACGATCCAGAAAGCAGAACCCGGCTTCAAACTGGAGGATCCGGACCTTTCAGTGCGCTGCGCCAGGGCCTTGTATCACCGTGGCCAGTTCAAACCGGCCTTGCGAGTGCTTCAGGATTTCCACAAACGCTTCCCGGACAGCGAACAGCTGGCCCCAGCCTATCTGCTCGTCGCCCAGACCCTGGCCAACGGCTTGTCCCAGTGGGAAAAAGCGACGGCTTTCCTGACGTTTATTCAGAAAAAATCCGGTAACACCGGGCCAGGCTCGTCCAGCAGCACTTCGTCCACCAGAACCGGCAGCAGCAGTGGCACCGGCACACTCATCGCGGTTGCCATGATAGCCAGCAGATTGGCACGCACCAGTCTTGGCTTGTGCTTGAGCGCAAGCCCAAAGATATCCCGCCAGGAGTACTGCTGCCGGGTTTCACGGGTGTCGATACCGGTTACGCTGTTTTGCGGGTGTTCCAAGCAACCTCCCGAGAATAAGATGTGCCCGGT
>JGI24661J20069_1000561_pt1 | contig 14320 bp, 14 predicted proteins | sample MalvirmetaMSP144_FD_20069 | JGI IMG/M metagenome (IMG submission 20069) | reverse complement strand
ACACAGAATGGTGCGCCTTCAATACACAGGGTTACTGCAGTCGGCGCCGCCAGTGGAATCACTGCACCCTTGCGAAGCTGCATAACGTCAGACAGGCTCATATTTTTACTGGTAAAGACCCCGCTGACCTCCAGCTCCACCGACAACAACTCCCGACGGAAAAAGTCCTCCCAGCCGGGGACATCTGTTTTCGAGGTCTGCCCTGCCGCAGGATTACCGAGACGGTTTTTAAGTGGCTCGATCGCGGCGTAGGGAATGAACCAGTCGATGATTCCCTCCCAGTCGAACAGCTTTATCACAAAGGGAAATTTCAACAACAACTCGCCAGCTGCGAGAGGTTGAATAAAGTCCGGGTTGGTCTCAAACCCACAAACCTCACCAGACAGGGAAATTTTTTCCTGCCAGCCCTCGGTCAGGGCGCTGAGAAAGCGGCCAACGACCAGATCGTTGATCCGGCGCTCGGTGGGCGTCAGATTGGCACGGTTCGATTTGTGCCCGCCACCACCTGTCCATCCGCCAAAATACTGATTGACAAAAAATGACAGTGCATCGCCGGACACAACCACCAGTGACGTCCCATTTAGTGGCGCTGTTTTTATCTGGGTGATCCCTGCCAGTTCCGGCATGCTCAATAGCGCTTCTTCCTGTTTCATCGGGCGAATATCTGCTACCTGAACCTCAACCGGTGCCTTGAAAAGACTTTGCAGCCCCTGGGCGAAAGACATGGCCTGTTTTTCAGTGAGGGTTTTCAATACCGGCATCTGCACCAGCAAGGTTTGTTCCCTTGTGCTGAAATCAAATGAGGCACAATGGCGAGTAGCAGCCGCATTTTGCCCGGCCGCAGCTTCGTCAGAAACACTGCCCATCAGCGCTTCAAGCTCCCCTTCGGATAAAACCTCTTTATCGACCATCAGAATTCACTATTGGCGTTACTGCATGACAAATCCGGTAAAAAACACATCATCCACTTTTTGTTCGCCCTTAAGGCGAATCACATCCTGGATGGACTGGCGCACTGTTTTGCGTAACTGCTCCTTACCTTCAAGAGTGTTGAGCGCATCATAGTCCTGCCCACTGAACAGCAGGATCAGGCTATTGCGCACTGCCGGCATGTTGGCCTGGATCTTGTCCACCACCTTTTGATCATAAGCCATCACCTGCAGGCTTAACTGGAGGTAGCGAATCGTGCCCTTGTGCTCGAAATTGACCACAAAGGCGGGATCCAAAGGCAAATAAATCGGCTCGCGTTCTTCAACCACCGGTTGTTCCACGACTTCGTTGCCTTGCTCGCCAGAACTCGGGGTATCGCTATCACCCATCATAAAAAATGCTGCACCGCCGCCGACCGCCAGGAACAACACAACGACCAATACAATAATGACTATTTTCTTCATCCCACCTTTTCCCTTTTTTCCAGCCGGTGAAGCCGGCTGCTTGTCCTTACCCAGATTCAATCCATCATTTTTTGTTGCCATAATCACGTTCCAACTCAACCAGCCCCAGCCTCGGGACAGGGGCTTTTATAAAACTGACATCCACGCGAATAGAGTCAAAGCAAAAAACAGGCCAATATTTTTTTCTTTTTTTATCAACGAGTTAAAAATTATAAAGTTCGCAATGTCATTTTTTTGACGAGTTCAGACACGGCATAGTGAGTGACTGCGGACAGGGGGTGGGTAATACACCCACCAAAAAATCGACTGGAAAAAAAAGAAGGAAAGAGAAGCAAAGACGACTGTCAGATGTAGTAATCCACTCGGCCTTCCAGCACAGAGGCATCCAGAATCATCCTGGAGGACAATGGCTCGTCGACCATGTCACCATCAAGATTCACAGCCCCCGAACCATTGCCGTTGTTTTCGCCTGTGCCCTGTTGTTGAGTCTGGGACTGGGCGTTGGATTGCGATTGACTTCCGGCATGCTGGGACACCTGAGTCTGGGTCAATAACATACCGCCCTGCTCCATCAAATGCCGAAGCCGGGGCATCGCAGATTCAATCGCATCTTTGGCTGCGCTGTTATCAACAGAAAAAAATACGCTGGCATTATCACCGTCTACAGAGATCTTGATATTCAGTTTTCCCAACTCGGGTGGATTCAGCTGGAGCGTGGCATTCTGCACATTGCCGTTGATCATCGTGGACAAACGGCCAGCCATATCCTGGCTCCAGGATGAGGTGCCCACCGGAGCGGCGATAGATACCGGAACCTTGAGAAGAGCGGTGTCATTTCCGTCAGTGGCAGTCGCCTGTAGCCCGCCAGGGGACACCTGCAATGCAGCAGCACTATTTTCAATTGTTTGCGAGGCTACTTTCTTACCCAACTGGATGGCCGCTGAGAACATTGCGCTGCTATCGAGTGTTTGTTTTACGGGCATGAAGCTCTCAGGACTGTCCTCGAGACTGGCGGCAACGCGAGCAACCGCATCGGACCAGGCGGAATCTGTATTGGCCGTGACGGGGGTGGTATATCTGACCAGACTGTTATTAACAGGCAGTTCACCCTTAACTTTACCCGTCCCAGTCTGGGGCCATTGTTCAGCCACAGCGAGCATGGCGGCAGTCGCCACCCCCTCTTCGAGCGGCAAGTCCTTGCCACCCGGAAACCCGATGTTGCCAGCCTCAGCCGCCATCCCTGCCGGATTTTGAGCCAACAGGGATTGTTCTGGGGCCTCCTCCTCACCGGCAGTAACCGCATTTTGCTCTCCCATGATCTGCCCGAAAGAGGCGGAATCACTGCCTTTTGAGTCTGATTCTGGACTGACGGAGAGAGGCGAATCCGACGTAATTTTATTACCTGAACCCTGCTGTGTTTGAATGGCCAGTGTCACTTTGAATAATCCTTTTAGCTCGCTGACTTCATATAAAGCAAGATAAGTGCCAGTCTACCTTGGGGGGTACTCCAGAGATTTCCTGGCGAGGCTTTTTTCATCGGCATCCTGCTGCTCCGCCCGCTCCTGATTGCGCAGGGCTTTGCTGTGCCGCTGATCCACCAACTTGTCCATCGCTGTCTTGTGGCGGGCCTCAGTCATCCATTGCTCGCGATCCCCCTCCAGCTGTTGGGCTGAATCACTGACCGCCGCACGCTGTTGCTCAATGGCCTGATTGAGCTTGCTCAGAAACAATCGATAATCCTGCAGTTGTCTGGCGGGAATGCCCTGCTCGCCCACCTGTCCCAGCCTGGTTTCGTATTCCTGTTTGAACTGGAGAAGTTGGTCGAACTGCTGTCGCTGCTGTTCATGGGTCTGTCGGCTCTGCTTGAAAACGCCTGCTGAGTTGCGTTCCCGGGATTCGGCCAGGGTCGCTACCTTGTTTATTTTATCGGTTGCCATGATCGACTTCTTTTCCAACTGATTGACAGATACCCAAAATCGCCGACAGGTCCGACAGGCTTTGCCCCATCGACAGCTTCTCTGATTCCCTCTGCTGAATAAAACGACGAATATGTGGGGCCGCAAACACCGCCCGATCAATGGACTCATCACTGCCCTGCTGATAAGCACCAATATTTATCAGATCACGGTTACTCTGGTAAGTCGCATAGAGACTCTTGATTTCCCTGGCGGCCAGCAACTGTTGTTCATTTACAATATTCGCCATAGAGCGACTGATCGAACGATCAATATCAATGGCCGGAAACAGGCCGGAATCCGCCACTTCCCGCGACAGCACAATATGCCCATCCAGAATGGCACGGGCTGCGTCGGCCACCGGATCGTTGTGATCGTCGCCCTCGACCAACACCGTGTAGACCGCTGTGATAGAACCCTGAGTGTTGTTGCCGGCACGCTCAACCAACATTGGCAGCAGGGAAAAAACCGAGGGCGGATAACCCTTGGTCACCGGCGGTTCACCAATCGCGAGACCTATTTCGCGCTGGGCCTGGGCAAAGCGCGTCAGGGAGTCCATCAACAGCAGTACATTTTTGCCACGACTACGGAAATACTCCGCGATGGCCGTGGCCCGCCATGCACCATGAATACGGGTCAATGGGGCATCATCGGCCGGGGTTGCCACGACAATAGCCCTAGCCAGTCCGTCTTGTCCCAGTATGTCCTCAACAAATTCACGCACTTCCCGACCGCGCTCACCCACCAACGCGACCACAATCACATCCGCTTCCGTGTGTCTCGTCATCATGCCGAGCAGGGTACTCTTGCCCACACCGCTGCCGGCAAAAAGCCCCAAACGTTGCCCCTTACCCATTGTCATAAGTGCGTTGACTGCTCTCACACCCACATCCAGCGGCTCACGTATGGGCGTTCTATCAAGCGGATTGATGGATGGTCCTCGCAGGGGCACATGATGCATACATTTGAACGGACGGCCTCCATCAATCGGATTGCCGGCACCATCCATCACCCGACCCAATAGCTGCTCGTCGACGGCGACCGAGCCCCCTGTCTTCACCGGCAGTACCCGGGAACCCAACTTGATACCACTCAGTGGCCCTTCGGGCATCAACAACAGGCTGCCATCAGAGAACCCCACCACCTCCGCCTCGATGGTATTTCCCTCATCGGTAATGATGCGGCAACGCCCCCCAATGGGTGCTCGACAACCCACCGCCTCCAGTTTGATGCCAATCATGCGAACCAGTGTGCCCTCCTCCTCGAGGGGAACCGGTTCAACAGCATCAGTTACCGAAGACAGGGTCTGGCCTATCCTCTGACAGCGTTCTGCTTTCAATTTTTCGAGGCTATTCATCCGGGTCAAGGTATCACTCAATACTGCACGCGCTCTTCACAGGACTCAATCAGAGTGCCAAAAACCATTTCCATCTGTCGTTCGACGGACGCATCCACATAGGAAACAGGGGTTTTCATACGGCAGCCACCGGGCAGGATGTCGGGATCGTCAACCAGCTTGTAAGGTTTTCCCTCAAACAACGCCGGGGCCATCTCCTGTACCAGTTTTCGGTCACCCGGATTGAGAAAAACTTCAATTTCGCCCTGCAATGAAGAAAGGGTCGACAGTGCCTCTGCCGCAATATCCGTTACGACATCTGAATTAACGGTCAGCTCCCGGCGAACAATCTGACGTGCAATCAACATAGCCATATTGGCCAGCTCGCGGATCACCACCTGATCCAGGCTCTGAAAGGGGCGGGCCATCTCATCCAGCAAACCGGACAGGTGTTTGACCAGTTGCTCTGCCTCGGCTTTGCCCATTTCCAGGCCTTCCCATTTACCAATCTGAAAACCACGGGACTGGGCAAGGGCCTCGACCTCAACCGGGTCAACTACCTTTGGGACGGGGGCGGATTGTTCAAAGAAAGGGACCTGCCAGCGCTTCACACCCGGCTTTGTATCAGACAAAGTCACCGCCTCCTTTGCCGAGGAAAATCTCGCCTTCATCGGCCAGCCGGGAAACAATCGTCAGAATTTCTTTCTGGGCAGCTTCCACATCAGCCAATTTAACCGGGCCCTTGGCATCCAGATCTTCTTTCAACATGTCGGCAGCACGGGAGGACATATTTTTGAAAAACTTCTCCTTGACCCGGTCATCGACCCCTTTGAGGGCAATGACGAGGCTGTCCACTGAAATCTCACGAATCAGACGCTGCATTCCCCGGTCATCCACCTCCAGTAAATTGTCGAAAACAAACAGGAGATCATGAATTTTTTCACTCAGCTCACCATCGATTTCCCGAATGGAATCCATCAGTTGCGTTTCGAGATCGGTGTTCAAATGGTTCAGAATGGCAGCCGCCGCACTCATACCATTTACCGAGGTCGGTGGTGCTTTGGGGTTGCCGCCCAACTGGTTCTCGAGCACCTGATCCAGCTCCTGGAGCGCCGTAGGGTCAATAGTGTTCAACCGTGCAACACGTATCATGGCATCGGTGTGAATCTCGCTCGGCAATAGGGACAGCACCTGAGCGGCGTGCTCACCTTCCAGGGAACTCAGAACGATGGCGATGATCTGCGGGTGCTCCTGGCGAATCAGCGCCGCCACAGATTGGGCATCCATCCATTTCAGGGATTCCATGCCCTTGCTGTCCGTATTGCTGTGTATCCGGCTGATCATACTGCGGGCCCGGGTTTCACCCAGCGCCTGCACCATCACCCGGCGGGCAAAATCACCACTGCCAATTCCCAGTGGGCTGACTGAAGAAACCCGTTCGGTAAATTCATTCACGACCTGAGCCACTTGCTGGTCAGAGACATCAGAAAGAGACGCCATGGCCTCGCCCACTGCTTGAACTTCTTTTGGTGACATTTGCCGCATGATGGCCGCGGCACCTTCCTCTCCCAGACCCAACAAAAACACAGCGGCTCTCTGGGCACCGGTCATTTCAGTATTAGCCATCGGCAGACACCCAGCTTTTTACCACGTGGGCCACTCGCTGCGGTTCACCCTCCGCCATGGAACGGGCCATCTGTAATTGATTCTGGTACGAGGGAGCTCCCGGCAAGCCAAGCTGGGGCTGCCCACCCAGGGTGACCTGATCTTCGCTCAGGGCCATCCCCCCCTGAGTGGCGTAGGCAGCTCCCGCCCCGCCCTGCGCCGGTGCTGCCAGCGCCGTACCGGGTGGTGGCGCAGCTGAAGCCTGCATCAATGGCCGCAGGACAATAAAAATGATCAGAAAAATGGCGATACCCGCCAATAAAAATTTAGCTGCCCGCCAAATCCACTCCTGCTCCATCAATGATGGTTCCGGCAACTGTTCAAGCTCCGGGGGAACCACGAACATGGCATTCATCACATTGACACTGTCACCCCGCTCTGCACTGAAGCCGATGGCATCTTTCACCAATGCGGTGATTTCCGCCAGCCGGGCTTCGGCAATTGCGGCGCGTTCCACATTTCCATCACCATTGACCGTATCCTGATAATCCACCACAACCGCCACCGATAGCTTCTGCAGCGCTCCCGGCACTTCCCGGATATGGCTGATGGTCTTATCAATCTCATAATTCCTGACCTGACGCTTGCTGAACCGGCCATTGGAAAGCTGGTCTTCAGTCTCCTCAGGTACCGCTGTAATTCTGGTTTCCTCAGGAGGCTGGTTGGCCAGAGTGCCGGGGACACCACCGGCAAACTCACCCCTAGAATTTTCCTCAATCAGCTGCTCACTGCGAACACTGGTTTCGGGGGCATAGCTTTCACTGGTTTTTTCCACCCTGGTAAAATCCACGTCTGCCACCACCTGTGCTCTCACTGCACCAACTCCTAGAATGGGTGACAGAATCTCTGTAATTCGATCCACGTAGCTTTGTTCCAGCTGCTGTGTAAAGCGGAACTGCTCCGACGTCTGGGCAAAACCCTCATCCCGGCCCTGGGCCGAGAGGAGCTTGCCCTGGTTATCGACCACTGACACCTGTTCGGCTTCCAGACCCGGCACACTGGAAGCCACCAGATGCACCACCCCGGCCAGCTGTCGTTCGGTCAATTCCCGCCCGGGATAAAGACTCAGTAACACCGATGCTGCGGGCTTGTCACGCTTGCGCACGAAAGCTGACTGCTTGGGAAGCGCCAGATGTATCCGCGCTGACCTGACACTGTCCAAAGAGGCGATGGACCGGGCAAGCTCCTGCTCCAGAGCACGGTCATAGCGGGCTTTTTCAATAAAGCCGCTAACGCCTATTTTCTGTTCTTTATAGAGCATATCGAAACCACTGCCGTCGCTTTTTGGCAGCCCGTCGCTGGCCAGCTTGAGCCTGATTTCATGGAGTTTTTCAGCGGGCACACTGACCAGGCCAGTCCGGTGATCCACCTTGTAACGGGTACCATTTTCCTCGAGAGAACGAACCACTTCATTGGTCGAGGAAGGCGTCATTTCGCCAAACAGCGCCACATAATCCGGCGCCATGGACCACTGTACCAAGCCGATTCCCAGGGCAATACTGGCCGCCAGGCCGAGCAGGAGACCCAGCTGACGCGTAACCGGTTGACTGCTGAGACTATTGAAGCGACTGAGCAAAGTGGAAGTATTCAATGCCATAATCTTTAATTCACGTTGGTTGCGTTAGTATGAAAAAAGGAATTCACACCTGCATGTTCATCACTTCCTGATAAGCATTCAGAAGTTTGTTCCTGACCTGATTTACTGCCTGAAATGACAGGCTTGCCTTTTGCAGGGCCACCATCACTTCAGGCAGCGCCACATCCGGACTGCCCGCTTCAAAGGCATCCGACAACTGGCGCGCCTGCTTCTGGGCAGCATTTACCTGATCGATCGAGTCCTTCATCAAGGCACCGAAATCAACCTTTTCTCCACCCTCAGCCGGACCCTCGCTCGGCCCTTTGCCCGCAGCAGCGGCCATTAACCGCATCTGGGCCAATACCTGGTTTATCTCCATCTCACTCATAAACAGTCTCTCCGACGGTGTATTAACCGGTGGCCGGAATAGCCACGCCCTGCTCTTTCAGTCTGGCCAGCTTGTACCTCAACGTCCGGGGGCTGATCCCAAGCCGCTCTGCTGCATCCTTTCGGCACCCATTGACGGCGTTAAGCGCATCAACTATCAACTGCTTTTCCCGTGCTTTGAGATCACCGTCCAGTAATTGTGCGCTGTTGCTGGCTGCTGCCTTCTGGCACAGGTCCTCCGGAAGAACATCCTCAAAGCAGATATCTGCCTCGGCAATCTGGCAACCACTGGCCATGATGGCAGCCCGCTGAACACAGTTTTCCAGCTCGCGGACATTGCCGTTCCAGCTATGCTCCAGCAGCCGCTGCTCGGCGCTGGCCGTAAAACTGATCGGCTGGTCCGGGCTATAGCGCTGCAGCATCGTTTTGGCCAGCCGCAAAATATCACCCGGCCGCTGGCGCAGGGGTAGCAGATGGATAGGAAAAACATTCAGACGGTAAAAGAGATCCTCCCGAAAGCGTCCTGAAGCGACCTCTTCGCGGAGATTGCGGTTGGTCGTTGCGAGCACCCTGACATCCAGTGATATGAGCGTATTGCCACCGAGTCGCTCTACCTCCTTTTCCTGAAGTACCCGCAACAATTTGGCCTGCAGCCCCAAATCCATCTCGGAAACTTCGTCCAGTAACAACGTCCCGCCATTGGCCTGTTCGAACTTGCCGGCACGGGATTGATGTGCACCGGTGTAAGCACCTTTTTCGTAGCCGAACAACATGGACTCCAGCATCGTTTCTGGGATGGCTGCACAGTTAATCGCGAGAAAAGGTTTCTCCGCACGAGGAGAATGACGGTGAATGTAACGTGCAATCACCTCTTTGCCGGTACCCGACTCACCACTGATAAGCACCGTCGCCTGGGTGGCGGCAACCCGTCTGGCGAGTTCACACAACTGTCGGGTTTTGGGGTCTTCGGCTACCATCCCATCTGAAGCGACTTCCGGCGGACGGGCCAGTCTGCTCACCATTTCCAACAGGACCTCGGCCTCAAAAGGCTTTAACAGATAATCCGCAGCGCCTTCCTGCATGGCTTTTACCGCATTTTCAATACTGCCATAGGCTGTAACGAGCACAAAAGGCAGTTCCGGCCTGAGCGCTTTCGCTTCCCTGAGCAACGTATTGCCATCCATAACATCCATTTGTACATCGCTGACAATCAGGTCGACCCTTTCTCTTTTCAGGCACCACAGGGCTTCTTCTCCATTACTGGCCGACAGTGCCCGGTAACCACCGTATTGAATGGTGTCACACATGGCATCGCGGAGGGCTGCATCGTCTTCAACCACCAACACCCTCGTTGCACTACTCATAGACGACATCTCCCTGATTATGCTCATCGACAATAACTTCTTCTGTACCTGAAGCAGGTTTGCTAATGGGTAGATTGATGACAAATTCGAGCCCACCCATGGAACGGTTAGTGACAGAAATTTCACCACCATGCTTGCTGACAGCCATTGCTACTACGGCCAGTCCCAACCCGGTACCCTGTGCTCGAGTGGTAAAAAAGGGATCAAAGATACGCTCCAGCAACTCTTCCGGAATACCCGGGCCGTCATCGCGGAAACGGATCTGCAGCCAATCTGGATTGAGAGCCCCCACCCACAAATCTATAACCACAGGGCCTTTCGCGGCTTCAATGGCATTCATTGCCAGGTTTCCCAGCACCCCGACCAGTTCGTCCAGGTCGCCAACCAATTCAAGACTGTTATCGACATAGGGTATCGACATCACAGCATGGTGTTGTTCAAGGGTGGGGCGAACCGTCTCTTCAAATTGCTGCAACACCTGATTGAGCAAAATAGTTTCTGTCACCGGTGTTTCGCCACGCACAAAACTGAGCATGCTGTGGAGCAGATTACCCATATGACCAAGACGCTCGTTAACCTTGCCCACTATCCTCTGCCGCTGCTCTGCCTTCAGGTCAGCTCTGGCCAGCTGCGCCAGGTAAAGTGTGGTGGCACTGAGGGGGGTCCGAATCTGATGGGCGAGACGGGCAGCCATTTCCCCCAGTGCGGTGAGACGCTTCTTTCGCCCCAGTTGCTCCTGTAACTGGTGGATTTCAGACACATCCGTGATGAGCACCACATGGTCGCTGGAGCCATCGAGAAGTCGGCTGACCACTGAGATTTTTTTACCACTGTGCAACTCCAGCTCACGACCACTCAGGTGTTGGGAGGGGGCAGCCCTGGCCAGCACAGCTTCCCAGTATTTGCCAATCAGGGGCTCACCCAACAGCTCAAGTGCTTCGGGGTTGGCATCGCGAATAATGTACCCACTGTCCAGAATGAGTACACCACCCGGCAAAACGGACAACAGGGAAGAAAGACGATGGGCAAGGCGTTCTTTTTCAGCCAATTCGCTCAGCCTGGCTGAACGCGCCCTGGCAAGCTCTTCGGTCAAACCGGTCACCTTGCCTTCAAGGTCACGGTAGGAGGTATCCAGCTGATGGGACAACTGATTAAACACCTCGAAAGCCTGCTCAAGCTGGCTGGCTGACAGGGCTTCTGTCTGGCTCATGATCGTTACCTGCGCTACTTACCTAAAATGGGGGGCCCTGCGGCCACTCAAGTAGATCAGCAATAATCATGCCTAAAGAGAAAAATATTGATTATCAGATAATTAGGATTCACCTAGAAAAAAGAGTCAAAAGTTTGTCGGATCTTCCTGGCGATTGAGTCCAAACTTGCGCATTTTTTCCACCAGGGTCGTTCTCTGCAATTTGAGTAATTTTGCACTGCGCGCCACCACCCAGCCGGACTGCTCCAATGCCTGATTCAGTAGCATACGTTCCAGTTCAAACAGATAGTCTTTCAAGTCAATACCCTGCGGGGGTAAGTAGACAACGTCAGGTACGGACACATTGATCGAAGCCGCCTGGTGGCTGACACTGGTATCCTGTTGTTCAGCAATCCAGTCCTGATTCGGGCGAAATTTGTCCGGCAGGTCTGACCATTTGACCAGTTTCTTTGGGTACAGAATTATCAGTCGCTCAATCAGATTGGAAAGCTCACGAACATTGCCCGGCCAGCTATACCCACCAAGAGCGGCAATGGCACAGTCACTCAACTGAACTGAACCCCGTTTTTCCCGTTCAAAACGATTGATCAATTCGCGGATCAATAACGGGATATCTTCTCTCCTGTCCCGCAATGGCGGCATATCGATAGGGAACACATTGAGCCGATAGTACAGATCCATACGGAATCGCCCCTCTGCCACCAGATGTTCAAGATTCTGATGTGTAGCAGCAATAATTCTGACATCTGCAGAGAGGGACTTGTTACTGCCAACGCGTTCAAACGTTCGCTCCTGGAGCACCCGCAACAGTTTGACCTGCATATTCATCGGCATATCACCGATTTCATCCAGGAACAATGTGCCACCATCGGCTATTTCGAAACGTCCCTGACGGGAACTGATTGCGCCCGTAAAAGAACCCTTTTCATGGCCGAACAATTCGGACTCCAGCAGGTCTGCCGGAATCGCACCACAATTGACGGGCACAAAGGGTTGTTCCCGGCGACTCGAGTAATAGTGGATATTGCGGGCCACCACTTCCTTGCCGGTTCCAGATTCACCGAGGACCAATACAGACGCTTCACTGCCTGCAACCTGCTTGATCATTTCCCGGATATGGTTTATCCCTTCACTGCACCCCACCAGGTTGCGATACAGTTGGCCAAACTGTTCAACCCTGACATTTTTTGAAGAGGCTGAAAATAATTCAGCTTCCTGAAGGACGCCAAGTAATAACTGGTAACCGACAGGAAAGGGAATCGTCCCTGCAATGTGCCGGGAAACGGAGGATGGCACCGACAGCGACTCCGCTTCCCATTTTACAAGGTAACAGGGACAGGAAAGGTTTTGCTTGTTCAGGCTATCAGCGACACTCTTCAGCACGGGAAATCCGGTTTTGTCCCGAATCAGAAACGCCAAAAGGTCATCGCCAGGGGATTCAGCAAGATAGTTGTTGAGACGCTGCTCGTCATCAAAAACCTTAACCGGATACTCCAGAAATCGAACCAGTGCCGCTGTTTTCTGCCCTTCCACAGAGTCTGTATCAAACACCAGCACCTGTTTTTTAAACGCTGGCATCAGCTGTGAACTTTTGTTATTGCAGGATTTAAAGTCCGTTTGGAGAACTGGCTTACATCGAACACACCAACTGAATAGGGGTTTATCATCGAGCCATCACTCCAAAGTAGTAGTTCAATAGTCTTACTGGAAAGCGCAAGCGATTCTAAAGGAGGGTCGTGCATTGTCAATATTTTGACGAGGGTTTTTGCAAAAGAACTGCTGTAGATCAATCTAGGGACTAGAGGATTTTCTGTAGGCAACCTCGCGCCTGTGGTGTCGGAAAATCAATTTATCCAGCCACACCTGGACCGATTCACTGAGCCCCAGGTAACGCACTTTTGCCCACCCACTACGATAGTCATCCGGACTGCTGACAACCTCACCATAAAAACACAGGGGCTTTGGTGTACCTCGCTGAATATAGACCTGTACAAATACGGTTGAACCGGGCTCGGGAACATTCCCATCCTGCCAATCGACCTGCGAAGAAGAGACCGTCACCCGGGAGATGTCGGGTATATCCAACTGGCTGTATATCAACTGACTCACCAGATCCAGCAGCAGGTTTAGCTTCAGATCCAGGCGGGCCAACTCGTGGGAAAGCGCAGGGTTGCTGTCTGATGTCTCTTTGGAAAATTCACTGATAGCAGATACGGCCCGCAGAAAGGATTCATTGGATTCATTGACCAATGCAAGGTGTGCCTCATCGAGTTGATAATCGATTTTTGACCAGGCAATGGAAATATTGTCGGTAAAAGAAAGGGCGCTTGCTGACTCCTCGGATTTGTCCACGTCCAAAATAAATCCATCCTCTTAATATATTGTCGCCCTAAAATGTGTTTAACGAAGGGATATAAAATGAGTTTACCCTATTTAGTATAGATCAACCTTGAGGCATGGAGGAAATAGGCAAGTCAGAGGGAGGTGCGGACCCTATAGAAAACAGAAACAAAACAAAACAAAACAAAACAAAACAAACTAATAATTTGAGTAGGAATTGTTTAATTAACGATTATTGCCTACCTCATGGTAACTGCCCATGGCTTTACGGTTCCGCGTGTATTCCAGTCCCTGGACCATGACCTGCTCCCTTGCCACTTTTAATCGGGACATCAACTCTTCATTGAGGTGTAAAAGAGCCGCGACCGCTTCGGCAACCAGAACAGAATCCGGCAGCCCGGAAGCTTGTGAGAAACAGACGGCGAGACCATCCCGCCGCCGCTGTTCCAGTTTCGTCACCTCTGACCACTCGTTGTTCTCCGCGCAGCTCAGCATCTGCTTGGTTATGGTCAGCACCTCAGCCAGGAGGCGACACTGATGAGCCTGGGAAAGAGATTCGTGGACGACTGCTACAGTCATGATTGCATGCTCCTCGCCTCAGCAGGGACAGAATCCCAGCCGGCCTTGACCTCTTTTAACAGCGCGCTGACTTCATCCAGTACCGCTGGATCCGACGAAACACCTGCTTCGACAAGTCGCCTTTCAATATAATCGTAAAGCGAACCGAGATTTGCGGCGATCTCTCCTCCCCGCTGATAATCCAGACTGGCACGCATCCCATCCACAATGGCGATAACACTGCTGAGCAATTCACCCTTGCGGGCAATCTCATTTCGGTTGATTGCACCTTTCGCCGCAGCCAACCTGTCCAGCGCACCTTCCAGTAACTTGGCAATTAAATGGTGAGGTGTTGCATCCACAATTCCGGTCTGCAACCCGACACTTTTATACTGGTTTAACGCTGATACATAGTTCATTGACGACCTCTTGACTGATACTAGTTGTTTTTGTTGAGCAGCTGACCGGAGCCCGGCAAGGAGGCCAACTGCTGCGTGAGAAAATCACTGGTCGTCTGCAGTTGGGCAAGCAGAGA
>JGI24661J20069_1000537_pt1 | contig 14827 bp, 9 predicted proteins | sample MalvirmetaMSP144_FD_20069 | JGI IMG/M metagenome (IMG submission 20069) | reverse complement strand
CTAATGCATTATATGCAGGAAACTCAAAAAGCATATTTGAGACATCTGCGAAGATTATACGCGTATGAGAGTAATGAGTACATGTCTCTTGATCCTGCTACAAAAAGAAATTTAGAACTTACGGCTAGTATTCAGGATGGAAATGTAGAAGGGACGTTGATCTCTATCATGGACAAGACGTGCACTGCCATGGGCGGGCGACTTCTTCGAAGATGGATCATGCGTCCTCTTAAAAGATTAAAGCCCATTCAACAGCGTCTGGATTCTGTTCAGATTTTCTTTTCCAAACATGATGTGAGATCTCAACTTCGGGAAGAATTAGAACAAGTTGGAGATCTAGAGCGACTGATTTCCAGAATTTGTGTTGGAAGAACCAATGCACGAGATATCGTTCAGCTGAAACTTTCACTGGCGCAGATTCCGGTTATCAAAAGTCAGTTTGCAGGTTTTGATGATCCGCTGCTGAAAGATATTTCCGGAAGATTGAAATTGTTGATCGATCTTCAGGAGCACATCACTAAGACACTAGCTGAAGAACCTCCGGCGAGCATTCGTGACGGAAATATGATTCGTGATGGTTATAACGAAGAGCTAGACGAACTTCGGGATATTGCAAAGAATGGAAAGAAATACATAGCCCAGATCAAAGATAAGCTGGCTAAAGAATCAGGAATTGCTTCGCTGAAGATCGGTTACAATAAAGTGTTCGGCTATTATATTGAAGTGACGAATGCTCATAAAGATAAAGTGCCTGAGCATTTTATCAGAAAGCAGACATTGGTTAATGCCGAGCGTTATATCACTCCGGAGCTTAAAGAAATTGAAGAGAAGATCTTATCAGCTGAGGAACGTAGTAAGACACTCGAATATGAGCTTTTTGAAGAAGTAAGATTATATGTTTCCGAGTTTGCAGATGATATCCAGCAAATAGCTTTTGCGCTTGCTGAACTGGATTGTATTCAGTGTTTTGCTGAAGTAGCTTTCAAAAATAATTATGCTAAACCGGAAGTAAGAGATTCGGAAGAAATATCTATCAAGAAAGGACGACATCCTGTGGTGGAAGAAACATTACCGATGGGCGAACCTTTTATTCCAAATGACATCGAGTTGAATAATTCAGATCAGCAGATAATGATCATTACCGGACCGAATATGGCGGGTAAGAGTATCATTCTTCGTCAAACAGGATTGATCGTTTTGTTGGCTCAGGTTGGGAGTTTTGTTCCTGCTGAATCTGCTACCATAGGTATGGTTGATAAGATATTTACCAGAGTCGGCGCTTCGGATAATTTAGCAGCCGGTGAAAGTACATTTTTGGTTGAGATGAATGAAGCGGCTAACATCCTGAATAATGCTACTCCAAGATCGCTCATTCTGCTGGATGAAGTTGGTCGCGGAACCAGTACATTTGATGGATTGAGTATTGCCTGGTCTTTGGCAGAATATTTACATAATCATGCTCCTGTTGCCGCAAAGACTTTATTCGCTACTCATTATCACGAGTTGAATGAGTTGGAACAAATGTATGATCGGACCAAGAATTTCAATGTTCAGGTAAAGGAGCATGACGGAAAAGTGATCTTTTTGAGGAAACTGGTTCGTGGTGGCGCTGATCATAGTTACGGAATTCAGGTAGCTAATATGGCCGGGCTACCGCAGATCGTGATCGATCGGGCAAAAGATATTTTAAAGAACCTGGAAAGTCACAGTCTGGACATCACCAACAAGAATGGTTCTCTGGAAGGGAAGGCATCTGCACAAAAAGACGCTGCAAAAAACTTATCAGATAAAATTGAAAAGCAGGATGAGATCGAGCAAATGAACTTATTTGCCACTCATGTGGACCCGAGATTGGAAACGGTACTCAATAAACTGGAAGCCAGCGATCCAAACCGAATGACACCGATCGAAGCTCTGATGATGATCACTGAATTGAAGAAAATTGTAGACAAATAGACTTAAGATGAAAGATTTAAGACATAAGACTGATTTGCATTGACAAAAAAAGCATCTTAAATCTTATAGCATCAACTGAAAACCTCTGATTAATTTAAGATGTATTCTCCTTACGATCTGACTTTCTATTTATTTGTTTCAGGAATGATAATTACTGTCATTTCATCAGTTGCTCTGATGGTACAATTACAAAAAGCAGCAGGCAATCCAACTTGGGATATCTTAAAAAAAAGAGAAGATTTAGAAGATGCTTTCTCTAAAGAAAAAGCCAAGAGATATAAGCTAAGTTACTTTGGTTCAAGGTTCGGCCCAATGCTTATTGTTATAGGAGTAATTTGTTGGTTTATTGAGAAGGCAATTAGATCGAGTTAAAGATCCATGGAAAAGTCCCCTCTCAAGAGAGGACGACGAACTTTTCTGTGAAAAATTCTAATAATAAAAAAGTAGTGCGATTGTATTTTTTAAATAGAAATATTGTTAACAAATAACTTAAGATGAAAGATTTAAGACATAAGACTGATTTGCATTGACAAAAAAAGCATCTTAAATCTTATGTCTTAAGTCTCAAATCTAATTATGAAAACCTCCGCTAAACATATCGCTGATCGAATTCGGTTGATGATCTCCACCAAACAGTTTCAGGTTGGGGAAGTGTTGCCGTCTACCAGGGAGCTTGGACAACAGCTGGAAGCTAGTTTTCATACCGTTCGCAAAGCTTATCATATTCTGGAAGAAGAAGGATTGATAAAAGGGGAGCAGGGAAGAGGCTTCACAGTTACTAAACAGACTTCCATGCTGGATAAAGCTGAACGTCTGGAAATTGGTGGTGGAAAAGTTCAGGCATTGATCGAAGAACTGGTTGGGTATGGACTTGATGATTCCGAAATAGAACTACTGTTTCAGGAACAACTGGATTTTATGGAATGGCCTGAGCGAATTCAGTCGTGTGCTACCGTTGGTGATAACAAAGAAATGGCTTCAATGCTTTCCAGTGCGATCAAGAAACAGGTTGGAGTAAAAAGTAAGGTTCTGGATATTACCGAAATTGAAAAAGCAGCTTCTTATGATGCGCTGTTTGTGCCGATCAAATTCATGAATAAGTTCAGAAGCTTGAGCGAAACCATGATGATCATCCCAATCGTGCATATGTTTGATCCGGAAACATTGTATAAAATTACAGAACTTGCTGCGATTCAAACCATCGGTTTGGTTACTTCTGATGACGAAAGTATTGCAAAGATCATCAATGAATTGAAACTGATGATCCCGTTTGAAGGGTCGTTTGTAGCAGGAAGTATTTATGGGCGATCATTACCGCTTTTTGTTAGGGAGACAGATCTTATCTTATACACTCAGGAAAGTGCGAAGCTGGTTGAGCAGAAAGTGCCGGAGAAAAGCAGGATCCAGTTAAATTATAAGCTTTCAGATCGGAGTGCAGAAATGATTCGCTCGGAGCTTTGGGATCAGTAAAAGACAATTAAGAATTATAGAATTAAGAATGAAGAATTACATTCTTAATTCTTCATTGAATCATTGATAATTGAATATCAAAAAGACTATAAAAAAAGCCATTTCGGCTATTGAGAAAGAGATAGAAGCGGTCCGGGAGACACCATCCAATGATGTGTTGACCAATGGTGTGCTACAAAAGCAATCGGAGAGTCATATCTATGTTTTTGAAACTACGAATCAGGGATTACGATTTGCGGAAGAGATCAGAGCTAAGCTTCGTAGTAAAGAACTGGAAGTTCATGAGATAGATTTTAAAGAAGGGAAAGTATGGCTGGATTTCCCCGAAGATTTTGGCCCAACGATCGATGAAGTTTATTTGGAGTGGGAAAATGATTTTGTGCTCAAGAAAATGGAAGAGCATTTATATACACTGGAAGACAAGTATAAGAAAGTCGACCAGCTGAAATCATTGTTAGAGCCGGCGAAGCATTTCAAAGAAAACGGTTCAGGTTATTCAGTAAAAGTGGATGAACTCAGAAATGATTCTCAAACTGAAGCTATCGAAAAGGCGGTAAAAAATAATGTACTGTATGTTTGGGGACCTCCGGGAACGGGTAAAACAGCAACACTTGGATTTATAGTCGCCAATCTTTTAAGAGAAGGAAAGCGTGTTCTTTTTGTTTCCAACACTAACAGAGCAGTAGATGTGGGTTTGATGAATGTGATCGAAGCATTGTATGAGATCGAGCCGATGTTCGATCTTCAGCAAACAACCAGATTTGGAGAAGCGGCTCTTCAGGATGATCGGTTGGAAAGCATCTTATTCGAAAATCAGGTAAAGATAAAACTGGACGGAAGAAAAGCAGACGCCGTGCAGTTGAGTACATCATTAGAGAATTACAAAAAGCTTCAGGCTCAGATCGACAAAATGATGTTGGAAGATGAAGAGGTTCCTCAAAAAATGGACTTGGAATGCCAGCTTCTCGGCGAGAAAGTAGATCGTGAAGGCGGTATTGATGCAATGGAAGAAAAGATCGATAAACTGCTGAACTTGAATGAGCGTTATGAGCTGAAGAAAAAGCAATTAGTTGCCACAACAATGGCGAAAGTGTGTACTTCAGAGCTTTTCTGGAATCTCAGTTATGATGCCGTAGTAGTTGATGAAGCTTCCATGGCAGGCGTTCCTTATTTATTATTGATGGCAGCGAAGAGTAAGGAACATCTGGTTATCGCCGGTGACCCGATGCAGCTTCCGCCAATCGCAATTACTAATGATCCGGAGTCCAGAGCTTTTTTAGAGCAAGATATTTTCACTTTTGTTTCCGGCGCCGAAACCACGGAAGACCTGTTCCTGTGGCATGATGAAAATCCTGATTTTACTTGTTTCTTTGATACTCAATATCGTTTAAGATCCGATCTGGCCGGAGTGATCAGTTCGGTCTTTTATGATGGAAGACTGAAATCCGGAGAAAAAATTCTGGAACGGGGTACCAACAAAAATTCGGTGGCCCTGGTAGATTCCTCAAAGTACGGTCCCTATATCGAGCAGGAAAAAGGCGGGAGAAGTTTTAATCCTTCCAATGAAGTTCATTTAAAGCTCATCGAGCAAAGCGTTAAAAAACTTTCTCTGAAATATGCAGATGACAGCATCGGTGTGATCGTTCCATTCCGAAGTAGTGTATATACCGTTCGTAATCATTTGAGAGAGGAAGGTTATCGTTATGTGGAAGTTGGAACCATTCACACATTCCAAGGGAGAGAAAAAGAGGTAATTATTTTTGATACCGTAATGAGCGGTGAACTTCAGAACGGAGCTTTACGTCATTATTCTGTTCGTCCTTTTGACGAAACCAAAAACGGATTGAGCGTTCCAAGATTACTGAATGTGGCTTTTTCCAGAAGTAAAGAATTGCTGGTGATCATCGCCGATCTTCAACACGTAGAAAGAGTGTACGGAAATAAATTTCTGGGCAAACTGCTTGGTTCGGTCAAGGAGATATCGCTTTAGGAATTAAAAATGTAAGATTAAAGATGAAAATGGTTCTCTGTCATTTCGAATGAATATGAGAAATCTAAGTATCTTGTTGTTAGCAATTTTTAGATATCTCGCTCTGCTCGATATGACAAAAGGAAATTCTCAATTTTTCATCTTTAATTCTACAAATAGCTTTGTTTCCACTCTTTGGCAATCAGAAATGCTAATTCTAAGCTTTGCTGATAATTCAGTCTTGGATCACAGAACGTTTCGTAATTATGACCTAAGCCCGATTCGTTCAACCCTTCAGCTCCACCCACGCATTCAGTGACATTGTCGCCGGTCATTTCGAGGTGAACGCCACCTAAGTAACTGCCTTCGGCACGATGGATCGCAAACGAAGATTTGATCTCTTCCAGTATATGATCAAAGTTTCTTGTTTTGACAGCATCTTCTGTTGAGAACGTATTTCCATGCATAGGATCTGAACTCCATACTACAGGAAATCCTTCTTTTCGGATAGCTCTGATCAAAGGGGGCAATTGATCTTCAATTTTGTCCTTTCCAAAACGCCCAATGAGCACGATTTTCCCGGCTTCATGAGTAGGATTTAAAGTCTCGATCAATCGTAATGTTTCGTCAACAGTGAAAGGAGGTCCAACTTTTACGCCAATCGGATTCTGAATTCCACGGAAATATTCCACATGTGCTCCATCCAGATCACGAGTACGATTTCCTAACCAAACCATGTGGGCACTAAGATTAAAAAATCCGGTTTTACGAGGTACTTGTCGGGTTTGAGCCGCATCGTAATACAAATTCAGAGCTTCATGAGAAGTATAAAAATCAGCTTTTTGAAGATTATTCACTCTGGTTGGTGAAATAGACTCCATAAAACGCACGGCTTTGGTAATGGAATCAACCATGGCTTCATATTCTTTGTAATACTCATTATTGAGCATGAAATCCATTTCCCATTGTTCGGGATGACGCAGATCAGCAAAGCCCTCATCAGCGAGAGCGCGTAGAAAATTGAGAGTTAAACCTGCTTTATGATATCCTTCTATCAATCGGTTAGAATCCGGCATGCGAGCTTCTTCAGTAGCTTCAAAACGATTGATAAGGTCACCACGGTAGCTGTGAATTTCTTTTCCGTTTACATTCTCAAAATCATTTGATCTTGGTTTAGCATACTGTCCGGCTATTCTTCCAACCCGGTGAACCGGAACACCCATTTCATGGATCAGGATGAAGCTCATTTGCAGCATTACCTTCAGCATATTTACGATCTTAGGCGAAGTTACCAGATCGAAACTTTCAGCACAGTCGCCACCCTGAAGTAAAAAGCTTTTTCCTGCAGATACTTCTGCAAGTTTGGCTTTAAGTGCTTCGATCTCCCAGGATGTGACCAATGGTGGAAGTCCTTTTAGTTGAGAATAATTCTCTTCCAGAAGCTCAGAATTGCTGTAGGTTGGTAATTGTTTTACTGTTTTCTCCTTCCAGGAGGTTGGAGACCAAGTGTTTTTGATTGTCTTTTCCATGAAATAATTATTATACATCAAAGGTATAAGAAATTTTAAGCTAATGCTTTCTAAATAATCCCTAACGCAAACGAAAAAAAAATATCTATATATTAAAAAAAATTAGTTCAATAAGGGTTGTTACCTAATGATAGAAACAAAATATAGAATACTTGTTGTAGATGATCATCCTGCACTGGTTACATTAATAAAACACAAGCTTATTCACAGAGGCTTTGAAGTGCTGACAGCACAAAACGGTGAAGATGCATTTGAGCTTGTAGAGAAAGAGAGTCCGGATCTGGTTATTACAGATGTTGAGATGCCGGTTAAGAATGGCTATCAATTATGTACAGGTATAAAGGAAAATGAAAGGTATAACCATATCCCTGTAATTCTGGTTACTTCGCTAGTGACAACAGATTCTTTGATGAAAGGCATCTCGGCAGGAGCAGATAACTACCTTACGAAGCCATATGATGATTACACACTGTTTAAAAAAGTTGATGATCTGTTAAAACAGCCGCCCTCAAAGATCAGTGAAAGGGAACATGTTAAAGTTGAAGTAGAAGGCAAAGAATATGAAATAAAAGCGGATGTAGAACACTTAATTAATTTATTGGTTTCTACGTACAAAAATACGCTTGCCCAGAATGTGGAACTTGAAACGATAAAACAAAAGCTAAAGGCAATAAATCAGGAATTAGAGCTGTCTAAAAATGAGCACCTTGACCTCTTACAAAATATTTTTCCGGATAAAATAGCTGAAAGTTTATTGGCTTACGGAACAGTTACCCCAGAGCGTTTTAAAAATGTTACTATCATGTTTACTGATTTTGATGGATTCAGTAAAGTTGTTCCAACCTTAAGCCCTGAAGAATTGATCCAAAGCCTCTCTTTTTATTTTGATAAATACGATGAGTTAGCAGAAGAGAATAATCTCATAAAGATCAAAACCATTGGCGACAGTTATATGGCTGTTGGCGGTCTTCCTGAAGTTAACAATACTCATGCTATTGATACTGTGCTAACGGCATTGAAAATGAAAAAATTCATGAGTCAATTCCATGCCAAGAAAGATGAGTCCATTCCGGTATTTCCTTTAAGAATTGGAATTCACACAGGATCAGCTGTAGTGGGGGTAATTGGTAAAAAGCGTTTCGCATACGATATTTGGGGAGATGCAGTTAATCTTGCCTCGCGTATGGAACAAAGTGCAGATCAGGATTACATCAATATTTCTGAAAGCACCTATAATGAAGTGAAAGAATATTTTGTCTGTGAAAACCGAGGAAATATTGAAGTCAAAAATATGGGCACTGTCCCAATGTATAATTTGAAGAGGATAAAACCTGAATATTCAGAAGATGAAGAAGGGTTTGTACCAAACAGAATGTTTGTGCGTGAATACAGAACTTTGGGACAGAAATTCGAAAGTGTAAACTAACCTTCTCAAAATTGAATGAAGGTTCTCTGCAATCTGTTTCGTATACTTCAAGTTGGCTTAAACCCTAAAAAGTAGAGTTCATTGCAGCAGAATATTATAGTCAGAGGCGCGCGCGAGCACAATCTTAAAAATTTTGATATAGACATTCCCCGGGATCAGTTTGTGGTGATTACGGGTTTGTCGGGCTCAGGAAAATCTTCCCTGGCCTTTGACACTATTTATGCTGAAGGTCAGCGCAGATTTCTGGAATCACTTTCTGCTTACGCCCGCCAGTTTTTAGGAATGATGGAGCGTCCGGAAGTAGATTTTATAGACGGACTTTCTCCGGTAATTTCCATCGACCAGAAAACCACCAATCGAAATCCACGCTCAACAGTAGGTACGGTTACAGAGATCTACGACTTTCTCCGATTGCTTTACGCCCGAGTTGGAATTCCATATTCTTATGTTTCCGGAAATAAGATGGAAAAGCAATCTGCCGATCAGGTTGTAGCATCAGTGATGGATATGCCTGAAGGAAGCAAGGTTTATTGTTTAGCTCCTGTGGTACGTGGACGAAAAGGTCATTACAGAGAGTTGTTTGAGCAGACGATCAAGCAAGGGTTTTTAACTGCACGTGTTGATGGCGAGTTGGTTGAGTTGGAGGAAGGCCTCAAGCTGGATCGATACAAAACTCACAATATAGAAGTGGTTGTCGATCGGTTTGTGATCAGCCCTAAAAGTGAAAAGAGAATTTCGGAGAGCATTCGATTGGCTCTGGAAATGGCTGACGGAAATGTAATTCTTGCTACAAAAAAGGGAGATGAGTTTGAAGATCGGTTATTTTCTCAGAAGCTGTTCGATGCAGAAAGTGGAATCGCATATGAGGATCCTGCCCCAAATCTTTTTTCATTCAATTCACCGTATGGCGCTTGTCAAACTTGTGATGGTTTAGGAAGTACTTATGATGTTAGTTGGGAGCTTTTGGTTCCGAATAACGAGCAGTCGATTGAAGATGGTGGCCTCAGATATTTAGGAGCGCCCAGAGATGTGTTTGTGTTCAAACAATTGAAAGCTGTTCTGGAAAGCATCAACAAAGATTTCGAAACACCTTTCAAAAAGTACTCCAAAGAAGATCTTGACTTGTTGATGAATGGGGGTGGAGACCATAAATATTCAGTCAGCTATGAATTCAAAGACAGCAATGTAACCTATAAGCATAAGTTTGAAGGGTTGCGAAAGATGATCATTGATCAGTATGAAAACAGCAAGTCTCCAAAACAAAGAGACAAAGCTAAAGCATACATGAGTAAGGTCACCTGTCCAAAATGTGGGGGCGGACGATTAAACCAGGAAGCTCTTTCCTACAAGATCGATGGATATAATATTCACGATCTGGTACAAATGGATATTGACGGAATACGTGATACGCTTTATGGAATCAAACTTAGCGAGCGTCAGCAGTTAATTGGAAGTCAGGTATTGAAAGAGATCAGAGACCGACTGGATTTTCTGCTCAATGTGGGATTGGATTATCTGAATCTGGATAGGGAAGCACAAACGTTGAGTGGTGGTGAAGCACAACGTATCCGGTTGGCAACACAGATTGGAACGCAGCTTGTAGGTGTTCTCTATATTTTGGATGAGCCGAGTATTGGTTTACACCAGAGAGATAATATCAAGCTGATCAAATCTTTGGAAATGCTCCGTGATCTTGGAAACAGTGTTTTAGTTGTGGAACATGATCGTGAAACGATTGAACATGCAGACTTTGTAGTTGATATGGGACCGGGAGCTGGAGTTAATGGTGGGCATATTGTTTCAGCAGGAACGCCGGATGAATTGGCTAAAGATTCAATGACGGCGAAGTTTCTTCGTGATGAAGAGATCATCGATATTCCGGAAAAGTATCGAAAAGGAAATAAGAAAAAGATCACCATTAAAAATGCCCGGGGACACAATCTGCAGAATGTTGATTTGAAGGTGCCTCTTGGGAAATTTATTTCGGTAACCGGAGTAAGTGGAAGTGGAAAGAGTTCATTGATCAATCAAACGCTTGTTCCGATTCTTTCCAATCATTTCTATAAATCCAAAAGTGTTCCCCTTCCTTATGATACGGTGGATGGCTTGGATAACATTGACAAGATCATTTCTATAGATCAAAGTCCGATCGGCAGAACTCCAAGATCAAATCCGGGAACATATACCAAAGTGTTCGATCATATCAGAAGATTGTACGCCGAACTTCCCGAATCTAAGATCAGGGGATACGATCAGGGAAGATTTTCATTTAATGTGAAAGGCGGAAGATGTGAAACTTGTCAGGGAGATGGAGTTCGTAAAATCGAAATGAATTTCCTTCCCGACGTATATGTGACTTGTGAAACATGTAATGGAAAGCGCTATAACCGGGAAACGCTGGAGATCTTCTATAAAGGAAAAAGTATTTCTGATGTGTTGAAGATGCCAATTTCTGAGTCGGCTGAATTTTTTGATGCACAACCGGCGATCAGCAGAATTCTGAAAACGCTCACTTCAGTGGGATTGGGTTATTTAACACTCGGTCAATCAAGTACTACACTTTCCGGTGGAGAAGCACAGCGAATCAAGTTAGCCAGAGAACTTTCCAAGATTGGTACCGGAGATACACTTTATGTGATGGATGAGCCAACTACAGGATTACACTTTCAGGATGTAAGAATGTTGGTTGATGTAATTCAAAAACTGGTTGATAAAGGAAATACTGTAATGGTGATCGAGCATAATCTTGATCTTATAAAAGCCGCAGATTGGATCATTGATCTTGGTCCTGAAGGCGGGAAAAGCGGTGGAGAAATTATCGCGGAAGGAACTCCGGATAAAATAGCTAAAGTTGAAAAATCACATACCGGACGGTTTTTGAAGCAAGAATTTGAGAGGTTGAGTATTAAGCATGTTGAAGCTTAAATCTTTATTGATATAAAGTCTGATTCTTAGCTATATTAAACACTGTGAAAATTTTCAGAACACATATCACTAAAACATACAGTCTGGTAGTAATACTACTTGGATTTGCGCTTCATTTTGTTGCTCCTATTCAGGAAAGTAAAACTCATTCAGAATTTACTTCCTGGTTAGATGCCAAAGTAAAATCGGAAGAGAATGCCGAGATCAGAAAGCTTATTTCAAATTTAGCTGATGACGCAGACGAACTGGATTCAGTAATAAGGAAAGCTTCAGAGATCGTATCAAAAAACAGTGAAGATTTTGAACTGCCATTTGGTAAATCAGATGATTCGAATGTTTTAGAAGTGATCATTGATGAGTGGAATGCTTATCAGAGTTCTTCCAATGGTATGGGCAAAGCGGTTGTAGTTGAGAACGTTAAACCAAATGCTGTTTCTCAAAAAGAAGTCGCCTCTCTGAAAAAGACTTCAAATTCTGTTTCAGAATCCTGTATGAACAATCTGGTTAACATTGAAGCCGGATGGAATATATTTTCACAAAACACATCTTCGATCCCATTTGAATCAGGGGTAGCGATAAACGCACCTTAGTACCCTTCGGGTAAATATCCAATACCCAATTCCAACATTCAAAAAAACAAATTACAGAGTTCAAATTTTGAGTTCTATTTAGACTATGAGTAGATGATTTATCTCAATTCTTATGTCTTAAATCTAATATCTAATTACAAACAATCTAAAATCTAATCTTATGCAAGGAAACGGATTTAAAATCGGTCTCATATTCGCCTTTTTGGCTTTGACTTTATGGTACCTATTTCCAACCCTCCAGTATAATCTGGAACAGAAACAAATAAGTGAACTTTCTCCATCTGACAGTGCTCAATATGTAGATGAGAACAGAGAAAAATTAGCAAGCATTAAAGAACGAACATTAAACCTTGGTCTTGATCTGCAAGGTGGAATGTACGTTATGCTTGAAGTAGGAACACCTCAGCTAATACTTGAATTGGCCGGCGAAAATAAAGACGATGCTCTTGAACAAATCGTAGCGGATGCCAGAACAACAGCCTTGGCCAATGACTCAGATTTTATCGATGAAATGGCAGCTGCTTTCTCCACAGAGAACGAAGGTGCTCGCTTAAGCCGTTATTTCAGAAACGACGCTGCGGAAATAACCCGACGTTCATCTAACGATGAGATCGTAACATTTCTTAAAGCACAAAGAACAGAAGCACTCGATAGAGCTATTGAAATTATCCGTACACGTGTGGATAGATTTGGTGTAACTGAGCCATCTATCGTAAAGCAGGGAACAGATAGAATCGTAGTTGAGCTTCCGGGTGTGGATGATAAAGAGCGAGTTCGTAACCTTCTGAAGGGAACCGCTCGTCTGGAATTCAGATTGGCAGCCAATGCAAACGACTTCAGCTCTTTCATCAATCAGGTGTATGATTATTTCGATCAGAAAGCTGCCGGTGATGAGGGAGATTCTTTGGATACTATTCAGCCAAATGCTTTGCTGGAAGTTCTTATTCCAAGCCAGGGAAGTCCATATGTTCTCGGATATGCTGAAGAACAAGACACCGCAGAAGTAAATGCATTACTAAACGACCCTGAAGTAGATCGTATGCTTCCAAGAAATACTACCATTATGTGGAGTGCAAATACACAGCCATACACACAGGGTGGAGCAGAAGTTTTTTCTCTTTATGGAGTAAAAACAGATATTGAAATGACAGGAGATGTTATTGAAGAAGCAAGCGTACAGTTTGACCCGGCGACCAACGTTCCGGAAGTTTCAATGACAATGAATGCGGAAGGAGCCAGAGACTGGGCAAGAATTACAGGAGCCAATATTGGTAAACCTGTGGCAATTGTACTGGACGGCTTTATATATACCTATCCAAATGTGATTTCGAAGATAAGTAACGGTCGTTCATCCATTACCGGCGTTGAAAATGTAGGCGAAGCGGATGACTTAGTTAACATTCTGCTTTCAGGTGCACTTCCTGCTCCTTTGGAGATTGTTGAAGAGCGTACTGTCGGTGCTTCACTTGGTCAGGCTTCTATTGATGCGAGTTTAAACTCTGTATTAATTGGTTTGTCGATCGTGGCAATTTTTATGATCGTGTATTATCGAACAGGTGGTGCAGTTGCTGATTTGGCATTATTGCTGAATATCGTATTCATCTTGGGGATTTTAGCCGGCTTCAAAGCCACGTTAACACTTCCGGGAATGGCAGGTATCGTTCTGACCATTGGTATGGCGGTAGATGCAAACGTGCTGATCTTTGATCGTATTCGTGAAGAGCAACGCACAGGAAAAACCATCAAAGCTGCAATTTCAGCAGGTTACTCAAACGCGATGAGCGCAATTTTTGATGCCAACATAACTACGGGTTTTGTAGCCTTGGTTCTTTTGAGTTTCGGAGTTGGTCCGATCAAAGGATTCGCTGTAACACTGCTTGCAGGTATCTGTTGTTCATTATTTAGTGCAATTATTATCACACGTGTAGTGGTAGACTATTTGACTCGCGCTAAATCAGACGCAGTAAACTTCGGTTAATCAACAAAGAAATTTAAAAGAGTAAAAAGGATATAATTATGAGATGGTTTGAAACACCAAATTTTGACTTCGTTAGTAAACGAAAGATAGCTTACGTGATCTCCGGGATATTGCTTGCGATTTCCATCGGGGCTATTGTAACGAAAGGATTACAGTACGGAATTGACTTTAAAGGCGGTAAAGAAATAGTCTTGAAGTTTGAAAGTGCTGTAGATGTAACTGAGATCAGATCAAGTTTAACTGATCCGTTGGGTTCTACTCCGGAAGTGAAGCTTTTCGGTTCTGAATCTGAAGTGTTGATCAGAACAGATAACACAAACACAATCGAAGAGATAGAGACCGTAGTTCGCTCTACCATGTCTCAGCTTTACCCTGATAACGACGCAATAACGGAAAAAACTGACAGTGTAGGACCAAGAATTGCAGAGGATCTTAAATCAGGTGGTTTACAAGCAGTGATCTACTCTATGATAATAATCTTTGTGTACATTCTGATCAGATTCCGTAAGTGGACATTCTCGGCCGGAGCGGTTGCAGCATTATTCCATGATGTGATCATAACGCTTGGTGCATTCACATTGTTAAGTGATGTGGTGAACTTCAGCTTGCTGATCGATCAGAATATTATTGCAGCATTCTTAACTATTGTAGGTTATTCTTTGAACGATACGGTGGTAGTTTTTGACCGTATTCGTGAGAACAGTATCGTGCATAAAGGCATGGAATTTATTCCAATGGTAAATAAAAGCTTGAATGATACGCTAAGTAGAACTATTATCACTTCGGTTACCACCTTGTTTGTGGTTGCTGTGCTGTTTATTTTTGGCGGCGANGTGTTAAAAGGTTTTTCTTTTGCACTGTTAATTGGTATTGTACTTGGTACGTATAGTTCTTTATTTGTTGCCAGCTCTTTGGTAGTAGAATTAGACTCCAAAACCAATAAATAATAAGTTTTAAAAAATAGGATTATGAGCTTTAATACAT
>JGI24661J20069_1000532_pt1 | contig 14879 bp, 8 predicted proteins | sample MalvirmetaMSP144_FD_20069 | JGI IMG/M metagenome (IMG submission 20069) | reverse complement strand
GTTTGAGCTGCAATATCCTGAATCACTTGAAGAATGCCACTTATTTCGTCAGAACGTTCGCCGAGATTGGTAACCGTAGACGCCATATGTCGAACGGCTTCAGCAATTTGATTAATACTGTTAGCAGCTTCAGCCACAACCGCCCGACCGTTTTCTGCAGAATGTTGTGCGGTTTTGGAAATTTCCTGAGCTTCAGAAGCATTATTGGCAACTGACTGGATAGTGGAATTGATATGGCTAATTTTCTGAACGATATCATCTACCACTTGTTTCTGTTTGACTGAACCGGTGGCGACGCGATCGGATATATCCGTTAGCTGATTGGCAGATTCTGAAGTTTTTTGGGTATGTTCCAGTAAATCACGAATAATATTCTGTAAGTTATTCATAAACTTATTAAAGGCACTGGCCACCACGCCTATTTCATCATCGGCATTCACTATTGGTAACCGTTTGGTTAAATCGGCCTCACCCATAGCCAGATTGCTCATCGACGTTTCCAGTCCGTTAAGCGGCAGCAGTAAACGGCGGGTTAACAGACGAATGGCAATGGCAGAAATAATTACCAGGATAATGGCAAATATCATGCTTTTAGTCACCAGCTCGCCAATAATATCGAAAAACCGTGCTTTTTCGACACCGACATACAAAATGCCGATGACTTCACCCTCATTATTCAGAATAGGCTCATAGGCAGTAAAGTATCGTACTCCCAGAATATCTGCTTCACCATGAAATGGCTGCGCCTGTTTTAAAACCGTGTCGTAAACTTCTCCTGGTGCGAGCTTTGTACCAATGGCGCGTGTGCCATCGTCTTTAATCACATTGGTCGATATGCGCGTGTCATATTGAAAGATAGTGGCCGTACCGCCCACTAACTGTTTGATTTTATCGACGACAGCATAATCCTGATCAATGGGTTGGCCATCTATCAGTAATTGGTTGTTTTCCAGACTGAATTGCTGGCCTTGTTGCTCTAACACTGACCAGGCCACCCGCATATTGCTCTCCTGGTTTTCCTGAGCTTGCATGTATAAACCCTGACTCAGGATATAGGTAGTGGCGCTGACAATAATTAAGGTTAGCAACAGGCTGCTCACCACATTGGAGACAATGAGTTTCTGGTATAGCTTCATATTCTCTCATCCTAGTGTACTGATTTTTATAGAATAACTATGGTCCTTGATAGTTATCGTCCGCAGTAACTTTTTAATGAGTTTTATATTCTATTAAGTAACTATTTGGAGTGAGCTATATGTCCAGAAGTGAGGAGTAAAGTGATTAAACGGTGTTGTTAAATAAAAATGCCACTTAATTAAAAGTGGCATTTTCTATGGTCTTGAAGTGAATGATTTAACTTGCAGTTTTAAATTTACTGATGGATTGTTGCAGTGCATCAGCCAGTTGATTCAGTTCAGTACTGAGTGAAGAAATAGACTGTGATCCCGCTTCCGCCTTATCAGATACATCGGTAATCCTGCGAAAGTTATTGTTAATTTCTTCAGCGACGGCTGACTGTTGTTCGGCGACACTGGCTATCTGAGCATTCATATCATTAATGGCGGTAACTGAACGGCTGATGACCTCCAAAGATTCACCGGCATGTTCTGCCTGGGTGACACATTGATGGGCTTTGTTTTTACCTTCTTCCATGACTTTCACTGCGATTACCGTTCTACTTTGAGTCTTTTCAATTAATTTCTGAATATTGAGCGTCGACTCTTTGGTACGGCTGGCGAGACCACGAACTTCGTCAGCAACCACGGCAAAGCCTCTGCCATGTTCACCAGCACGGGCGGCTTCAATAGCAGCATTCAATGCCAATAGGTTGGTTTGTTCGGTAATGTCTGCAATAACTTCAACAACGGTGCCAATTTGTTTGCTGTCTTCGGAAAGTTCATCAATAACTCTGGCAGCTTCTTCTACTTTTGCCGCCAACTCTGCAATGCTGGTAAGTGTTTTGGCTACTTCCTGATTACCATTAATTGTCTCTTTATCGGCTGTTTGAGCTTGCATCGCAGCCTCACTGGTCAGACGGGCAATCTCTTGTACCGAAGTAGAAATTTCACTGATGGCATTGGCCCCATCCAGCGTTTGCTGTTTCTGGTCAATGACTAAACTCTGATTATCTGCCGAAGTTTGATTCATTACTTTTGCCGCATCTGATACTTGTCCTGCGGATGAGCTAATGGCTTTCATAATATGCGAGAGTTCGCTCGACATAGTGCTTAGTGCACCGACAATACTTTTAGGAAACTTTGTTTGAGCTTGTTGAGTTAAGTCACCTGAAGCAAATACTCTGATTAATTGAGCTGCTGAATCAGGCTCACCACCAATGGTTGAATACAATCGGCCAATCAATCGATAGCTGACAAAGATGGCAATGACGAAGGCGATCAGCGTCACCGTAATCATTAATGCCATAAATCCCCCGGTTTGCTGACGAATATAGTCAACCTGATCGCTGATGGTGGCTTCCTGAAAATCAATAAATTGATTTACTGCTTTCAACCATTGTGTGTAAGCAGGGGAGGTATTCAGTAACAGATAATCCCGTGCTTCATTATCCCGACCCTGATTAATTAGCTGTATGGTTTCTGCGGTGTGGGAAAGCGTTTGTTGTTCAATGGTTTTAATATTATCCAGCAGCGTTTTTTCCTGGGCGGTAAATTGCTGAGGATTATTGGCCATTGCTTCCAGGCTTATCGCTGATTCTGCATAGAACTGTTCTAAACGTTCGATATCCTGAAGATGCTGCTGGCGCTCGGCACTGCTGTCACTTAACACCACATCCCGAATCGAAATGGCCCGGTCGTGAACACTGCCTCGAAAATTAATAGCAGCCCGTTGTTTTACGGTATCAACCTCATTGATTTTACTCATAGTACGGTCAATTTTACTGACTTCATTAATCCCGATAATGGCGATTAACACCATTAAACTTAAAACGATGCCAAAGCCGAGTTGAAGCCTGTTTTTAATAGTCACTGAATCTTCCTGATATGCGTAAACGTACACGACATTGCGTAGTTAGCTGATGAAGGTGGCGATTATCGTTCAACACATGTGAGATTTATGTCAAAGCGGTATTATCGATGCCGTTTTAAATTATTGCTTCAGGAAATTTCTTTTTGGTCTTGGCAATTGTGGATTAAAGGAGAACGCAATAACTGCTTAGAAAGACACTATCGAAACAACTTCGCACTTTTTTCGGAGTTGGAATGCATCTTATGCATTTTAGTTTTATTTAAGAAGTTCATAGAATGTCGTTAGCATGGATTTTTTTGAATGCTGTCGTCATTTACAGCACGCCAGTAATACATCTAATAAAACAAAACATTTATTTCACAAAGACTTATGGTTTGGTACCGTAGAGTTAAAACGTTATGATAGTCAGAATAAATTGATGTAGTTGAAGTAAGTAATCCACCCATCCTTACCTAAAATCAGCACCGTTACGCTATTTAAACAGAAACAATTAACAAACTTCTTAAGGCGCAATAAAGCCATAGATGAATTCGAAATTGTAAGGTCTACATGTCCCTATTCTCAAAATTTTTCCCTCAGTTAGCCAGTATCCGTAGTCGTTTAGTTTTGTTGGTTTTGTTAAGTTTGGTTCCAGTTGCATTGGTATTAATCTATTCAGCTTTGGAAAATCGACGACTCACAGGTGAACAGGCAATTAATAAATTGTCCACGATTGTTGAATTGATTCACAACGATTTCGAAGATGCTATTTATGCCTCTTCTCAGTTATTAACCTCATTGTCATTAACACCTGAGAAATGGCTTAAAGCTTCTCCACAATGTAATCAGCAGTTGGCCAATCTGAGTAAACAATTTGCCAGTTACAGCAATATTTATTCGGTGGATCTCAATGGGGAAGTCATTTGTACTGCAACAAATAATGAGACAACGATAAATCTGCTGGATAGGGATTACATTCAGAATTCCTTGTCTGGTGGAGCAATTATTGTTGGTCAACCCGTAGAAGGAAAAATCTCCAAGCAAATGGTCATGCCAATAGCGCTGCCTTTATATTCATCAACGGGTGAAATTATGGGTGTCGTTGGCGTTAGCATCAATCTTTCCCTGTTTCTCAATCATAATCTTCGGTCGCATTCTCTCAACAGCAAAAGTCTAAATAATGTCACGGCGACTTTATGGCAACCAGATGGAACAGTACTGGTCAGAGCGCCGGACCCGTTCTCTATGACTGGGCTGCAAGCTCGTGAAAGTGAATTGTTTCAAACGCTCATTGGTAACACGACTAATCGACAGACAATGGAAGTACGCGGTCTGGATAATACACCGCGCTGGTATGCATTTGACCAAATTGGTCTTGGTGAATCCAATATTTTATTGAGCGTAGGTCTGCCAACGGAGGAGTTATTTGCGGAAGTCGATGCTATTTTTTGGCGAACATTAAGTGTACTGGCGGTGGTTAGCCTTTTAGTTATTCTCGCTGCATGGTTTATCGCTGAGCTCGCAGTGCGTCGGCCGGTGAGCAAGCTGGCAAGCCTGGTTGAACAAGTGTCAAGCGGTCAGCGTGGTATTCGTATTGGACAAATGGTCGGGGCCAGTGAATTAAAAACACTAGCCCACAACTTTGACTTAATGGTTAGTTATCTGGAAAGTTACGAAAACAAACAGGCTGCCAATCAGCAAGCTTTGACACAAGCCAAAGAAAGTCTTGAACTGAAAGTGCAGGAACGCACTCTGGCACTGGAGTCGGCCAGTCGTGAAGCTATTGATAGAGCTAAGCTGCTGGAAAAACAACGACTTGAAATTACTGTTATGAATGAGCTGACTGACATGCTGCAGTCCTGTCATACATTGGATGAAAGTTGGCCAATTATTGGGCGGTCTCTTACCCAATTGTTTGAGGATTTAGAGGGGACGATTTATACCTATCGGGATAGCGGTAATGCTTTAATGCATGGTGTCAGCTGGGGGAAAAAAGCGATCGAAAAACATGATGGCTTTGCCCCTGACGATTGCTGGTCTTTAAGATTGGGCCGTAGCTGGCAATTTGAACCCGAAGGACTTCATACCCGTTGTAATCATATTGCTGAGACAGAGCAAGGTGCTTATATTTGCATTCCTATGCTGGCTGATGGCAAAACACTTGGAGTATTACATCTTCAACTCCCCACTAACGACGGAAAGCAGGTTTTTGTTGAGCTTGCTCAATCGGCTGCTGCACGATTGGCGCTTGCCTTATCCAATATCAAACTAAGACAGACGTTACGTAACCTGTCTATAAAAGACGTGTTGACCGGATTGTATAATCGTCGTTTTGTTGAAGAAATATTTGAGCATGAAGTCGCGCGCTGTCGTCGTAATGATAAATCTTTGTCAGTACTGATGATCGATGTTGATCATTTCAAACGTTTTAATGACAGTTTCGGTCATGATGCTGGTGACGTGGTTCTTCGAGCCGTGGGCTCCCTGTTGAAAGAAAGTTTCCGTAAAACTGATTTTCCATGTCGTTTAGGTGGGGAAGAGTTTTTGGTCATTCTTCCTGAGTGTGATGGCAATGCGGCTTTCAAGGTTGCAGAACAATTAAGACTAAAAATCAGTGAGCTTGTATTGTTTCATCAGGGTAAAGCTTTGGATGGGGTGACAGCATCAATTGGTGTAGCCACTTGGCCAGAACCGTTGAAAGACGAGCATATATTGATTGCTGCTGCTGATGCCGCTCTTTACTCAGCAAAACATGCTGGCCGTAATCAGGTGCACACTGCCGAAAAGAATGATGCATTAAAAAAGGGATAGCTGTTGACCGGGAGCCTGGAATAAATCCTGCCTTAAAGGCGCTAATTTAGAGTCGATCTGAAGTTTTTTAGTGATATTTCGAAAGCGTTGGGCTAACAGATCAGCAAATATCCCTTCACCGCGCAGGCGGTGACCAAAGCGCGGATCGTTGTTTTTACCTCCACGTAAGTCATGGATTCGGTTCAGAATGTGCTGGGCCTGATCTGGTCGGTGAGTTTGCAGCCAGTTTTCAAATAATGGGCTTACCTCAAGGGGTAATCTGAGCAGAATGTAATTAACATCCAATGCGCCTGCATCGGTAACAGCTTTCACAATATTTTCCAGTTCGGCATCGGTTAATACGGGTATAACCGGGGCAATCAATACCGTCACCTCGATGCCTGCAGCACGTAAGGTTTCAATGGTTTGTAGTCGTCGTTTCGGCGCGCTGGCTCTGGGCTCCAGTAAGCGCGATAGCGCTGGATCCAATGTGGTTACTGAAAGATGTACCCGAACCAGATTTTGTCGGGCCATTTGCTGCAGAATATCGATATCCCGTTCAACCATAGATGATTTGGTGACGATATGACAGGGATGGCAGGTTTCATTCAACACTTGCAGGATCTGACGAGTGATTTGATATTCGCGTTCAATGGGCTGATAGGGATCGGTGTTGGCTCCCAATGATATTGGTGAACATTGATAGTTTTTTGCAGCTAACTCTTTTTTGAGCAAAATGGCAGCATTGGGTTTGGCCGTAAGTCTGGTTTCGAAATCAAGGCCAGGCGATAACCCTAAATAGGCATGTGATGGCCTTGCATAACAATAAATACAGCCATGTTCACAGCCCCGGTAGGGATTAATAGATTGGCTAAAAGGCAGATCCGGGGATTGATTACGGGTGATGATGGTTTTGGGGTGTTCAATCTCCACCGTTGTTTTGGGTGGATTATCTGGTTCCTGAAACCAACCATCTTCAACCCGTTCACGCTGATGGGTGTTGAAACGTCCATCAATTTTGTCTGCAGTTCCTCGTCCTTTGATAGAAGGTTGTGTAGGAGGCATCAATCAGACAAATAATATTCCACTGTAGAAACCACCCTAACCTTTTTGATATGCGGATTATTATTATCGCGGGCGCTGATACTGAATTGACCTTGAGATGCTTTGCGGATTTTGCCTAGATTGCTGTCAGAATCCTCGGCAAATTTTTCGGCAACTTCACGGGCATTTTCGGTGGCTTCTTCAATCATTTCCGGTTTGATTTCGTTCAGTCGTGTAAACAGATATTCGGTCTGTGCCATATAGTTATTACCCGCTAATACCAGCCCTTTTTTGCCCAGATCGGCCAAATCTGTCATTGCCATGCGAACCGCTTCAATATTTTCTGAATAAACGGTTATTGTCTGGTTTGCGGTGTAACGAAATTCTGCCCTTGGGCCACCACCGTATTGCTGGGCTGATTTATCGGTAATCGAAGGAGCGTTAAAAGTGATTTCAGCTTCATCAATGCCACGTTGGAGCAGAAAATCACGAACTTTACTGCTGTTATCTTCGACAGTCCGATAAAGCTCCGGCAAATCATTGTTGGCTTCAATAAACTGAATAGGCCAAATCACCACATCAGCAGGGTAGTCACGTTCAGATAAGCCTTTTACCGTGACGCTGCGTTCGAACTGTTTAAAATCGATCAACGCCTTGCCAAGTTGAAATCCCAGCAGGGTCAAGCCCAGAAATAATGCGCCACCTAAAATCAATGCGGTCGATTTGGTTTGATTGGCCATATCCTGAACTCCCATAGAATCAGCGATGATCGGTAAAGTGTTCTCTTGCATAGGCGACGCGGTCAGCGACACTCATTCTTCTCTTATGACTAAGACTTTCTATCTGGCGTAGTCGTGGCAGCAAGCCTTTGCCATTGGCAATCTGGATGGTCAGTCCAGGCCGGGCATTTAATTCAAGTAGCATTGGCCCTTTAAAACGATCCAAAACAATATCAGTGCCTAAGTATCCCAGCCCTGACATTTCATAGCAAGATACTGCCAGTGTTAATACTTCTTCCCAATGCGGGACCTTCAACGTCATCATATTCAATCCGGTATCCGGATGTAATAGAATCGGCTTGTCAAATTGTACGGCCCGCAGAGCATGACCATCACCTATATCCAGTCCAACCCCGACCGCACCTTGATGCAGATTGGCTTTACCATTGGAATCTGCGGTGGATAAGCGCATCATCGCCATGACTGGAAAGCCCCGGAAAACAATAACTCGGGTATCCGGTACGCCTTCATAGCTGAAGCCGCTGAAGCAATCATCAAAGTGAATCAAATCTTCAATAATGGCCACATCGGCTCGGCCGCCCAGTGAGAATAGACCCGCCAGAATATTGCTGACATGGCGTTCCAGATCACTAATAGTGGCAAATTGACCGTTAGACTTTCGGTAACCTTCTTCACTCTGACGAGTAATTACCATGATGCCCTTACCGCCTGATCCGTGGGCTGGTTTGATGCAGAATCCGCTACTACAGCGCTGCAGAATCTGACTTAATTCTTTAACCGCATGCTGTTCACTGATAACGCCAATTAAATCAGGCACTTTTACCCCGGCCTCTAGGGCTAGTTCCTTGGTCTGAAGCTTATCGTCTACTAATGGAAAAAGATGCCGGGGATTGTAACGGCTAATATAGGAAACATTACGACGGTTCATCCCCAATACACCGATTTTACTAAGTGCACCGGGATGCGCGTAACGTTCACGCATAGTTTGGAACCAGTTCATTTTTACTTCTGGTTCACTCATGATTTGTCCAGTTTGGTTAACGGTTTAAAGCGTTTTAACTCCAGTAAACGATAGCCGGTGTAACTTCCTGCCACCAGGGTCAATCCCATCAGGATGAATTGAATTCCCATGAAGTTGAAGGTCAAGTGACGCACCCAGTCCAGATTCATTGCCATATAAGCCAAAATGGCCACCAACAGAGAACCGCCACCCTGAATCATGACTTGTTTGGCACCTTCTTCTTCCCAAAGAATCGACATACGCTCAATTGTCCACGCCAGAATGATCATCGGGAAGAAGGTGATTTTCATACCTTCAGTCAGGCCAAATTTATAGGCGATGATGGAGAAAATGGCGATCATGCCAATAACCATGATGATTACCGCGGATATTCGGGCTACCAGTAATAGATTCAGGTAGGACAAATAGGAGCGAATCATCAGTCCCACACCGACAATCAATAAAAAGCCAATCAGACCGGTCAGCAGACTGGTTTGAATAAACGCCATGGCAATCAATACCGGCATAAAGGTACCGGAGGTTTTGATACCGACCAGAATGCGCATTAATACAACGATTAAAACACCAACCGGGATCAATAAAATGCCTTTGAAAATGGCCTGCTCTTCCAGCGGGAGTGTATATAACGAGAAATTCAGCCATTCATTATCGGCAAACTTTTGATTTAACGCGATATTAAAAGGTTGTTCCTGAGAGATCATTGAAAAGGAAACCTGAGCATTTGTCGCCCCAATAACTTCGAGTACCGGTAGAACCGGGCCGGAGTGATATTGCCACAACAACATATTTTCCGCTTGACCCTGCTCACCTGTTTCAGGATTGAAGATGTCATATTCTTCCCCCTCAAACACCTGAATATATTCAATTAACGACTGTCGGCGACGGCCATCCTCAAGTTCTAATGCATGGATACGCCTTGCTGGTACACCTGCCTCCTGTAGCAATTGTGAAATCCAGGCTGTTCTGGGTTTGACCTGTGCCAGCAGTTCAGCGGTTTGTTGTTGATTATTAAACTCATGTATTAACTCCCGAGCCAGCGTGTAATTGGACGATGAACGTTCTATTGCACGATCGAGAATCATTTGTGCTGCAGTAGCATAGGGCTCTTTTTCGACATTCGGTTTAGCGCTTGGAATGACAACATGTTCGTCTGGAATGGCAAAAGGATCAACCAGCATATCTACTTTGTAATACAGAGACTGGTTACCAGTTGCTTCACGAATTGACCATTCAGCATAGGTACCACTTTCACGTTCAACAAAAGAAAGCCCATAACCCGGGCTGGCTGTCTGTTGGTTCAGCTGTGTAAAACCGGGTTGGGTATTTGGAATGGCTAAACGCGCCGTTACCGGATTTCCATCAGCTTCAAAATCTACCTTGGCTTCAATTGACCAGGTTTGTCTTTGCTCACCGGGAAACCAGGGAATATCAAAAGCAATATGCCGGTGCAGAGTTAACGCAGTACCGGCAAGAAACAGCAGACTTACCAGAATATAAAAAGGCGTACGTGATGCCATGATGAATCCTTATTCTTCGTCTGATGCTTTAGGGTTAGCCTGCTTGGCTTTTTTCGGTATCGCCGATGCACGATCTTTGAGGATTTCGGGTTTTGGCTGAACATTTTTCTTAGCCACATCCACCACCGCGATATCTTTTAAAAATTCACGACCCAACAGAATCGGATAACTCATATGCGAACGATCGGTCAGGGTGAACTCTGCGGTGTCCGTCATGTTACCAATACGAATGGTCAGTCTTACCACGGGGCGTTTATCAAGTTCGTTGGTCGAGGACTGGCGAATATTCGCTATGCGGGCAATGGGGGCTTCCACTTCGTAACTATTGTCGCTGCCTTCTTCCGGAACAATGGTGAAACGCGCCCATTTTTGTCCATCACGCTCCAGAGTAATAATATCCTGAGCTGTCAAAGATGATGTTGTGGCGCCTGTATCGACTCGCGCAGGAAACACCCGATTTACGGCTTCAATCCACAACCATTCTGTTTGGCCCAATACCAGTTTGTCATTTAACGTCATGGGTGCCGCTGGTGGACAACTGCTGGTTTCCATTGGCTGAATAGCTTGTACTGACTGAACAACGGCACGTTTAGCCAGTGTTTCATTCAGTTCTGCAACTTGATCATTAAGCTGATCAAGCTGTTTACGGGTAATTTGTTGTTCTTTGGAAAATGACTGTAGCCCAGACTGGTGTTTGTTCTGGTTATCAATGATTTTCTGGCACTGTTGGCGAACCTGAGTTTCCATTCGTGATTCAGTGTCGCTAAGTGCGGATTTTAATTGTTCATTGGAAACAGTCGGACGTGACTGGTTTTGAATACAAGCAGTGGTCAACAGACTTGATACCAGGATGATGAATGGAAGTTTTAGTTTGAGCATGTCTTTCCTAAATCTTAAAACGGATTATAAAGTCAAAACGCGTTTATCAAGTTCGGCTTGATTGGGCTGCATATTATGAAGTATTCCCGGTTAACCCGGCGACTTTTTCTCGGCCAGTAAATGCACGTAACGTCCCATATCACGATAGGTTGGCATTCGGCAATATTGCTGCTCTAAAGCCAGCAATTCCTGTTCATTTGTCTGGCGACGAGTCTCAGAGTTCAAATAATCACTAAACACGCGGATTCCACTGTGTTGCTTAATGTCAAAACCCTTATTTTGTAAAAACTGAATCAATTCAAATGGGTATTGAGGATTGGGTGGGCTGAGCTTGTTACCAACACCAATATAGCGATCATTAAGAATTGGTTCCAGTCTCCAGCCACCACGAATGATATTTTTGTAAACCATAGCGTTACGATTATAGAACATCAATGAGAGATAACCACCGGGTTTAACGCGATCCATGACCTGTTTCAGCGTTTCCAGGGGAGTTGCCAGCCATTCCACAACGGCGTGACAAATTACCAAATCAAACGCTGCCAGTTGCGGCGCCAATTGTTGAATAGAGGCATGGTGAAAACTGGCTTCCAGTCTTGCCTGAGCAAATTCCTGTCGCGCCTGACTTAACAGTTTTTCAGAGATATCACACAACGTCAGCTGATGACCAAAACCGGCTAACCATAAACTCATCTGCCCGGCACCACAGCCAGCATCCCAGATGCTTAATGGTTTAGCCTCGGTAAACTGCTGTAGATCCTGTTTAAGGATCTCTAATCGTAACTGGCCTTTAGCTGTGTCATAAATTCGCGCATTAAATCGCTCAGCCAAATCGTCGAAATTTCGATCCTGTTGCATCAGGCGGCCGGTTTAAGCAGGTTATCCAGCAGTGTATCTATAACCATGATCCGACTTTCCGCGTCCGGCATGTTATCGGTAAAGCGTAATTTATCCTGACCATCCAGTTTGAAGCGAGAGGGTTGTTTTTGAATCAACTGGATGATGGTCATCGGTTCAACCTGAGGTTCTTTATCAAACAGCAAACGACCCCCTTGATCATAAACATCAATCTTGCGAATACCGATGGTTTTGGCTTTAAGGCGCAACTCATGTACAGCAAATAAGGTTTGTACTGGTTCCGGTAACAAACCAAACCGATCAATCATTTCCACCTGCAGTTCGCGTAAAGCTTCTTTATCTGCCGCCGCTGCAATGCGTTTATATAACACCAGTCNGGTATGCACATCAGGCAGNTAGTCNGATGGAATCAATGCGGGCACATGCAGATCGATTTCCACTGTGTGGCGCGCCATATTATCCAGATCCGGGGTTTTACCGGATTTCAATGCATTGACTGCACGTTCCAGCAGTTCGTTATATAAGGTAAAGCCAATTTCCTGCATCTGGCCGCTTTGCTCATCACCCAATAATTCACCGGCACCACGAATTTCCATATCGTGGGTCGCGAGGGTAAAGCCTGCCCCCAAGTCTTCAATTGATTCAATCGCTTCAAGACGTTTAATAGCATCCGCTGTCATGGCCTGTTGCGGTGGGGTAATCAGATAAGCATAAGCACGGTGATGTGAACGACCGACACGACCACGGATTTGATAAAGCTGCGCCAAGCCTAATTTATCGGCTCTGTCGATAAAGATAGTATTGGCAGTCGGTACGTCGATACCAGTTTCAATAATGGTGGTGCAGACCAGCACATTAAAACGCTGATGGTAAAAGTCGAGCATTACCTGTTCCAGCTCACGTTCACGCATCTGACCATGTGCCACGGCAATACGCGCTTCCGGCATTAAGGTTTCCAGTTCGCGTGCCACCCGATCAATGTCTTCGACCTTGTTATGCAAGAAGTAAACTTGTCCGCCACGTTTGATTTCACGCAGCATACCTTCGCGGATTTTGTCGGCATTCCATTGTAATACAAAGGTTTTTATTGCTAACCGGCGTGCCGGTGCTGTGGCAATAATCGATAAATCGCGAATACCGGAAATCGACATATTCAAGGTGCGGGGAATGGGGGTCGCCGTCAGTGTTAGTACATCGATCTGGGCGCGATATTTCTTCAGTTGTTCTTTCTGTGTGACCCCGAAACGATGTTCTTCATCAAGAATAAACAAGCCCAGTCGTTTGGGATCAATATCCTGCTGTAATAATTTATGGGTACCAATGACAATATCGGCAGTCCCTTCGCTGATCGCTGATTTAACATCATCAAGCTGTTTTTTACTGCGGAAACGGGACAAAACTTCAACGCGCATGGGCCAATCAGCAAAACGATCTTTGAAGTTTTCATAATGCTGCTGAGCGAGCAGGGTGGTGGGCACCAGGACCAAGACCTGTTTGCCTGATTGAACTGCTAAAAATGCGGCGCGCATGGCGACTTCGGTTTTACCAAAGCCCACATCACCACATACCAGCCTGTCCATCGGTGTTTCTGATTGCATATCGGCAATCACCGCATCAATCGCATCCTGTTGATCGGGCGTAGTTTCAAACGGGAATGCCGCGGAGAAGGCTTCATATTGTTCATCGGGTGATTGCATCGGCGGTTTTTTGTTGGCAGCGCGTTTGGCATAAATATCGAGTAATTCTGCTGCCACATCACGTACTTTTTCAGCTGCACGGCGGCGCGCTTTTTCCCATTGCGTAGTACCAAGTTGATGTAACGGAGCAAGTTCAGGTGCAGAGCCGGAATAGCGGCTGATTAAATCCAATGAGGCCACGGGCACATAGAGCTTGTCGCCCTTGGCATATTCCAATGTGACATATTCAGTGGCGACATCACCAACATCCAGTGTTTGCAGACCCAGATAGCGGCCAACACCATGATCTTCATGCACCACGGCATCACCAATGGTCAGTTCAGCAAGGTTACGGATGATGGCATCGGAGTCACGTTTTTTAAGGCTGCGACGGCGACGTTGCATAACCTGTTGGCCAAACAACTGGGTTTCAGCCACCACCGCAATATTTTCAATTTGTAGCAGCAAACCCTGTTCGAGTGGAGCAACAGTAATGCATAGTGGGGCGCTTTCATTAATAAACGCATCCCAGTTGTCGACGACTTTGGGTTGCAGCAGGTTTTTACGCAGCAGGTCCAGCAGCGTTTCACGACGACCGGCTGATTCGGCAGCGATTAAGATTCGTCCACTGAATTTATCGATAAACTGATGTAACGCTTCGCAGGGACGATCCTGCTTGGAGTTCAACGGTAATGATGGCGGCATCACCGTGGCATAGTTGCTGTTACCTGCCGAGCCATCCAATTCAAAGTTCTGGCATTGCATCCGTTGCCACTGTTTGAACTGACTGAATAATTCTTCCACCGGTACAAAGACATTGATTGGGGGTAACAATGGTCTTTCTGGATCAACACTATGCTGACGGTATCGGATCTGGATTTCCTGCCAGAACAGTTCAGCAGCATTAAAGGTGTCATTGAGCTGAACTAACAACGTGTTATCCGGCAAATAATCGGTGAGACGGGCAGTTTGCTCAAAAAATAGTGGCAGATAAAACTCGATACCGCCCGGCATATTACCGGCGCTGACTTCCCGGTAAATCAAGCTGCGTTGCGGATCCCCATCGAAATACTGACGGAATTGTTTACGGAACAAAGCAATACTGTCGTCATTAACTGGAAATTCGCGTGCCGGTAACAGCTGTATTTGATCAATGGAGTCGATGGAACGTTGGGTTTCCGGATCAAAGGTTCGTAGCGTATCAATTTCATCATCAAACAAATCAATACGGTAAGGATGTCGACTGCCCATTGGAAACAAATCTATAATCGCCCCGCGAACCGCAAATTCACCATGCTCAATCACCTGGGCAACATTCCGGTAACCGGATTTTTCCAGTTTCAATCGCCATTGTTCAATATCAAACTGATCGCCAATCTTCAGTTCC
>JGI24661J20069_1000510_pt1 | contig 15298 bp, 13 predicted proteins | sample MalvirmetaMSP144_FD_20069 | JGI IMG/M metagenome (IMG submission 20069) | reverse complement strand
CCACGAACATGAATACAGCCGCCTGTGCGGTATAACTTACGGAGCATGCACAATGTCCAAGACAGTTGATTTGATCAAAGAACACGAAGTCAAATGGGTTGACCTGCGCTTCACTGACAGCCGCGGTAAAGAGCAGCACGTAACACTGCCTGCCACCGAAGTAGATGAAGACTTTTTCGCAGACGGCAAAATGTTTGACGGCTCCTCTATTGCGGGCTGGAAAGGCATCAACGAATCCGACATGATCCTGATGCCGGACGACGAGACCTCTGTACTCGATCCGTTCACCGAAGAAACCACCGTGAACATCACCTGCAACATCGTAGAGCCTTCTACCATGCAGGGTTACGAGCGTGATCCGCGCTCTGTTGCCCGTCGTGCAGAAGAATACCTCAAGTCCACCGGCATCGCCGACGGCGCGCTGTTCGGCCCGGAGCCGGAATTCTTCGTGTTTGACTCCGTAAAGTGGAACGTAGACATGCAGGGCGCGATGTACCACATCCACTCTGAAGAAGCTGCCTGGGTTTCCGGCGAAGATTTCGACCGCAACAACATCGGTCACCGCCCGGGCGTAAAAGGCGGCTACTTCCCGGTTCCCCCGGTTGATAGCCTGCACGACCTGCGTGGCGCCATGTGTGCCGCCATGGAATCCATGGGCCTGGACATCGAAGTACACCACCACGAAGTCGGCACCGCCGGCCAGTGTGAAATCGGTGTTGGCGCCAACACGCTGACCAAAAAGGCTGACGAAGTTCAGATCCTCAAGTACTGCGTGCACAACGTTGCTCATGCCTATGGCAAGACTGCCACCTTCATGCCCAAGCCGGTTGTCGGCGACAACGGTTCCGGCATGCATGTTCACATGTCCCTGAGCAAAGACGGCAAGAACCTGTTCGCCGGTGACAGCTACGCTGGCCTGAGCGAAGCCGCTCTGTACTACATTGGTGGTGTTATCAAGCACGCCAAGGCCATCAACGCCTTCACCAACAGCTCCACCAACTCATACAAGCGTCTGGTTCCGGGCTTCGAAGCGCCGGTTATGCTGGCCTACTCTGCCCGTAACCGCTCAGCGTCTATCCGGATCCCGTACGTGAACAGCCCGAAGGCGCGTCGTATCGAAGTTCGCTTCCCTGACCCGTCTGCCAACCCGTACCTGGCCTTCGCAGCACTGATGATGGCCGGCCTGGACGGCATCCAGAACAAGATCCACCCTGGCGACGCCATGGACAAGGATCTGTACGACCTGCCGAAGGAAGAGGCCCTGAGCATCCCGACGGTTGCCGAGACTCTGTCCGAAGCTCTGGACTGCCTGGAAGCAGACCACGAGTTCCTGACTCGCGGCGGCGTATTCACCGAAGACATGATCGCAGGCTACGTTGGCCTGAAGCGTGGTGAAGTCGAGAAGCTGAACATGACGACCCACCCGATCGAGTTCGATCTGTACTACTCCTGCTAATAACCTCTTCCCAGAGGTTCAGCAGACAAGCCCCGCCCCGTGCGGGGCTTTTTTGTGAGCGAAAGCACAGTGCCTGCAGCCCTTAACGATATGTAACCAACATCCGGGCGACAGGCGTTGAAAACGCCCCGGGCCCCGCCGATAATCGGGGAAACCCAATAACAGGTGAGCTTATGAATCCAAAGTCTGGATTGTGTGCCGGCCTTTTGTTTTTTCTGGTAACTCCTGTCTTTGCCGAGGTTTACCGCAATGTCGATTCCTACGGCAACGTGACCTACTCTGACGAGCCCAGCGAAGGCTCTGAAACGGTAGAGGTCAAGCCGGTCACCACAATCACCCTGCCGAAGCCAGAGGTGGTCCAGGAAACCGACAAGCTCCGGGAAGAAGTTCAGCGGGAAGGCGCTGCCTACGAAAGCGTTTCTTTCGCCTATCCGGATAACAACCAGGCGTTCCACAGTGGCAGCGGCGATGTTCAGTTCGAAGTTCGCAGCACCCCTGGCCTGCAGCCAGGCCACAAATACGAGGTGACCCTCGACGGCCAGCCTGTCGGTCAGAGCTCCTCCGGCTCGATTACCGTCAACAACGTGTTCCGTGGAACCCATGAAGCTCGCGCACACATCGTGGATGAAAACGGGGTTCAGGTGAAAACCGGCTCTCCGATCACATTTACTGTTCACCGCCCTTCCGCTTTGAACTGACCCTGCCAACCCGGCTGCGCGCACTATTGTGGTGCGCGCGCACCAGAAAAAAGCCATACTCTGATCAGCAACGGGGCGAATATACCGGGCTGTTCAGAGGCATGCTCCCGATTTGCACCAGCTTACGGCACTTTTCAGCGCCAATAGGCCCCTCTGCCCGCACTTTGCCCACTCATTTGTGAACCTGGCTCAAAGTGGTTCGCTTTTTGCAAAACTCCGGAAGTCACTTTATGTCGAACCAACGGGATTCACGCATGGCACTGCCCTCGGCCCATCAAACGGGATACAAGAGCATTCTCGACAGCCTTACCACGGCTGTTCTGGTGCTCGAGGATAGCCTGGCTATCCAGTACCTCAACCCGGCCGCAGAAAGCCTGTTCGAAACCAGCATGACCCGCAGCCAGGGCCAACCTTTCCAGGATATTCTGGTCGAATCCGAAGACGCCCTGAAAACCCTTTTCGCCGCCGTTCGGAACGGGCAATCCTACACTCGCAGAGAAGCTGAGTTTCTGCTCACGAGCGGTTCACGGCTTACGGTGGATTATTCCGTAACGCCTATCAGCCTGGAGCCGACGGAATTGCTGATCGAAATCCAGCCCAGGGACAGGCTGATGCGGATCAGCCGTGAGGAAGACATCATCTCCCAGCAGGAGACCACCCGTATCCTGGTGCGGGGCATGGCCCACGAGATCAAGAATCCGCTGGGCGGCATCCGTGGCGCGGCCCAGCTGCTTGATCGTGAACTCAGCAGTGAAGACCAGCGGGAATACACCCGGGTCATCATTGACGAGGCAGACCGCCTCAGAAGCCTTGTTGACCGGATGCTGGGCCCCAACAAGGCACTGAAGCTGGCGCCGACCAACATCCATGAAATACTGGAAAGAGTTGGCACACTGCTCGAGGCTGAGAGCAAAGGGCGACTGAATTTCAAACGGGATTACGACCCCAGCATTCCGGAGTTCAAGGGTGACAAGGAACAACTGATCCAGGCGTTTCTAAACATCGCCCGGAACGCAATGGAAGCGGCCTTCGAAAACCAGGCGGGGCATAGTTCCGAGGAACCGCCGACTATTACCTTCCGCACCCGCACCCTGCGTCAGTTCACCATTGGCAACCGCCGCCACAAACTGGTGTGTCGGGTCGACGTGATCGACAACGGACCCGGAATTCCGCCGGAGCTGGTGCAGAACATTTTCTATCCGATGATCAGTGGCCGTGCCAGTGGCACCGGTCTGGGGCTTTCCATCACCCAGAGCATCATCGGTCAACACCGCGGACTGGTTGAATGCGAAAGCGAACCAGGCCGAACCGACTTCATCATCTTCCTGCCTCTGGAGGACACCCCATGAGCCAACCGGCGAACGTCTGGATCATAGACGACGACCGCAGTATTCGCTGGGTGCTGGAGCGCGCCCTTAACCAGGCCGGTATGCAGCCCCGAGTTTTTGACAGTGGTGAAAGCATCATGATGCGGCTGGAGCACGAACAGCCGGATGCCATCGTCAGCGATATCCGCATGCCCGGCGTTGACGGCATCACCCTGCTTTCCCAGATTGTGGACGTTCACCCGGACGTGCCCGTGATCATAATGACCGCCCACTCGGACCTCGAGAGCGCGGTGACCAGCTACCAGACCGGCGCGTTTGAATACCTTCCCAAGCCCTTCGATGTGGATGACGCCGTGGCGCTGGTCAAACGCGCTGTGGCCCATAGCCACGAGAAGCGGGCCAGTGGTGAGCCTCAGGCCGAGATGGCCCAGCGAAACGCCGAAATTATTGGTGAAGCACCGGCCATGCAGGAAGTTTTCCGCGCCATTGGCAGGCTGTCCCACTCCAATATTACCGTGCTGATCAACGGCGAGAGCGGCACAGGCAAGGAGCTGGTGGCTCAGGCACTGCATAACCACAGCCCCAGGGCCAACCACCCGTTCATTGCCCTGAACATGGCCGCTATTCCAAAGGACCTGATTGAATCCGAACTGTTTGGCCACGAAAAAGGCGCCTTTACCGGTGCCGGCGCCGCCCGACAGGGTCGTTTTGAACAGGCCAACGGCGGCACCCTTTTCCTCGATGAAATCGGCGACATGCCCGCGGACACCCAGACCCGACTATTGCGGGTTCTGGCCGATGGCGAGTTCTACCGCGTAGGTGGCACCACCCCGATAAAGGTGGATGTGCGCATCATCGCGGCAACGCACCAGGATCTGGAAAAGCTGGTCCAGGCGGGCACCTTCCGTGAAGACCTCTTCCACCGCCTGAACGTTATTCGCGTGCATCTGCCAAAGCTGGCCGAGCGGCGGGAAGACATCCCCCGCCTGATGCAGCACTTCCTGAAACGGGCCGCAAAAGAGCTGGCCGTAGAGCCGAAGATCCTGCGTGAAGAAGCGGAAGAATACCTGACCACCCTGCCCTGGCCGGGCAACGTCCGCCAGCTGGAGAACACCTGCCGCTGGCTGACCGTCATGGCCAGCGGTCGCGAGATCCACATTGATGACTTGCCCCCGGAATTGCTGCACCAGGCAGAAACACCGACCACCGGGACAACCTGGCAGGAAGGCCTGAAAAACTGGGCCGAACAGGAACTCAAGCGGGGCAAGAAAGGCATTCTCGATACGGCCGTGCCCGAGTTCGAGAAAATCATGATCGAGACCGCCCTGAAGCACACCGGCGGCAGACGCCGTGATGCGTCAATACTTCTGGGCTGGGGACGGAATACGCTGACCCGGAAGATCAACGAACTGGGGATGGACCATCCGGAACACGAAGACGACTGACGATTGGCGAACCGCCGGGGTTCGTTGATGTTTTGGGGCAGGACTCAGGTCCTGCCCTTTTTTATCGTTCCTGCCAGTAGATCACTCTGTCGTGGCCCCGATAGACGCCGAATGTCGCGGTTGCTTGCGGATTTTCCTCAACACCGTCGCCGTCGAAGTCAGACTGCCAATATAGAGGCACGGGATATTCAACCTGAACATTACCGGTGTTACCTTCTCCCGGCGCAGTGAGACGGATCGGCGCTCCAGCGGCAGGCCGACCGCTATTGATTGTCCCTGAGTTGGCATCCACGGAGGTGTTCGGAGGCATGTCCGTTATCACCGCATCAGCGGTATTGTAAGCCCAGCAAATTTCATCACTGTGCAGCTCAAAATCAGTCCCGTTCCAGATCTGGACTTCAAACGGCATCGTCAGATCGAGGGTTTCAGGGCCATAAGCGTTCTCTAAAACCATTCGACCATAACGAATTGAAGCGCCAGAAGAAGACAACGTCGGCAACTCCGCCGTCGGCATTGATACCCCGTCTGAATCGGAAATATTCGTGAATGCAGTCTCGAGTCTGGCATCAAACGGGCCAATCAGGGAATTTGCATTGCGATCATAGGTAAAGGTATCTGCGCCCGCCTGATAAACCAGCGTGCCATCGCCATTCCCTATAAGCGTTGGTGTTCCGGCAACAGTTGTCACACCAGGGGCAGTGCCCTGCGCGCCAATTTCATCCGCGTCTGCGGCAGGATCAGTCCGCCCAATATCCGCGACCGTCAGCTTCTGCCAACTGTCCCGATAGTTTCGCGTGACAGGCCCGACACCACTCACACTGTATGCTCTTGCCGAAAAGATAAACTCTGGCGAAAGACCGTATCCGAAGCTTTGACCGGTGTAATTGAAACCATTGCACATGGCATCAAGCACTCCGTCCATCTGGCTATCGAGAGAGAACCTCTCCGGATGGAACCTGCCGACTGGCCCTGAATCCCCGACCACCGTAACAGCGCGCCCGAGGAAAGCGCCGTTGATTCCAGTCGCGACCTCTATCGCACCAACCTCGTTAAAGGCCGCTGAACCGGACGCCGATCCAGAGCTGAAGCCGCTTAATCCACTCAAGCCTGCGAGTCCCGGATCAGCCGCGCCTGCGGGCCCCGCAATCAGATAACCGGCGACACTAACGGCCGCGTCAAAGCTGTCCACGGATGCGTTATCAGTGAGATCGGTGTTATTGGAGGCATCAGCATCCCCATGACCATCCGGTTGACCGTCTGCGTCTGCATCGTCAGCACTGTCGTACTGCACGGCCCTAACCGACACGTCGAATGGTCGCCCCGCCGCCCTGAAGGCAGTTCCACTGGGTGCATCAGTCGCCGGGTTGCCGGCTACGGTCACTGCAAAAGCAAAGGGCCTGGCCGTCAATTCCGGTCCGGTACCTGCGATGGCGATGGGATCGTCATTCTCGTCCAAAATGAGACCGGATTCGGAGTCTTCCAACTCCAGTGCATAGTGACCAACATCGGTAGCAATGAGCCCCAGGTTTGCAAGGCCACGGTCAAAGTCAACTGTCAGATTGGAAGTCGCTGGTCGTGACGAGGGCAACGATATACTCCCCGCACCGGCATCAAGCCCGGGCGCAGAGCCAGCTGGATCGTCTGTTTCCCGATTTAGCCAGGCCCTGAGATCCACCGCACCATCATAGGCCTCAACACGACCACACTCGCCACTGGAGGGATCGCGCCTCAATACCTCGGCCTGCAAGCCGTGTAGCCGCCCGGCAATGACATCATTGCCCAAGCTGTCAGCCAGAGCGATGACCAGGGCGTTCTCACGAAATTCAACCACATTGGAAACCCCGAACTGCCCACCGGTTATGTCCTCGGCACGGATGGTCAGTCGATCGGCGCGGGTATTTTCCAGTCCCAGAGTGATTTCCCCGTTGTCTGCAGCAACGAACTCGTATAAGGCCTGACCATCATCGACATCTGGACTCGGCGACAGGGGGCCCGACGCTGCAACCTTCTGCCAGTTGCCATGGCCGGCACTTGTCGTGATCCGCATGGTACCTTGATAACCCGTGAGCACGTTGTCGCCGGCATCCTCTGCCTGAATTCTGACATCGACGGGCGCACAAACGCTGGCGGTCGCAGGCACAGTTATGCGGAAATGATCGAGAACCTGGGCACAGGGACGACTGCGATTCGCTTCGCGAAGAATGGCCGCATCGGATAGCGCTCGGGCGTATAGGCGCACCTCATCGATCTGGCCTTCAAACTCTCGGCCGCCAAACCCCTGATCGGCGCCTATCTGAAATGGATCAGCATTCAGGAGCAACGACTCACCTGCAAACGACTGCCTCGCCCGTTCCACACCGTCAATAACGATGCGCTGTACCCCATCTCGTTTCGAGTAGGTGATGGCTGTGTGGACCCAGGTGTTCAATGGCAGTTGATAGCCCGAGGTAAAGGATCGCGAAACACCGGATTCGTTCGTCCACCACCAGTAAATCTCGCGGTTGCTGTCAACGTGGTACTCATAGTTTTCGTCTTTCGACACGATGGTTTTGATGCCACCGCCAGTTGGGAAAGCATCGACATTTATCCAGGCCATGACGGTAAGCTCATCGGTGCTGGACAAGTCATCATCATGGGGGATGTCTATGAACGAGCCGCTCGACAGGGTGGCGCCATAGCAGACTTTGGCTGGTTCCGCCGTCGCTCCATTGACGGCTCGCCCGTCCAACCCCGTTCCACGAAGCTCGACAACCTCCCCGGGATCACCTTGCCACCGAGGCCCCTCGAGGCCATAGACTGCGCGCAGAGAGAAGTCGACAACAAAATCACCGGAAAATGCCAGAAACCCTGCTTGCTCGGTGGTGTGGCTCAGATCCCGATCATTCGCCCAGTCCTCCTCGATCTTCAGCTCAACGGCATCGTTGGATACCGAGCAGCGGCGCAGCCAACCACCGTCGCCACCATCGCGGGACAACTGGGAACCGACAACCCGAGGCGGAGAGGGATACGATTGCAGAAAGGGAGCGCTGTCACAGCTGTTCGTTCCAGAAATGTTGTCCGGGGTAATTTGGGCCTCAGACAGAACTGTTCTACCGTCGTTATCGACAAAACTACCGATGACGCCCGGTTCAATTGCCAGATATGCGATCGTCTCTGGTCGCACAACAGAACCCGAGGTTGTCTCAGCTCGCTCAAGAGCAAGATCTATTCCCGAAGCTCCCAGGCGATCGTGCGCCATCGTCAACCAGGGAACCGATCGTTCACCGGGAGACGACGTTTCGTTCTCCAGGGTTTGAATGTTGCTGATGAAAACCGGTGTTCCACCAAATCCGGTGAGAAAGTTCAGGCGCGACCAGTCCGAACCCGAAATAAACCGCCCCTGTTCCGATTGAAGCGGAACCTGGCCAACCTCAAGCCTCGTTCCATCCGGAAACGTATGTTCTCCATAGGTCACCGCAAGATAATGCACCGTCGTGTTCTGATCGCCTACATCACTGTAGCGTGTGGGCGGCTCCAACGGCAAGACATCGAAGCCGTCCTCACTGATCTGGCGAATGCGAACTGCTGATGGTTCCGGATTATTGTCGTCGCTCAGAACAAACACTGCCGGGGGTGACGGATAAACCTGCTGGAAAGAAATCCGGGTAACGGCACCAGGGTTCACAGTCACTGAGCGGGATTCCATCATCAGGGGTTCAGGCTCAGGCGGCCGGACCTCGGAGTCGTAGGCAAAAGGCTCAGAGAAAGCGACCAGCCCGACACTCTCAACGACATGATTGCGCTCGGAGTCCTGGGCGGTGTCCTCGTCGATAAGCAATCCGATGCTGGAGTTGGAAATCTGGCATTGCCGAAGCCAGCCGCCGTCTTCCTCCAGCCGGCGGGTTTTGCTGGCGACCGCGATGGGCGCCGAACCATAGGAGTTGTTGAACACGAAATTGCTGCAACCGTCATCCCACCCACGCGGACCGTTCAAAATACTCTGGGACTCGAACAAAACGTTTATATTTCCAATCGCTCTGAAGCTGGCCGTCGCAGGCGAAATGGCAATGAACCCGATTTGTTCGATGTTGTCCAGGTCGTAGAATTTGTTCCCACCGGAGCCGTCAAAAGCCTCACTTAACTCCAAAGCGTAATTGAACCCTGACGATGTCACTGCATCGAACACTGTTGTAAACCAAGGTTGCGAAACTTCATCCGGAACACCCGCATTCGTTTCGTTGGTCATCGTCTGAACGTCACCAATGACCACGGGCGTAGTTGAAAAACTGGTAGAAAAGTTGAAGCTTCCCCAGTTTTTCTGCCCTTGTTGTGAGTTACCGCCAAACTGGACGAAATCCTTGTTGTTGTTCCCGGATCCGCTCTCCCGGGTGCTTAGCAGACCAGCTTCAATGCGAGTGCCATCGGGCAATTGGTGCACGCCAGGCTCGACGGCCACGTAACTTACCGTCATATTGGTGTGCGGGCCATCCTCGGAGAAAGGCTCTACCTGCGCTATCTCAAACCCCGTTGAAGTGACGTTTCTGATCCGTAAAGCGGAAGCGTTAGGGCCATCATCCGTTGGCAAGGCCACAACGATGGGCGGGGAGGCATAGGTTTGCTTGAAGCTGAAAGAGAACAGCTCATTTTCACCCGATGTGGCCGGGAGATCCAAAGAGCCAGCTTCCATCTTCCAGGCATGGGCCAGGCACGGGGCCAGGAGCATCACAACCAGGATAAACCTTATCAGCGCCGTGAACTGCCTCATCGCACTCTAACCTCAATCGTTCGGGACGCAACTTCAGGCCCACTTCCACATTGACCATTGCTGAGTAACGTAAACACAGTTTCGGGTGCCGGGCTACCGTCTATATCGGCTTGCACCGACGTGCAGGTTACAGCAGCGGAACAGCCCGACAGGCCCCCACTGGAAAAATTGACCGAAGAAGAAACAGAGCTACAACTGCTTCCTGACAGCGCTTCGGTCACGGCCACTTGGGCACCACTCTCGGCTGCATAAAAGGCCCTTTGGGAGAGAATCTGCTGGCTGACCGAAGCGCCCGCACTCTCCTGCTGTTGCGCCATGCTGGTAACTATGAGCGCCAAAACGGTGATGATGAACAGCGCAATCGGAAGCCCCGCCCCCCTTTGCTGCTTGATGCCTTGTTCAGGGTACATTGCGGATTTGCACCTCCTGGCTGACAGTCGTTGTTTCAGAACCATCCTCACTGCTCAGAGTGAAAGAGAATTGAACGACTGCCGCCCGCTGCAGAGTTGCCGGCAAATACCGGAAATCCACATTCCCAGACAGATTGGCAGCCAAGACCTCTCTGTCCCCCGTTGGCGGTGATGGTTGGGTGGGGCTCCGCGGATAATCGTTGTACCGATAAAGAAATCGACCGCTCCGACACAAACTGACGGGCTGACCGACCACAAACAAACGGCGGGCCGGCGATGTTGAGGTGAACCGATGTCCAGAGGAAAGTTCGATGCGGGCTGGCGACCCTGTGTTGTTAATTGACGAAATCAAGGGAGAGACGGGACCGGGATTAGTGCCATCATAAAGATCGGCGGTACCTGTCCCATACCCGTAAACCACGGCGCGGGTAGTTCCCACGGTGGGAAGGTTAGCAAATGCGGCGACATCAATCCGGTCAAATGCCGGGCCGCGGGTGAGCCTGACGTAGTTGGTACCCGCCTCCAGAGGCAACCACTCAATGCAATCACCTGAGGTCCGAACCGACAGAGGGAACGCCTCCCGCAGTTCACGCGTGATTTGCTCCGTTACAACCACTCCCTGAAAGGCCCGCAGTTGGCGGGCGCTGACATCCAGCGCCCCCTGAGTCGAAAGGCTCACAAATCGAACAGACACCGTGGCAACAACGCCGAGTAGCACAATGACCATCAGCAACTCAATCAGTGTAAAGCCGGCTCGCCGATGCATCAGTAATTCGCCCTGTAGACAGAGAAACTGTATCCCTGACCACCCGGATCGGTAACTGTCAGGTCGACACGCTTGGCGTCCGCCGGGGGCAGCCCGACTTCCCCGCCGGCACACTGCACAATGATCGAAACCCGAAAGCCGGAGTAGTCTGCTGTCAGCGGAGTACCTTCGGCATTCTGCGGTGCGGCATCGCTGATCGCGTTGTAGTCGTCGACATCATCATAGTCAGCCCGGTTTGCTTCTTCAGTGTTGATCGTGCAGCCAGGCTGCTTTGGAACGCCGCCGACAGGCGTGTTGTCATCGTATTTTCGACTGAGAATTTCATCCATGTAGAGCTGCGCAAGCGCCACGGCACGGGTCTGGTTCAGCGGATCTGCGCTGCGGCCTGCGATCAGCGAAAAAGCACCAACCACTCCGGCTATGGCAACACCAATGATCACGATCGTGATCACCAGCTCCACAAGTGTTGCGCCACCGTGACGTGCTCTCATGACTGGCAACTTCCGGCGTAAACGGCGCCCAGGGAACTCAGGCAGGTTTGAAAAGTGCTTTCACCAGAAAAAGAGAACTGCAGGTTAGTGCCAGCAGCGGGTGCACCCTTGTCATTGAATGTCACGGTCAATGGAAGACTGTTGCCGGCAACTGAAAGGGTGGCCCCCTCATGGGGCACTTCGAAAGCCCGCTCGTTACCCGAACCGCTACCAACAACAAACCGGAAAACATTTGGATCTCGCTCAATCGTGAGCGTATTGGCAGGATTCCCCGCCAGCGCTGCCTGCTGGGCAAGCAGCGTGGCGGAGGCAAGTTGCTGGGTGGCCAGCAGGGGGGAGAAGGCCGAGCGGCTGGCGAACAGGCCTATGCCCAGAGCGGAAAGGACTCCGATCAGGATGATGACCATGATCAGCTCAACCAGAGTAAAGCCCGATTCTCTCGGGGCTTTTGCTACTCTCATGCCCCCTCCATACTCGCAGAACTACAGCCATTTAGGGCGGGTTAACGAAGCGTGTCCCGACACGAGTTCGGTGGTAGTACCTTTGCCGAATTCGGCTCGACTAATCCGACTAAAAGGCTGAACCGAAACTCTAGCCACTAAATGACTGAATAGTGTTAACAGTCAGACACATTAAGGCTAATGCTGGGCGCACTATCACTTGCCGGATTAAATGCGTACTCGACCTGACAGGTTGTTGTTGTAGCGTTGCCAAGGGGGCGAATAATCACCGCATTCGTCCCAACTGAAACGGAAAAATCTTGGTTTGTAATCTGTGCTGCGTCTAGAATTCCAGCTTGAGTGGCGTCTGCATAGCCTCCATTGACATCTATATTCTCTCCCTCGAGTTCAACGGTCGCATCTCCATTTTCACCTTCTGCCAAAGCTTTAGAGTGGACGATGGCCGAAGCTGACTTGATCGCTCCAGCAGCCCCTTGGATAGTGCTTTCGCGAGCATCGCCCCCCAAATCCGCAAACCGCGGCAACGCAAACGCCGCCAGGATGCCCAGAATTACAATCACCATAACCAGTTCGATCAGGGTGAAGCCTTTTTCTTTTCTTGCCGCAATGGCTGTCATCGCTTTCATGTTAATACTCCATTTTCGATTGTCTGTTGGTATTAAGGTTTATCAGTTGATGGTTGTTGTCACTTCACCTGTATCAGCGTCGTACTCAATTGAGCTACCCAAACCATCCAGTTCATAGGTAAATACACAATCGTCGCCGCCACCAACACCATCGGCGTCGCCTTGCACCGAAGTCGTGTAGTCCGTAGTACCATTCTCACTAACACTCGGCGCATTCGCCTGCATCACGCCCTCCCAGACCTGGATACAGCGGGCTGGAACCATATTCGGATCGTTACTACCACCTGTAGCGGTAGGCCAGCCCTCGGAGCTCACGTCAACCAATCCATTACCAAAATCTTCAACATCATCCTGATCGGACGCGTTTCCGTTGGACACCCACTGCGTTTTCGCAAGTGCCACTCCAGCCGCAAGCGCACCGGCTGTTCCTTTTATGCTTGAACGATGCGCCTGCTCCGAAAGCTGCGCAAACCGCGGCAACGCAAACGCTGCCAATATCCCCAGGATGGCAATCACCACCACCAGCTCAATAAGAGTGAAACCTTTCTGTTTTTGCTTACTGTCGTACTGCATCATTCGTCGGCCTCTTTCGGATTGTGTCTTCATGTCTGGTCAGCGTTGCGCATCCTGCGTTTGCGCTGCTTCTTCTGTCAACGACACCGGAGCCAGTTTTAACCCCGTCAGCCGCTCTTCCTGCTCCCGCGCACCATTCCCGTTGCGGTCTGCAAATTCCGTTGTCACTGCCCAGGCCAGAGGCTGCTCTTCATTGGCTTGCCGACTGTCTATGGTTATCGGCTGCCCTGGTTTATAAATTAACCAGCCTTTGGGCCCGTTTTCTGTTTCTTTTTGTTCGCCAACCCGGAAACACCAGGTTGCTGGAGCCAGTTGTTCGGGCCCGCACCGACCTCTGTAATTGCCCCACTGGTGTTCCACCAGCTCAAACGGGTTGATGCCCCGGTGCTCAGCAAGGCGGCCGTCACGGCTCAGCATCACTTCTGCGCCCTTGATCACCAGGGCCGATCTCAGCTGGCTGATCACCATGTTGGCGGCCCGTTCTTCGGCGTTTCGGGTTTCCCGTTCCAGCACGCCAAGCAAGAACCACCAAAGCACACCGAGAATCATCAGCACCACCGCAAAACGAAACTTGCGGGAAAGCGCAAGCCCGCTGGCGCCCGACGTCCTTGCCGTTAGCACTCAGCCCCGCCCCATGGCGGCGGCCCCCAGGTCCCAGATCGGGAGGAACACGCCCAGTGCCAGAATCAAAACCAGGATGCCCATGGCCACAATCAGTATGGGTTCAATCGACTCCGCCAGCCGTTTCAGGCCGTAGTCCACATCCTCATCGTAAAAATCCGCCACGTTGTTGAGCATGTCGTCCACGGAACCGGTTTCCTCACCCACGGCAATCATCTGCAGAATCAGCGGGGTGAACATTTCGCTGTGCCTGGCTGTTCTGAGCAGGCTCTCGCCCCGCTCGATGCCGGCGCGCATATCTTTAATATGAGTCGAGATCCAGGCGTTATCCGTCGTGTCAGCCACCACGGTTAACGCAGTTGTTACGGGCATGCCGGCGGACAGCATGGTAGCAAAGTTCCTGGCGAACCGACTGAGCGTGATCAATTCCAGCAACGGTCCGATAATCGGCAACCTGAGTTTGTAACGATCCCAGGTCAGCCGGCCCTGTTCGGTCTGTTTCCACTGCCGCAGCAAGAGCCCGCCAGCGGCAACCGCGAACAGCATCACGTACCAGTAGGCCAGCAGGAAATTGGAGGTGCCAACAAGGACCTGCGTCAGGAACGGCAGGTCGGCACCCAGCTTGTTAAACACCGAAGCAAATTTTGGGATAACCAGAAAATTCACGACCATCAGGGCCGATAACAAGGCAATGATGACGAAGGTCGGGTAGCGCATGGCCTGTTTGAGGCGCCGCTTGGTGTCCCGCTCCAGCTCGAGGATTTCTGACAGGCGCAGGAAGGCGTCGTCCAGCATCCCGGTGTTCTCACCCACGTGGATCATGGCAATGAACAGCTCCGAGAAGACTTTGGGATGCGCCTGCATGGCCGTCGCCATGGTGGTGCCGCCTTCAAGACGGGTGGTCACATCCTCAAGCACTTCCGCCAACACCGGCGAGCGCGTGGTCTCTGCCAGGCCACGCATGGTTCGGATCAGGGGGATGCCAGCCTTGGTCAGCGCATGCATCTGGCGGCAGAACACAATCAGCTCATCGAGGGTGACCTTCTTCCGGAAGATCGGCAGACGATTCAATCGATCAATGACCGATTCCGTTTCCTGCACCTCCCGGATGGCGAGCGGAGTTATACCCCGTCGCATCAGTTCGGTGGCAGCAGCATCGGCATTCGGAGCGCCCAGCAAACCCTGCTGGACACCGCCACGATCATCCTTGCCCCGGTAGCTGAACTGCATCAGGCGCCTCCCCCGATCGGTTCATCCGGCAGGGGAATGTCATCCTCGGGCGAGAACTCGCCCTCGGATGTGGCGGCCACCCGCGCCACCTCTTCCAGTGTCGTCGTGCCCTGCAGTGCAAAGTCCATGGCGCACTGCCCCAGCGGCCGGTACAGGGGGCTCAAGCGGGCCGCTTTGGTGAACTCCGAGACATCCTGGCGCCGCAGGGCATCCAGCATGGCTTCGTTCATTTCCAGCATCTCGTAAACGCCGATCCGACCCTTATAGCCGGTGTTGCTGCACTGGTAGCAACCACGGCCATGAACGAATCCGGCTTCCATATCCAGGGGATCCAGATCAAAACTGCGCAGCCAGACCAGCTCCTGTTCCGTGGGCGTGTAGGCCTCGGCACAGTTGTCACAGACCCGCCGCACCAAGCGCTGGGCGACAACACCAAGCAGGGAGCTGGC
>JGI24661J20069_1000507_pt1 | contig 15324 bp, 16 predicted proteins | sample MalvirmetaMSP144_FD_20069 | JGI IMG/M metagenome (IMG submission 20069) | reverse complement strand
GCCAGCCAGGCAATATTTTCGTTATCCCGCTCCAGTTGCCAGTGCTTGTACGAAGGGTTATCGGTCATCGGTAAAACATCTCCTTTCCCATCGCATCGCTGGCTCGTGTGCTTCCTGATACCAGCCTGCTTTACAATGTCGGTCTGTTGTTATCATCAATTCATCATAGCGGATTGGCAACGGATTGAAATGCTCCCCGCATAAAATGGATCTGGAACACTTTGCCATGACGAAACCCCATATCACCCGCCGCACTGCTGACCTGACCCAATGCGAATTCAGTCCATCGGTTTCGCCGTTATTGCAGCGCATTTATGCGGCCCGGGGGGCCGAGAACGATCGGGCACTGGCGCGAACACTCCAGGGGCTGCCGGGTCCAGACGGCCTGCTCGGGATCGGCGAGGCGGTCGTGCTACTCGAACAGGCCATCAATGAACAGCAATCTGTGCTCATTATCGGCGACTTTGATGCCGATGGTGCCACCAGCACGGCGCTGACTCTGCTGGCGCTGAGGGCGATGGGGTTTTCCCGGGTGAGCTATATCGTGCCCAATCGCTTCGAATACGGCTATGGCCTCACCCCGGAAATTGTCGAACTGGCCAAACAGCAAACACCGGATCTGATCATCACGGTCGACAACGGTATTTCCAGTGTCAGCGGTGTCGAGGCCGCAAAAGCCGCCGGTATCAAAGTGCTGATCACCGATCACCACCTGCCCGGCGCACAACTGCCCGAGGCGGATGCCATCGTCAATCCCAACCAGCACGGCTGCGAATTTCCCGGCAAAAACCTCGCCGGGGTGGGGGTGGTGTTCTATCTGATGAGCGCCCTCCGCAAGCGACTCCGTGAGCGCGGCTGGTTTGCAGATCAGCAACGGGTGGAACCCAATATGGCCGAATGGCTCGATCTGGTGGCGCTGGGTACCGTGGCCGATGTGGTCACTCTCGATACGATCAATCGCATTCTGGTCTACCAGGGATTGCAGCGTATCCGGGCGGGGAAATCCCGGCCGGGTATCCAGGCACTGCTCGACCTCGCGGGCCGCGATTGCAGTCGTCTGGTGGCATCAGATCTCGGCTTTGCCATCGGGCCCCGGCTCAATGCAGCCGGCCGGCTGGATGACATGTCCATCGGTATCCAGTGCCTGCTTGAAACCGACCCCTATCTGGCCCGGGAATACGCCCTGCAACTGGATGAACTGAACCGCGACCGCCGGGTGATCGAAGCCGACATGCAGCGGGAAGCACTGGTGGCACTGGAGCAATTGCACCTGGACGAACAGAAATTACCCTGGGGGCTGTGTCTGTTCGATGCCAACTGGCATCAGGGGGTGGTGGGCCTGCTGGCCTCGCGCATCAAGGACAGGGTGCATCGTCCGGTCATCGTCTTTGCCGATGCCGACAACGGTGAATACAAAGGGTCTGCGCGTTCCATCAAGGGCCTGCATATCCGTGACGTGCTGGACGCAGTCGCCAGCCGCCACCCGGGCCTGATCAGTAAATTCGGTGGTCACGCCATGGCGGCGGGATTGAGCCTCCCAAAAGATCACTACCCGACATTTGTCGATGCCTTTGATGCAGAGGTACGCCGACTGCTCACCCCGGCGGATCTGGAAGCGGAAATTCTCACCGACGGCGTGCTCAACTCCGATCAGCTCAGTATCGATACCGCCCAGCTGCTGCGGGAGGCCGGCCCCTGGGGACAGCACTTTCCCGAACCGCTGTTCGAGGGCGAATTTCATGTCGTGCAACAGCGCATCGTCGGTGAAAAACACCTCAAACTGGTACTGGCAACCGACGCGTCAAGAAGTCAGCTCATCGACGCCATCGCGTTCAATGTGGATACCGATAGATGGCCCGACCCGGCAGCCGACCAGGTCCGGCTGATTTATAAACTGGACATCAATCTGTGGCGGGGCAGGGAGTCCATGCAGTTGCTGGTGGAGTACCTCGCTTAAAACTGGCAGGTTGCACTTTGTGCTCAAAGACCATTAAATCGGGACGGAATATTTCAGGGATGAGTACACATGGACAAGTTCGACCGCATTCAGCACCTCCACCGAATTTTTAAAAACCGCCGCTTGCCGGTTCCCGTTCGGGTGCTGGCGGAAGAACTGGAGTGTACCGAGCGCAATGTCAAACGCCTGCTTGAAAACATGCAGCTGGTGGATGCTCCGTTGGTATATGATGAGTCCGGTCGCGGCTGGCGCTACGAAAAAAATGAGGGCGATCTCTTCGAACTGCCCGGCCTGTGGCTGACCGGTGATGAGCTGCAATCCCTCAGCCTGCTGCTCAGCCTGCTGGAGCAATTGGGCAACGGTATCCTCAACGACGAAATCGTCGTGATCGAAAAAGAGGTCACCAAATTGCTCAATGCGCGGGGTATCGACCCCAGCGCCTTCGCCGATCAGCTCCGCATACTGCCCATGGCCCAGCGCCAGCTTCAGGGCAAAGTCTTCCACCGGGTTACCGAAGCACTGTTGCTCAAAAAACAGCTGCATATCTACTACAGCGACTATCAAGGTATCAATTCCGACCGCTATATCAGTCCCCAGCACCTCGTCTACTACCGGGAAAACTGGTACCTAGACGCCTTCTGCCACCTGCGCAATAGCCTGCGCACCTTCTCTGTGGCGCGCATTATCCGTGCCGACATCCTCAAGCCCGACCGCAAACTGGTGGATCGGGAAACCCTGCAAAACCACTTCTCCACCAGCTTTGGAATCTTCGCCGGAAAGCCGCGCCATCAGGCGAGGTTGCGTTTCCTCCCCGCGGTTGCCCGGGAAATTGCCAGCCAGCAATGGCACCCGAACCAGCAGGGCGAATGGGACGGGCGGGACTACCTGCTGACCCTTCCCTATGCCAACGACAAGGAACTGGTGCAGGACATCCTACGCCATCTGCCCCATGTTGCGGTAGAAGCCCCAGCCGAGTTGCGGCAGGCAGTGCATCGCCGGTTGCGGCAGGCGATGGTGATGTACGAAGAAACAGAAGGCGAGTAATAGTGAGTGCTGTATATATCGCCAGGACGCGTTTTGTCACCACAAGGCGATATAGTCACAAACAGTGGTAAGTAGATGTCAGGGAGGCATGTGGCATGACCATCGCTAGAGAAGCGGCGAACAATCTCAGGCCGGTTACCGGCATGGCCTGTTTGTCGGCCGTGCCGGGAACGCTGTATCTCGCCATAGCGGATAAAAGCCTGTTGGTATTGTTGGCCTTCCCGCTATTTTTTGGCGCCACTTTCGTATTTTGCCTGGTATTTTTTTTGTTGTCTTACGGCGTGCGGAAGGTTCTCTCATCGATATGGATGTTAATAGAGTCCCTAATGGAAAGGGCTGAGACGGGATGAAAAGCGGAGCCGTTGGCTTAGTGGCAAAAACCGGAAGGTACGGTGGCACTTACGCCCATAAAAATCTCGCTTTTGAATTTTGCGTGTTGAGGGAGAATGGTGATGAGTAGTCAATATGTTGCACATATCCGAGAAAAAGATGGCCCCCTGATTGACCATTTACGCGAGATCGGTAACTTGGCTGGGAAGTTTGCTGGGGAAATAGGTCTGCGTGATATTGCCCAATTACTCGGACTTTTACATGACATTGGCGAATTTCGATCAAAACTAATTCAAAGCTACAGGTTACTGAATAGGCCATGAAGTTTTACGCTCACTCAACCGAACAGCAAAATAAATCAGATTGGCAGGGGTTGTCAGAGCACCTCACATCTGTGGGCGATCTAGCTGAGGAATTTGCTGCCCATTTTGGCGCGCAAAAAATGGCTCGTACGGCCGGCTTACTACATGACTTAGGGAAATACACCCAAGAATTTCAGAAACGCTTGGAGGGTGGTCCGCGTGTAGATCACTCTGCCTGGGGGGCGCGAGTTGTGTTGGAGCGTTACGAGCAATTAGGGCAGCTGCTGGCCTATACCATTGCCGGGCACCATGCTGGACTTGCTGATGGCAGAGTCGCTGATGATCAAAAGCGTACTAGTCTGGCGGACAGACTGGCAGCCGGGCTGCCAGAATTGTTGAATGATTGGGAAAAGGAAATCGCTCTGCCGTCTTCCAAAGAGCTTAACCTGCCGGAGGGGTTCAAGCCTCGTCCGGATCGAGGGATGTTTCAGCTCTCCCTGCTGGTACGAATGATTTTTTCTTGTCTGGTAGATGCTGATTTCATCGACACCGATGAATTTTATCGCCAGATTGAAGGTAAAGCGCCGCGCAGGGGGGTAATCCACCCTGCAATGGAACAATTACGCGAATGCCTGGATCAATACCTTGCAAAGTTCAGGGCAAATTCTGATGTTAATCGTCTGCGTGCAGAAATTCTTGCGCATGTCCGTAGTCGGGCTACTCATGATCCCGGATTGTTTTCCCTGACAGTTCCCACAGGTGGGGGGAAGACACTGGCCTCCCTCGCTTTTGCCCTTGATCATGCCATTGAGCATGATCTGCAACGTGTTATCTATGTCATTCCTTTTACCAGCATTGTCGAGCAGAACGCGCAGGTATTTCGTGAAGCCTTTGGTGACCTGGGTGAGGCCGCAGTACTGGAACATCACAGTGCCTTTTTTGATGATCCGGACAAGGCGCCGGAATCTAAAGAAAAACGAAAGCTGGCTATGGAAAACTGGGATGCGCCGATTGTTGTGACGACGGCAGTACAGTTCTTCGAGAGCCTGTTTGCTGATCGGCCTTCACATTGCCGAAAACTACACAATATTGCAGGGAGTGTCGTAATTCTTGATGAAGCTCAAACATTGCCGATCAAGCTCTTGCGGCCATGTGTCACGCTGCTGGACGAACTGGCCTTGAATTACAAAACAAGCATCGTGCTATGTACGGCAACCCAGCCCGCGTTGAGAGAAGATCAAGGTTTTTCCAACGGTTTGAAGAATGTCCATGAGCTTGCGCCTAACCCTCCCGTACTTTATGAGAAGTTGCGCCGGGTGAATGTGCGTCATATCGGATCTCTTTCTGATGATGATCTTGCAAATCAACTCCGCCAACGGGACCAGGTGCTCTGCATTGTTAATAATCGTCGTCATGCCCGCGCGCTTTATGAAACCATTGCGGATCATCCGGGGGCCCATCATCTGACGACGCTGATGTATGCCAAACATCGTCGTACGGTACTGGAGCAGGTAAGGATCGAGTTAAAAGAAGAAAAGCCATGTAGGTTGGTTTCCACTTCACTGATCGAAGCAGGCGTGGATATCGACTTCCCGACTGTGCTGCGAGCTGAAGCGGGTCTCGATTCCATTGCTCAGGCAGCAGGTCGTTGCAACCGCGAGGGTCGACGTTCGCGTGAAGCCAGCGAGACGCTTGTCTTTGCTACCAATAACTCGGATTGGGCGCCACCGACGGAGTTGACACAGTTTGCACAGGTGTTTCGCAGTATTGAGCGTCGCCATGAGGATGACCTGTTAGCGCTGGATGCGGTGCATGATTATTTTCGTGAACTGTATTGGCAGAAAGGAGATGCGGAGCTGGACGCAAAAGGACTACTGGAATTGCTCAGACAAAGCTCACCGGAAAGCTTGCCTTTGGAAAGTCTGGCAAGAAACTTTCAGTTTATAGAAACCTCTATGCGGCCAATCATTGTGCCCTTTGTTCCTGGCACAGATCGACTAATTCCGGCAGTTGCTGAAGCGCTGGATAAACTGGAGTATGCCCCTGGCCTGGCCCGGTTACTGCAACCCTATTTGGTGCAGGTGCCCCAGAATGCATTTAAGGCCTTGCAGAAGTTCGGGGCCATTCATCCGGTTGCAGAAGAGCGTTATGGGGAGCAGTTTATGCGGTTGGTCAATCCAGATTTGTATGACGAGAAATTTGGGCTGCACTGGGATGATCCCGCTTTCATAAAAGCCGAAAGATTGGTTGTATAAGAACGAACTGCAAGCTAGCTAATAAGGAGAGAGCATCATGAGTTATGGAGTAAAACTCCTTGTCTGGGGCGAACGTGCCTGCTTTACCCGCCCTGAAATGAAGGTCGAACGGGTGTCTTACGACGTTATCACTCCGTCGGCAGCGAGAGGCATAGTTGAGGCGATCCACTGGAAACCAGCCATTCGGTGGGTCGTGGACAGCATTCAGGTACTAAACCCGATTTGTTTTGAGTCTCTCCGGCGTAATGAGGTCAAGGACAAGATATCTACGGCCAAAATCAAAAGTGCCATGAACAATACAGGCAACAATTTGCGCTACTTGGTTGACGAGGGAGATAACCGGCAACAGAGGGCTACCACGCTGCTGCGCAATGTGGCTTACATTATCACCGCACATTTCGAGTTGACGGATAAGGCCTCTATGGAGGACAACGAAGGCAAACACCTGGATATCTTCACCCGTCGCGCCCGGCGAGGTCAGTGCTTTCACATGCCCTGTCTGGGGAATCGCGAATTTCCCGCAAGCTTTCAATTGCTCGAGGATGGCAAGGAGCACCCCTTGCCGCACGCAACGCTTCGGGGTGAACGTGACCTAGGCTGGATGCTTCACGACATCGACTTCGCCAACGAAATGACCCCCTTGTTTTTTAGGGCCCAGATGAAGGACGGCCTGATCGAAGTTCCAGCCTTGAGAAATGGTGAGGTCAAGTCATGATCCTGTCTGCGCTTAATGACTATTACGAGCGGCTTCTCTGTAACCCTAACGCTGGGATGTCTCCCCCTGGTTGCAGCTCAGAACAAATCAGTTACGCCATTGTGCTGGACCGCGAAGGCTCGGTTGTGGCAGTAGATGATATCCGGGATACGAGCAGCAAGCGGCCAGTCGCAAAGAGACTCATAGTTCCGGCGTCTTTCAAGCGATCCGGAAGCGTATTCAAGCCGTTCTTTCTATGGGACAAAACGAGTTACGTCCTTGGCGTCAGCGGCGTCGTAGAAAAGGCCAAAAAGAAGCAGGAAAAAGGAGAAGACCTGTCTGCGAAGGAAAAGAAGGAACTGAAAAATAAAATAGAACGACTTCCACAGGAGTTTGAATCATTCAAGCGCTTTCATGTCGACGCTCTGAATGGCACCGAAGATGATGGGTTAAACGCATTTTTGCATTTTATAAAGAACTGGAATCCAGAAAAATTCAGTGAGATCGATTTTTTTGGAAAGCACGGGGACGGATTTCTAGATGCTAACGTAGTTTTCCGTCTGGATGGAGACCATGGATATCTTCACGAAAGTCCAGCGGCTAGAGTTCTATATAACCAACCCGTAGCTTCTGGCAAGGAAGAAAAAGCTGCGATGTGCCTCATAACAGGGGAGACAGGCCCGATAGCCCGGATTCATGAATCAATAAAGGGAGTTAAGGATGCACAAAGCTCAGGAGCATCTATTGTCTCCTTTAACAAAGAGTCATTCACTTCTTATGGCAAAAATCAGGGAGAAAATGCCCCTGTCTCTGCCAAAGCTGCGAGCGCGTATATCACTGCACTGAATTATTTGCTTAAAAGTGAGCGGCAACACATCCAGATCGGTGATGCCACAGTAGTATTCTGGGCTGAGGCATCAAACAACGAAGATGCTTCAGTTGCAGAGGATATCTTTGCTGCCTTTTTGAATCCGGAAGATGATGACCTTAGAGAAGCTGGAAAAATCCGGGACGCCCTTGAGCTAATCAAGCAGGGCAAGCCCTTGAGCAGCCTGGATGTCCGGCTCAGGGCTGAAACCTGCATATTTATTCTTGGTTTGGCTCCAAATGCCTCGCGTCTTTCTATCCGCTTTTGGGAAACCGATACACTGGAAGCCTTTGCAAAACGGCTGGCCCAGCACTACGAAGATTTACATCTTGAGCCATCTCCCTGGAAAACACCGCCAGCTATTTGGCGGTTGTTGCTGGCCACTGCGCCCTCACGGGATGGCAAATCAAAAAGTGGAGATGTGCCTCCACATCTGGCGGGCGAGCTGGCGCGAGCCATTTTGACGGGAGGGCGTTATCCCTACAGTCTTCTCGGCAACATCATCATGCGTATGCGTGCGGACGGTGATATCTCCGGCACGCGCGTAGCGCTGATCAAAGGCGTCCTGACCCGCTTCCGGCGGCTGGGCGGAAAAGGAACTAACAACGGAGACCTGCCCATGAGTTTGGATACAAAAAACACCGATCCCGGATATTTGCTAGGGCGCCTCTTTGCGTCGCTGGAAGGCATACAGCGGGGGGCGCTCGGCAAGGAGATTAATGCCACCATTCGTGATCGCTACTACGGCGCTGCATCTGCAACACCGGCCAGCATATTTCCGATCCTGTTACGCAACACTCAGAATCATTTGAGCAAAATTCGTAAGGAGAAGCCGGGGCTCGCCGTGAGCATGGAGAAAGAGGTTGGGGAGATTTTCGGACTACTCGGAACGACTTTTCCCAAAAGCCTGAGGCTTGAAAACCAGGGGCATTTTGCCATCGGTTATTACCACCAATCACAATCCCGCTTTGCCAAGAAAAGCGAACAGGAAGTGATCCATTCTAATGAAGGAGAAGACGCATGAGTGTTATCAGCAACCGCTATGAATTTGTTTATCTGTTTGACGTTGTCAACGGTAATCCAAACGGAGACCCCGACGCAGGGAACCTTCCACGTCTTGATCCCGAGACCAATAAGGGGCTCGTAACCGATGTTTGTTTGAAACGGAAGATTCGAAATTACGTAGCGCTGGAAAAAGAAAACTCTCCGGGCTTCTCGATTTATATGCAGGAAAAATCTGTCTTAAACAATCAGCACAAGAAAGCCTACGAAGCGCTTTCTGTCGAGCCGGAAGCAAAAAAACTTCCCAAAGAGGAAGCAAAGGCAAAAGAGTTGACTGCCTGGATGTGCAAGAACTTTTTTGATATCCGTGCTTTTGGTGCAGTCATGACGACGGAGGTAAACGCCGGGCAGGTTAGAGGACCTATTCAGCTGGCATTTGCCAGTTCGGTAGATCCTATTGTGCCGATGGAGGTCTCTATTACACGCATGGCGGTGACTAATGTAAAAGACCTGGAGAAAGAACGCACCATGGGGCGAAAGCACATCGTGCCTTACGGTCTCTATCGTATGCACGGCTTTGTATCCGCAAAGCTGGCAGAGCGGACAGGCTTCTCCGAAGATGACCTTGAGTTACTTTGGAGAGCATTGGCCAACATGCTTGAACATGACCACTCTGCTGCGCGCGGCGAAATGTCTGCTCGCAAATTGATCGTATTCAAGCATGACAATGCGATGGGCAGCGCACCGGCTCATAAGCTGTTTGACCTAGTCCGGATCGATCGAGTTGATGATGAAGCAGACTCGCCTGTCAGATGCTTTTCTGATTATCGCGTATCAATAGATAGCGAATCCGTGCCCCAGGGTGTCAGCGTGCAAGAGATGTTCTGAGGCGAAGAGTTATCTGAGGCGAGGACTTCATGATGCGGCAAAAATCTACGAACTTGATTTTCAATAAACGGGTTTGCACCGGAATTCAAACCAGAGAAGCAATCTGTAGTCGAATGTAATACACTTGGCTACAGATAAATGCAGACTGGAGGTTAGATCCATGACCGTTACAAGTATCCGTCTTCAAGCTGAACTGGAAGAACCCCTGGAGGTGCTTGCCAAAAAATTGGATAGGAGTAAAAACTATCTAATAAATCAGGCGCTTAAAGAATTTATCGCCCAACAGGAATTGGCTGAAAAGCGTTGGCAGGAAACCCTGCCCGCGCTGGAGTCCGTTAGGGCTGGGCGAACGATTCCTGCCGACAAGGTTTTCGAGTGGATGCGTAGTTGGGGTACAGATAACGAACTCCCAAAGCCTAAGTCAGAGTGATTGGCTATGAGACTGGAATTCACGGAAGAAGCCAGTAATGATCTTGAGTATATCCAAGCGTTTCTTATAGACGCCAATGTATCGAACTACCAGGCAATTGTTGCAGATATCATAGAGGCTGCCGATAACCTGTCGGTTTTTCCAAGGATCGGTTTAAAGGTGGTCATTGCGGCATCGCCTCATGAGGTACGAGATTATTATCACAAGGGTTTTTGCCTGCGTTATCTGATAATGCCGATGTGCATCTATATCCTTCGCATATGGCATCAAAGGGAGAATGAGCGGAATCTTTAGCCGCTGAATAGAGTGAATGGACGACTTCATCGCTATTTCCGCACTGCAACACCTTGCCTTCTGTCCTCGACAATTTGCCTTGATCCATGTAGAGCAGGCTTGGGAAGAAAACCGTTTTACCGCCGAGGGCCGGATACTGCATGAGCGGGTGGATTCCGGTCTGGCCGAACAGCGCAGAGGCACTCGATTTGAGCGCGGGGTGATGCTGGAATCGCAACGACACCGGCTTCGCGGCAAAATGGACTTGCTAGAAATCGAATCGGGCGATCCGCCCCGATATTTTCCGGTCGAGTACAAACGTGGTAAGCCCAAGGTGGAAGACTGGGACCGCATCCAGCTCTGCGCCCAGGCGCTGTGCTTGGAAGAAATGCGCCAGTGCAGTATCACTGAAGGCGCATTGTGGTACTGGGAAACCCGGCGTCGGGAAAATATCGCAATAACACCTGAATTACGTGAAGCAACCATCGTTGCCATCAATGAAGCGCACCTGATTTTGAATAGCGGCAAAACTCCCCACCCCACTGCCAACACCAAGCGTTGCCGAGCCTGTTCACTGATCAACATCTGCGAACCAGAAACCTTTCGCAAGGACGGTTCCCGCAAGTACATGGAAGGGATTTTCAACCCATGAAAAAGATGCTCAATTCCCTGTATATTACTCGTCAGGAAAGTTATCTTCACAAGGAACGGGAGACGATTGTCATCAAAAACGGCGACGACAAATTGGGACAATTCCCCTCACTGACAATCGGCAGTATTACCTGTTTTGGGCAGGTGTCAGTATCACCTTTTTTGATGGGTTATTGTGCTGAAAAAGGGATCGGGCTCTCTTTTTATACCGAATATGGGCGCTTTCTTGCCAGGGTTCAGGGTAAACAAACTGGTAACGTCTTGCTGCGACGTGCTCAATACCGCTGGGCTGACAACCCCGAGAAGGCGGTATCCATTGCGCGATTGATGGTGGCTGCAAAAATTGCCAATTCGCGTTCCGTATTGCTAAGAGAGCTTCGCAATCACGGTGAAAATCTTTCAATCACCCGGGCAGCTGAAAAACTTGCGATTAGCCTTAGACGCGTTAAACACGCAAAAACCGTGGCTGAGGCGATGGGTATGGAAGGCGATGCTGCTGCGACATATTTCGCCGTCTTTAATGAGTTAATCCGTGACAGTGGCTTTGCGTTTGGAGGTCGTATTCGGCGACCACCTACAGACCCGGTAAATGCCCTGTTGTCATTTGTTTACTCACTGATCACACAAGAGTGCATGTCCGCGCTACAGGGTGTCGGTCTCGACCCCTATGTCGGCTTCTTGCATCAGGACAGGCCGGGACGGGTAAGTCTGGCACTGGATTTGTTAGAAGAATTCCGTGCCTCCTGGGCAGATCGGTTTGTGCTGACACTGATCAATCGCCGACAAGTTCAGCTAAAGGATTTCACACAGGAAGCCAGTGGTGCCGTACGTTTGACTGATGATGCGCGAAAGACACTACTGGTTTCGTATCAAGAACGCAAACAGATAGAAGTGATGCACCCGTATTTGCAAGAGCAAGTACCTATTGGTTTGTTGCCACACAGCCAAGCCTTGCTACTGGCAAGGCATATTCGTGGCGATACGGAATTCTATACACCTTATTTAGTGAAGTGAGTCTATGTTAGTACTGATCACTTATGATGTTAGTGTCGTCACATCGGAAGGTAGACGGCGGCTACGTAACATCGCCAAAACCTGCCTGGATTATGGTGTGCGAGTACAGAACTCCGTTTTCGAGTGCGAAGTGGAGCCAGCACAGTTTACCGTTCTTAAGAATACTCTCATGGACATTTATGACGAGGATGAGGATAGCCTGCGTTTCTACTTTCTGGGAAAGCGAGGCCACCAGCGCGTTGAACACATCGGAGCGAAACCCGTAGGCGACCCCCTTCGAAGTCCGCTGATTCTTTAACCCGCTGACCCGCAGTTAACACGAAAATCCGGGTATGTTAGCGATTTGTTATCCTGTTGATTAATAAGAAAATTTTTCTTATGGTCGATCTCAACTATTTGAATTCATTCGATAAATGAGCGATTAGCGGAAGAGATTTACTTTCTTTCGGTTTTTTAACAACTTAGAATAAAACGGTCGCGCCCATCACGGGCGCGTGGATTGAAACCTCCCTGGACTGCAGTGCTCCACCGCTGCACAAGGTCGCGCCCATCACGGGCGCGTGGATTGAAACGTCAGGGTGGGAACCGCCCGCAAGCGCTGATCCTGTCGCGCCCATCACGGGCGCGTGGATTGAAACCAAAGCTGAAAATCTTTTTGAATGAAAGTACCGTCGTCGCGCCCATCACGGGCGCGTGGATTGAAACAATAGTTTCGCAGTACGCAGGCACATGAACCTGGCGTCGCGCCCATCACGGGCGCGTGGATTGAAACCTGTTCGCCTCCGGCTAATTTATTAATGCCCGCCCGTCGCGCCCATCACGGGCGCGTGGATTGAAACATTATATGACCGGATTAATTACCAAAAAATCGAATGTCGCGCCCATCACGGGCGCGTGGATTGAAACATGCTCTGACCCCTATTAACCAAACACCAAGGCCGGTCGCGCCCATCACGGGCGCGTGGATTGAAACGCGTTTAGTTTCGCGCGTCCCCGCTGGACACGCGCGTCGCGCCCATCACGGGCGCGTGGATTGAAACTTTTGCTCCCAGTAGGACGGCGGGAACCACTCTGGTCGCGCCCATCACGGGCGCGTGGATTGAAACAGGTAGGCACGGTGCAAGATCCAGTACGGCATGTGTCGCGCCCATCACGGGCGCGTGGATTGAAACAAGGATAATTTGACGGGCGAACTTGATGTTAGTGGTCGCGCCCATCACGGGCGCGTGGATTGAAACTTTTCAAACGCCGAGCTCCAGTGTCACTGCGGGTGTCGCGCCCATCACGGGCGCGTGGATTGAAACAAGAGCTCCGGCATAGAGCCAAAGCCGTTACCGGGTCGCGCCCATCACGGGCGCGTGGATTGAAACAGCAACAAGTTAAGTGATGTATGGCCGGCTAAGTGGGTCGCGCCCATCACGGGCGCGTGGATTGAAACCGCTCGCCCTGGGTGCGTTTTTTCTGCTCCCAGGTCGCGCCCATCACGGGCGCGTGGATTGAAACGCTCCCCGTACCATCGGTGGGCTGCGCCTGGACGTCGCGCCCATCACGGGCGCGTGGATTGAAACTGAAAAAGCTTGATCAAATCCGCGAGGAAATCGGGTCGCGCCCATCACGGGCGCGTGGATTGAAACTTTGTATTGCCAGGGGGAGGCGCAGTGGAGTACTGTCGCGCCCATCACGGGCGCGTGGATTGAAACGGCCTCAGCTGAGGTTTACAAATGCCTAGATGACAGTCGCGCCCATCACGGGCGCGTGGATTGAAACTTATATGCGGCGTTTCGTTGACGATTATAAAACCGTCGCGCCCATCACGGGCGCGTGGATTGAAACGCGCAGCCAGCCAGAAGCTGACTGGGAGAAATCGGTCGCGCCCATCACGGGCGCGTGGATTGAAACCAGCAATCGTTTACGCCGCAATTCTCGCCCGTAGTCGCGCCCATCACGGGCGCGTGGATTGAAACCAGTTGCGCGCGGATCATTTCGGATTGTTGGCGCGTCGCGCCCATCACGGGCGCGTGGATTGAAACTGTAATACCGGGCGTGGAGCTCCACCCATATCACGTCGCGCCCATCACGGGCGCGTGGATTGAAACTACATCCTGCTTGTGACGCCTCGCCAGTGGAATGGTCGCGCCCATCACGGGCGCGTGGATTGAAACTTCCATCGTCTGTTTTGACAGTAGACGTTGGATTGTCGCGCCCATCACGGGCGCGTGGATTGAAACAAACACTTTGACGCGCTTGCGCCCGTAGTCGTAAGTCGCGCCCATCACGGGCGCGTGGATTGAAACTGCCAATCCCGGCGTTATCAGTGCAGATGCATCCGTCGCGCCCATCACGGGCGCGTGGATTGAAACTCGTTCAGCCATGATAAAAATCCTCAATTAAATAGTCGCGCCCATCACGGGCGCGTGGATTGAAACGGTGCAACCGAAGCCACCAGCATGATCTTTGATTGTCGCGCCCATCACGGGCGCGTGGATTGAAACACACAGAAAACTTGGAACAGCAGCTCGCCAAACTGTCGCGCCCATCACGGGCGCGTGGATTGAAACACTGCATTACTGGGCGCTCATAAAAGCCGTTTGGGTCGCGCCCATCACGGGCGCGTGGATTGAAACCATCTTTCGTGAAGCTATTTCTCTTCAGTCTACTGTCGCGCCCATCACGGGCGCGTGGATTGAAACGGGCAATAACGGGCGATCCTGTCACCAATCAATGGTCGCGCCCATCACGGGCGCGTGGATTGAAACGAAGCTACCCGCCCGGAGCGTTACAAAGAGGTCAAGTCGCGCCCATCACGGGCGCGTGGATTGAAACAGTGTAGTGGATTGCCAGCCTGCGAATAAATCCGGTCGCGCCCATCACGGGCGCGTGGATTGAAACGCTGAGTCCATGGCCAACGCCATGCTCAATCGCAGGTCGCGCCCATCACGGGCGCGTGGATTGAAACAAAAATTGTAGAACGTCACTATGACGGGACTGCTGTCGCGCCCATCACGGGCGCGTGGATTGAAACTCGCGCCCATGGCGCACGGCCACGGCGTTGTGGAAGTCGCGCCCATCACGGGCGCGTGGATTGAAACTCTGACTCTGGCGCGACATACGTCGATTTCCCAGGTCGCGCCCATCACGGGCGCGTGGATTGAAACTCCGGCTCCACCGGGGTGAACACCTTGGCGAGCGTCGCGCCCATCACGGGCGCGTGGATTGAAACACCTTTTACATTGACAATGATCGGTCAGCCCCGCCAGTCGCGCCCATCACGGGCGCGTGGATTGAAACGGTGTACCCTAGCGGGTACGCGGTCGCGCCGGATGTCGCGCCCATCACGGGCGCGTGGATTGAAACAACGGAAAACCCCGAAATGAATGAGCAACAAAAGTCGCGCCCATCACGGGCGCGTGGATTGAAACAAGTCGAATCGATCATTCAAAAATTGCACCCTCGGTCGCGCCCATCACGGGCGCGTGGATTGAAACAAAAATTGTAGAACGTCACTATGACGGGACTGCTGTCGCGCCCATCACGGGCGCGTGGATTGAAACTCGCGCCCATGGCGCACGGCCACGGCGTTGTGGAAGTCGCGCCCATCACGGGCGCGTGGATTGAA
>JGI24661J20069_1000484_pt1 | contig 15820 bp, 11 predicted proteins | sample MalvirmetaMSP144_FD_20069 | JGI IMG/M metagenome (IMG submission 20069) | reverse complement strand
GCCGTTGATCGGCGTGTGGCGCAGCTTGGTAGCGCACTTCGTTCGGGACGAAGGGGTCGCAGGTTCGAATCCTGCCACGCCGACCACTTTCCCGTTTTGATTCCTTCCTGTGTTAAAACTCCCGGCCTAACTGCAAGCCAGCTGTCCACGGCACCACGTCATACTCACTTTTAAATGAAGTCTGCCCCTGCAGAGGATCCGTCGTCTTATAGTCGATGGAAATATCGCCCTCATAAAAGACTCGTGCAACGAACATGTCTACCGTCCAGTCGCCTGCCAGATCGCGAATCTGTGCACCCAGAGAAACCTGGTGATAATCATCAAACGGCGTCAGTGGTGAACGCGTCTTGATGGTAAGAGGCGATTCATCAAACAAGTAGCCAGCCTTTAGTGACCATGTCGGTGCCACCTGCCAGACTGCGCCAACCCGCCACTGCCAGGTGTCTTTCCAACTCTGAACCTGCTCCTCGGATGGCTGCTCGCCGGGAAAAGCAACTGGCAACGTCTCTCGGGACACTACGGACAGGGCAGAGGCATCACTCCATTTCGCCCAGGTTGCGCCTGCAAGCAGTTTAAGCGTGGCATTCCATTGGTGAGCAAGACCGACACTCAGGCTTTGAGGAATCGTGATCGGGACTTCTATCTGCTCAGAGACAGTGGTTTGAGTCAGCCCACTGGCTGACAAAGTGGGAAACTGGTTGATCGTGCCGGTACCCTTCAGTTTGAATTCGGTGCCCGTACGGGCCGCGAGTCCAAGTGACGTTTCGGGAGTCGCCTGCCAGAGAACGCCGACGGTGAACTCCAATGCAACATCATCTCCCTCCAATGTCGCGTAGCCATCGTTCAGGGTGCCGCGAGGAAGTGAAAAACGTGATTCAATTCCACTGAAGTCAACTGGATTACGCTGCTCGGCATCGGCATAGAGTACATTGATGCTGCCACCCAGCGAGAATCCCTCGCCACTGTTCACCGAAAAGGAAGGATTCACGCCGTAGGACACCAGTTCAATTTCATCACCAATATACCGCCCTGCAAAAGCGTCGCCGTAATCGAAGCCCAGGCCGTAGGGAACGTACACTCCCAGTCCGACGTCCAGCCAGTCGTTCACTTCATGGGTAAGGTAGGCATTGGGTACTGCAAAGGTTTTAACGTGATCACCACCACCATCACCGACCACCAGGTCCCCGTTAGCACGGGTGGCTGATGTTTGCGAATCCCGACCGACGGCGTCGATCTCGAACAGGATTGCTCCGAAAGACAGATTGGTCCCGGAAAGTCCGCTCATTCCGGCAGGGTTGAAAAAGATCGTAGAAGCATTTTCCGGGTTGGCGACACTGCCTGCGTTGCTGACTGCGGAAGTACTGGCACTTTGATCACCATTGGACAGACCGCCCGCAGAAGCGACCAATGGAGTAAATACAGATACGAGGAGAACTGAACGAAATTCCTTTACAAAACCTGACCTTGAACTATACATACAGCATCCTTTTGAGTAGGCTCCAAAGTATAGTTTTCGGCGACATACCTATCAAATGAAAGTAGACAGCGGGCCTGACTATTTAACAAACGATAGAATGAATAGTGCTCCAAAAACATAAATCCTTTCGAGGGTTCACTGGCAAAACCTCTGGGTGTTTTGTGGGCGTTTAGATCAAGGAACTTTGAATGGCGAATGTTGATCGGAGATGGACCTCTCTCTTCGTAGTGATCCTTTCTTCACTTTCACTGTTACCTTTTTGCGCAGGGGCGGCAGAGCAGCAGGGATACGTGAGAGATCTGGCCCAGACGATGGAGGTATTCGAGGGCACCTGGGATCAGGAAACGCCGCCGCCAGAAGAACACGCCGCCTGGTCTCCAATCGATCATGATGTTTTTACCAGCGAGCCTCGTGAACCATTTGTATGGATCAGGGGTAAGCTTGATTCAGCAGAAACAATGGAGCAGCGCTGGCTTCTATTAAGTCCTCTTGCTTCAAGTGTCCAAGTATTCCTAGATGGTTCGCCGATTTCCCGGAATCCCGTGTCCGCGCTCGACCAGCCGCTTCAAAAGGACATTCCATTTCATCATCCTGTCTTGGAATTACCCAAAACAGAATCAGCCTCGGATATGCTTATCCGCTTCGAGGCCAACTTCCCGATAAGTACGCCCGTTAAGGTTGTGGATCAGACTGCATTGGTCCATGAGGCGGTTTTACACACTGGGCTCAGTGTAAGTCTGGCGTCCGTTATTTTTGCGCTGACGGTCTATAACCTTTTCCTCTATTTCAGTATCAGAGATCGAATCTATCTGCTCTACGTAGCAGTGGCGGTTGGCGTGTTACTTTACTCGTTGACTCTTACCAACCTGCAATCCTACCTGGGAATGAGCGAAGAACAGTTTAACTGGCTGGGCAAAACCCTTTTAATCTTGATGCCTCTGCTAAGCATTCAATTTTTTTCCAGAATCCTTCAACTCAAAACGCTGTTTCCACGGGTAGACCGGATATACAAATTCATATCAGCAATTTACCTGTGCATTTTGGTTGCAACGCCGTTTTTCACCTTCAAGACCGTAGCTTTCCTTGCGGCCTCCGTCGGGATAGTGGTTTACCTCTCGTTTGTTCCTTTTGCCGTCATCCAGGCAAAGAACAAATACAAACCTGCTTTGTATTTTCTGATTGGATGGATTCCCCTGATCATCGCTCAAAATATAACTTCACTGGAGTCACTGAATATCCTCAAAGGCAGCCAATGGGTGATGTACTACATCCCCGGAGCCATGTCCTGGGAAATGGCCCTGTTCTCACTAGCCCTGGCATCACGCATAAAAATCCTCCGCGACGAACGCGACACCCTGCAGGCCCAGCAGATCGAAGTCAGCGAAAAAGCCCGTGAGGCTTTAGAACGCAGTAACCGTATCAAGGATGACTTCCTGAATGCGGTCAGCCATGAACTGCGCACGCCCCTGCACACCATCCAGGGCCAGCTGGATATGCTTCGGGAGGCACCGCTGAACCGGGAGCAGAACGATGCGTTCCGTCTCATCGAGTACGCCAACCTGCGGATGACCCGACAGGTCGGCGGCATTCTGGATTTCGTTGATGCCCAGGACGAGAACCTGCTCAGCTCGCCCCAGGTGTTCGAGCCTCAGTCCCTGTTCGACCTGCTCGAATACGAGTTCCGGGAAGCCGCAAGGGCCAAACCGGTTTCCCTCGCCTTCGGCATGGAAGACTCAGTACCTGGGAAGGTCTTCATGGATGGTTTGATGCTTGAAAAAGTCCTGTACCAGCTCATCGATAATGCCGTGAAGTTCACACCTGCAGGGGGCGAGGTGCTGGTTCGAGGGAGCAGACTGACAGACGATTCCGTTTTGCGGATTCTGGTATCAGACACTGGGCCTGGTATCCCGGATGCACAGAGGGAGAAAGTATTCCAGGCCTTCAGCCAGGGAGAAGCTGGCCTCACTCGGCGTTACGGCGGTGTGGGTCTGGGGTTACCCCTTGCCAGTTCTCTGGCCAATGCCCTTGGCGGCCAGATGAGAGTTCTTGAAACATCGGATCACGGCACAACGCTGGAAGTCACAGTACCCTACGGCGATGTTCACCAGTCAGAGCACCACGATCCTGACCAGTTGAGCCTTGGCGACGTGATTCAGGTGCCCAGGGTTCTCGTAGTGGAAGACGACGCCGGTAACCGGATGATTCTTCGTAAACAGCTTGAGAAAATAGGGGTGATTTCAGAGGGGGTCCAAAACGGCCTGGAAGCTGTACGAGCCGCCATGAACGAACCGTGGGATATGATTATCATGGATTGCCAGATGCCAGTCATGGACGGCATTGAGGCCACGCGTGAGATCCGACTGAAAGCCGCCGCCAACCTGGACACACCCATTATCGCGGTTACCGCCAACGCCAGTGAAAGCTATCGACTCCAGTGTCTTGAGGCTGGCATGGATGACTACTGCACCAAGCCGCTGCGAATGGAAAAGCTGCAACGACTTGTTACTCACTATGCAGAACACCGTGTCGTCACAAGAGTACGTGAGCAACGAGGACTCAAGGATTCGCTGATAGATTCGTGAGAGTAACCGGGCATGCAGGATTACAGCAGCGGCTCCACAGGCAACAGAGAGAACAGATACACCAATGCCCGTTTGAAAGGGCCGGTATTCGGCTCATGGTAGTGCTCGATCGTTTCTGCACCCGTGAACTCCAGCCATCGGAGATTGCCGTCTTCATCCAGCATAACCTCATAAGCCGCAAGTCTGACTTTCTCGGGAAAGGCGGATTCAAGTGCGGTCGCCAGCTCCGGGCTCTTGATCAGAAAACCCAGCTCGGTGTTCAGATTCGCTGAACGGGGGTCGAAATTGAAGGAACCAACGAAAAGCGACTGACCATCTACGGCGAAGGTTTTGGCGTGAAGGCTGGCGGCCGAGCTTCCGGCAATGCCGCCAGGGCTCGACTTGGTGTCTTTACCTTCTGATCTGAATTTGCGCAGCTCGAACAACTCCACACCCGCCTTTAATAAGGCCTCTCGATATTTCGCATAGCCTGAATGCACCAGGGCGACGTCGTTGGCTTCCAGGGAGTTGGTGAGAATCCGTACCTGCACACCGGCGCTTTCAAGCTCGCGAAACAGCTCGACGCCACGATTACCGGGGACGAAGTAGGGCGAAACCAGGGTCACTGTCTTTTCAGGTTCACCCAACGCCAGAGCCAACTGTTGGCTCAATAGACCCTGCTCTCCTTCGAGCCCCTGGGCCTTGGCAGGATCATCGCTCACCATTTCTACCGGCGCCCAGACAAAAGAGACCTCCCGGTCCAGCAATTCCCTGAGAAACTCTGAATTCTGCAAAGCAGCCACGAAGCGCCGGGCTTCAGCATCCTGTTGAACGGAAGCAAGATCGGCTGCCATAGCATCCAGATCCTCCTCATCGGCCCCTGATAGCAACCGATCCGCCGGATACGCGGACTGACTCGCCCAGTAGCGATCAAAATCCCTGGAAACACGATCCACGACAGGCCCGATCGCCAGAACGTCCAGATCCGCGAAAAGGGCACCGTCACCTACACCGAAATACTCATCGGCAATGTTGCGGCCGCCAATGATGGTGGCCTGGTTGTCAGCCGTGAATGACTTGTTGTGCATCCGGCGGTTCAGGCGACCAAAGTCCGTCAGAAAACCCAAAGTCCGGGAACTACGGATCACAAACGGATTGAACAGCCGAACCTCGACGTTGTCGTGATGATTTAACGCCGCCAGGAGATCGTCCAGGCCGGCGATGCCGTTGTCATCCAGGAGCAACCGAACCCGAACGCCACGTTCGGCCGCGCGATATAGCGAGTACAGAAGCAGCTTGCCGGTAATATCGTCCCGCCAGATGTAGTACTGGACATCCAGGGATCTCTCGCTGGCCTCTGCGAGCAAAGCGCGGGCAACGAAAGCGTCCAGTGGATGCTCCAGCGTTGTAATACCACTGAGATCGGGGTGGGTTTCAATCTCTCTGCCAACTGCGCTGCCAAGGCGCGTATCTGCCGTCTGCGCCTGAACGAATGCAACAGACTGTGAGCGGTCTTTCAGGGATGGCAACGCACAACCTGCCAGCAGACCTGTGAGCAGTAGGAGTGCGAGAGGGGCGAAAGTTCGGCTTTCGATCATTTTCAAAGGGGCCTGCGACTATGGGCACAATCTGAAGCATGCCACAGAGTAATCGCTTTATCAGGACAGAGAAGAAACGTCACGGTAGAGCGATCTACTGAGAAAGGCCCGTCCTCAATTCGTTAAGCCTATTTGTTCTATAGATATAACTTTATTGGCTAAGAGCCTCCTGACGGGTTATTGTTATTCCGACATCAAGAGGCGACCCGCCTCCACCAGCAAAACCCGACAGGAGATTCATCATGAGTTTATTGCTTGGCTCTACCGCCCCGAACTTCACCATCGACAGCACCGCCGGCCAGATCAACTTCCACGACTGGGCAGGTGATTCCTGGGTATTCTTCTTCAGCCACCCGGCCGACTTCACGCCGGTGTGCACCACTGAAATGGGCCGCACCGCGCAGCTGGCGAAAGAATTCGAGGCCCGCAACGTGAAGCCCCTGGGTCTTTCCACCGATACCGTGGAAGAGCACGTAAAGTGGATTGAAGACGTCAACGACACCCAGAACTGCGACCTTCAGTTCCCGATCGTTGCCGACGCTGACCACAAAGTGGCCGAGCTGTACGAAATGATCCACGCCGGTGAGAGCGAAACCGCAGCCGTGCGCAGCGTGTTCATCATCGACCCGAACAAGAAGATTCGTCTGACCATGACCTACCCGATGGCGGTCGGCCGTAACTTCGACGAGATCCTCCGGGTCATCGATGCCCTGCAAACCGGTGATACCAACAAGGTTGCCCTGCCGGCCGACTGGCGCAAAGGAGACGACGTGATCATTCCGCCCTCCATTTCCAACGAGGAAGCCAAGGGTCTGTTCCCGCAGGGCTGGAATGAAATCCGTCCGTATCTCCGCACCACCAAGCTCTAATCCGACTCGCGGATAGATAAGGGGCCCGTCGTTCGGCGGGCCTCCCCAATGCAGGAGGAAACCATCATGAAGCATATACTGACAGCCCTGCTCGCCACTATCGCCATTGCCTTCAGCGCCCAGGCGGAAGAGGCACTTTCCCTCACCCCACAGCAAACCTATGACATGGTTCAGGAGCAGGGAGACCAACTCCTGTTTGTGGATGTCCGGGATCCGGTTGAAATCATGTTTATCGGCTTCACCGATGTGGTCGACAAGAATATCCCGTTCAAACTCGCCGATCGCTCGACTTTCCTTGAGGACAAGGGTCGGTTTGCCATGAACACCAATCCGGAGTTCGCTTCACAGGTAGAAAAGGCCCTGAAGGAAAAAGGCCTTACCAGGGATGACCTGGTCATCACCATGTGCCGTTCCGGGTCCAGTCGCGGCAAGCCGAGCGCCGAATACCTGCTGGAGCGCGGTTTCACCAATGTGAAGTACATTGACCACGGCTTCCAGGGAAGTGGCGCCAAAGAAGGCAAGAAGAAAGGCATGAGAATTGTAAATGGCTGGCAGAATGACGGCCTGCCATGGTCCATGACGCTGAACGCCGATAAGATCTATCGTCCTTGAGTCAGATATAAACGCCCGGGGTCACTGGACACCGGGCTTGCAAACTCAGAAAGTGAACGTACGCATCTTCGGGTTGAGCATCTGGCCGGCCATTTCCGGCGGCATGGCAACGCCCACGCCGTCAATCAGATCGTCCTCGCCGTAGTCGCTGTTCGGAAGATACAGCGCACAGACCTTCGCCTCACCACCGTTTTTCAACAGACCGCGCAGCATCTGCCCCGGAGTCACATCTTTGGGTTTGAGCGCGGGCGCTTCGTAGGACTTAAGTGCCAGGTCACCGGCTTTGTCGCACAGCAGCACGTTTACCTTGGCGCCCTGCTGGGCCATGGTGTTCGAAAGCACCATCGCCATGCCCTGTGTCTGCAGCGAATCGCTGGACAGGATCACCAGCACTTCTTCAACACCCCCTTTATGACTGTCGGCATAAGCGCTGAAAGGTACGGCTGCAATAACCGCAGCCGCGGCGATGGCTTTGATTGACTTGATCATGGGAAAAGCTCCTTTTTGGGTTGATCGAAAAACTTTGAAACCAATGTACCTGGGCAAAATCGAGCCTTCAGTGACAAAGTCACTTTCGACGCTATGCCTGTGCCGAAGCTGGCCAACCTTGTATATTTCCATTTATGCTAACGATAGAACATTAAGTTTGGTAGGCTTTAATATATCTCAAGCTCACTCGCGCACAGCAAACAAAGACAAGAGGTTCGAGGCATGACCAGCAACACAACCACCACCGGCAGCGTCAAAACCCATACCGTCGTAATCGTGGGCGGCGGAGCGGCCGGTATATCGGTGGCATCAAGCATCCACAAACGGGATGGCAATATCGACATCGCCCTTATCGAGCCGGCTACCCGGCACCACTACCAGCCCGGCTGGACCATGGTGGGTGGTGGGGTTTTCCGGCCAGAAGTCACCTCCAAGCCCATGTCAGAAGTGATGCCAAAATTCGTATCCTGGTACCAGCAACCGGTAACCGCCATCGACCAGGACAACAACCAGATTGCTCTGGGTGACGGTTCCTCCTTGGAATACAAAGCCCTGGTGCTCGCTCCCGGGCTGGAGCTGAACTGGGGCGGCATCGACGGTCTTGAGGAAGCGCTGGGCTCCAATGGGGTCACATCCAATTACCGGGAAGGCATGGCCAGCTACACCTGGGACATGGTGCAGAAGCTCAAGAAAGGCAGGGCTCTTTTCAGCCAACCGCCAATGCCGATCAAATGTGCCGGCGCCCCTCAGAAAGCCATGTATCTGTCTGCCGATTACTGGCTCAAGCACGGCGTGCTCAACAACGTGGATATCCAGTTTCATAACGCCGGAGCCGTGTTGTTTGGTGTCGCCGATTACGTCCCGGCCCTGGAAGCCTATATCGAAAAATACGGCATCGACCTGAATTTCCAGAGCACTCTGGTTGCTGTGAACGGACCTGCGAAAACGGCTGTGTTCCGCTCAACAGATGGCGACGGCAATACCGAAGACCGCGAAGTCAGCTTTGATATGCTGCACGCTGTGCCCCCGCAGCGGGCGCCGAAGCTGATCCGGGAGTCTGCCCTGGCGAACGAAGCCGGCTGGCTGGACCTGGAAGACGACACCCTGCGCCACAAAACCTACGCCAATATCTTTGGGCTTGGCGACGCGAGCGGAACCGGCAACGCAAAAACCGCTGCCGCCGTGCGCAAGCAGGCACCCGTGGTGGCTGAAAACCTCGTGGCGACGCTACGAAACCAGCCGCTTGAAGCCGCCTACCTGGGCTATGGCTCCTGCCCTCTGACGGTCGAAAACGGCAAGATCGTGCTCGCAGAATTTGGCTATGGCGGCGTACTTCAGCCCAGCTTCCCGAAATGGATCAACGATGGCACCAAAGCGACCCGAGCCGCCTGGTGGCTGAAGGCCAAGCAGCTGCCAACGCTATACTGGCACGGGATGCTGAAGGGACACGAGTGGCTGGCAAAACCGGCGACAAGATCCAGTCAAGTTTAATGGCTTTTCATGGCATCTCGAAGCATTAACGACTACCTTTCAAAAATGAAAGTAGCCAGATGCGCAAGGATCGGGATGCGGAAAAACCTACCAGTAACAGATCATGAGAAAACCTTTTCGCCCAATCAAAAACTGATTTCCTCTACTGATCTTAAAGGTAAGATCCGCCACTGTAACTCTGCTTTTGTTGAGGTGAGTGGTTTCAGCCGTGATGAGCTAATCGGTCAGCCCCACAACATTGTCCGGCACCCCGATATGCCCCCGGCCGCCTACGAGAACATGTGGTCCCATCTCAAAGCCGGACAGCCCTGGATGGGACTTGTGAAAAATAGGTGCAAGAACGGCGACTACTATTGGGTCAGTGCCTACGTTACGCCCGTGACCGAGAATGGCAAGGTGGTCGGTTACGAGTCAGTCAGATCATGCCCGGCCAGAGAAGACGTTGAGCGGGCGGAAAAACTCTATACCTCGATACGTGCCGGGAAATCCGGCACCCCTCTTTGGCGCCGGCTGCAACCCCCTACCATCTTTCTTGCCCTGGTATTCGTCGTTGCAGGCGCCCTTTTCCTGGCTGGTCAGCAAATGTTCTCGGAACTGGTTCTGGCCGGTGGCGTCATTGCGTATGCCGGCTGGATGCACCTGGCTCGTAAGGAACTGATGGCGTCGGTCACCCGATTACTCGAGCATAGTTTTACGGATGATCTCGCTGCAAAGAGCTACACCGATGACGATCTGCCACTGGGGCGGATCAAAGTCGCGGTAAAAGCGCAACAGGCACATCTGGACGCGGTTCTAACCCGGCTTGAGGACTCAGCCGATGAAATGAGGCTGTTTTCCGCCAAAGGACGGGAAGTCAGCTTCGAAGCGCAGGAAGCCCTCAAACAACAACAGGCCGAGACCGAGCAGGTTGCAGCGGCAGTCCATGAGATGTCCCAGACAATTGCTGAGGTTTCATCCAATGTGCAGTCGACTGCAGAACGGGCAGATGGTGCCAAGGCTTTCGCCAATGAGGGACGCGCTGTTGTTCGGGGTACCAGAGAAGCCATTGAATCCCTGAAGGGTTCAGTCCACGGGATCAGCGCTTCCGTCGGTGAGCTGGCCCAGCAGACACAGCAGATAGCCTCAGCGGCAAAAATAATCGAGGAAATTGCTGAACAGACTAACCTGCTGGCACTCAACGCCGCGATCGAAGCGGCCAGGGCCGGAGAGCATGGTCGCGGTTTTGCCGTGGTGGCTGAGGAGGTTCGCGGTCTGGCCTCCCGCACCCGCAATTCCACCAGTGAGATACATGGCATCGTCAACGAACTTGTTGCACGTTCCACCGAGGCCAATAAAAAGGCAGACGAAGGCAAACAGTCGGCGGATGATGGTATGGAAAAGATGCTCTCGGCAGAAAGCACACTGAATGACATCGCTGAATCGGTGACCAATATCGCCGAAATGGCACTGCAGATGGCCGCAGCAGTCGAGGAGCAGGCACAGGTATCGGATCAGATAAACGAGCAGGTTGAAACAATATCGGACCTGGCAACCAGTAATTTGGCCAAAGGCGAGGAGTCCACAGAATGCGTCAGAAACATTGATCAGATTGCGAAGGGTTTGCACGAACTGGTCGTAAGGTTCAAATAACCGGCGCAGTTCGAACTGTTACATGAAATGGGTTGTCATCTCTGCCAGGGCTATCTACTGTCGACACGTCCGCCTGTCGAAGACGTTAAAAAGTTCCTGCAGAGCCATTCATCTACTCGCACAGAGTGAGTCACAACCATGGACAGCAGTACCCTGGAAAAGCGTCGACTCACTGCCCTGGAAAGGCTGGGCATTCTCGATACCCCGCCAGAAGACCGGTTTGAACGTATCACACGCATTGCACGCCAATACTACGGAGTAAAAACGTCCCTGTTTTCCGTATTGGATGCAGAGCGTCAATGGTTCAAATCCCGCCAGGGACTTGATACCAGCGAGACGCCCCGTTCAGTGGCGTTCTGCGACTATGCCATTCAGCAAGACAAAGCCTTTATCGTTACCGACGCCACGAAAGATCCCCGATTCAGCCAGAACCCGTTGGTCACTGGTGCACCGCATATTCGTTTTTATGCGGGTATGCCGGTCCGGGAACCCACGGGCTTCAAAATCGGCACACTCTGCATCATTGACGACAAGCCTCGCGAATTAAGTGAACTGGATCTGGACATACTCCGGAATCTGGCAACGATGATCGAGGATGAGCTTGAGCGCACCTACCTGTCGATCGAGAACCATGAATTCGTGGAGGTTTCTCATCTGAATCGCTCCATACAGCGTGCCATGAATGTTTTTTTGACCAGTGACAATCAGCATGCAGCCCTTGAGCAAATTCTCAATGATCTGCTTTCGCTTACCGGCAGTCAGTTCGGCTTTATCGGCGAAACCCTTTTCAACGCAAACGGTGATCCGTATCTCAAGATCGGCGCCATCACCAATATCGCCTGGAATCCCAAAACACAAGCGCTCTACCAACAGGTAGAGCGCCGGGGCCTGATCTTCGAACGTCTTGATACTTTGCTTGCACTGCCAATGACCACCGGAGAGGTGGTCATCGCTGAAGACGTTGCTTCCGACCCCCGCCGTGGGGGATTACCGGAAGGACACCCCGACATCACGTCCTACATTGGGGTTCCCGTGTTTTCAGGTGATCAGCAGGTTGGCCTCGTGGGTTTAGCCAACCGCCTTGGGGGCTATAAAACGAGGCTGGCTGAAGAGCTGGACCCGTTGCTGCAGACCCTTGGCAACCTGATCGAACGTAACCGTCTGCATCATGAAAAGCAGCAACATCAGAAACGGCTGGAGACGGCTGCAAATTACGACGCCCTGACGGGCTTGCCAAACCGTCGACGACTGACCGAAATTTTTACCCAGGAGCTGCATGAAGCCAATTTGCGCCAAGGCACGGTCGCGCTCTGCTTCATTGATCTGGACGGTTTCAAAGCCATCAACGATCACCACGGCCATGCATTGGGCGACGCTGTTCTGAAGATCATTTCCGAACGTCTGAAAGCCACTATACGGCAACACGATGCCATCGGCAGACTCGGGGGCGATGAATTCGTCGCTGTTCTCAGGGATGTCGAAGACTCAACAGTCTACAACCGGATTCTGGAAGCTATCCGCCGGCCCATCAGCTACCAGAATGCCGTCATGAAACTGTCGGCCAGTATGGGGGTGACCGTTTATCCCGATGACGCCGAAGACCCGGATACGCTCCTTCGGCATGCCGATCAGGCTATGTATGCGGCAAAAGATTCGGGAAAAGATACCTATAGCCTGTTTGATCTGGCGTCTCACTTTAATCGCAAGGAGCGAGTTCGTGTACTCGAGCAGATGGACGACGCGTTGGCTGAAAAACAGCTCGAACTTTTTTACCAGCCCAAGATCAACTATCGAACCGGAACGGTTGAGGGTTTTGAAGCACTGATTCGCTGGAACCACCCGGAGGAGGGACTCCTTTCCCCGGCGCGTTTTCTGGAGCACCTGGAGTTCACCGATTACGCCAGGCAGGTTGGACTGTTCGTGATGGAAAGCGCGGTCAGCGTGATCTGTGACTTCGTGAGCCTGGGGCTGCCGTATACTCTCAGTATCAACCTCAGCCCCTCCCATTTCCTGAGTGAACACTTCCCGGACGATATCACAGGCACGCTGAACGAGTGCCCTCACGAAGTGCGTGACCGGCTGATCGTTGAAATCCTGGAAACGACAGCATTGGACGACACCACTACCGTTATGAAGAATCTGAATGTCTGTCGCAACACCGGGCTGTGTATCTCCTTGGACGATTTCGGTACCGGTTATTCGTCACTGAATTATTTCCGGACCTTGCCGGCCCAGGAAGTAAAGATTGATCGGACCTTTGTGGGTGATCTGATAGGGAACCAGGATAACTCGATGATCGTAGAAGCTATGCTACGTCTGTCCCAGAGTTTTCAGAGGCGCACTGTGGCGGAAGGGGTAGAGACGGCCGAACAGGAAGAACGTCTTCTGGCACTTGGTTGCGATGTCGGACAGGGCTATCGCTACAGTCCACCCCTGCCACTGGCAGAAGCGCTCGACTGGGCCAATAATTTCAATTGGGCTAGCTACCGCTCGGACCACAACTAGCCGCGAACAAGCGGCGTTAGTGTGAGGGATCACATGCACTTGACTGCAGAAACCAGGCTCAATGCCATTCTTGACGGCACCGGGGCAGGCACCTGGGAATACAATCTGGACTCCGGCGAAATCATCTTTAATGAACGCTGGGCCAGCATGCTTGGCTACACTCTGGAAGAGCTTTTGCCGTTGTCGTTCCAGACCTGGGAGCGGCTTAGTCACCCCAACGATATTGAAACGGCAAACGCGGCATTGGGAGCGTACCTGAGCGGTGAGGCCTCCCAGTTTGAATGCGTGGTGCGGATGCTTCACAAAGATGGTGACTGGCGTTTTATCCACACCCGCGGAACCCTGTTCAACAACAGCTACGCGAAGGGAAATCGTTGGCTGATGGGTACGCATCTTGATGTCACGGAAGAGAAAGTTTCCCAACATCAGTTGCAGCAGCTTGCCGAATCCCTCCCGGGGGTCATCTATTCATTTACCCTCAATAAAGATGGCAGTTTTCATTTTCCCTACATGAGTCGCAAGGCCAAGGATTTTTATGGCGTAACCGCAGCGGAAACCCAGACCAACCCGGAACGGATGTTTGAAGCCATTCATCCGGAGGATATTCCAAGAGTCCATGAAACTATAGAGCTCTCCCGCAAGACGCTGCGCGAATGGAGTTGCGACTACCGGATCATCAAGGACGGCCAAACCCGATGGCTACGAGGTGTTTCCCAGCCGGAGAGAAATCCGGACGGTAGCACCACCTGGCACGGCGTTATTACTGACATCGACGACCAGAAACGCCTGGAGTTGCAGCTGGAAGCTTTGACGATTACCGATGAACTGACAGGGCTCTATAACCGGAGGTATCTACTCAGAAAGCTTGAGGAACTGGCGGAACAATCTGCCCGTTACGACCACCCGTTCTCATTACTCTCCCTGGACATTGATTTCTTCAAAAGCGTCAACGATTCCTGGGGCCACCTTACCGGCGACAAGGTGTTGCGCACGGTGGCCAACCTGATCGAAACACGGACTCGCAAAGCCGACATTGTCGCCCGTACCGGGGGGGAGGAGTTTATCGTTTTGATGCCTCACACCACGTTGAGTGATGCCCGCCACGTTGCCGAATCCCTGCGAATCGGTATGGAGACGGAGAACTTTGTCAGCGACGATGGCACCCCCTTCAAGGTTACCCTGAGTGCCGGGGTCGTATGCTGGAGCAGACACGTAAGCAGGGTTCGGGAGCTGCTGTCGGCATGCGACCAGCTGCTTTACCAGGCCAAAAGAGCAGGCAGAAATCAGGTGGTAGTCAGCAAAATCGGCGCTGAAAAGAGCTGACAGATAAAAAACAGCGTATCCTGGCTTTCGACAACAACCATGAACGGAGACTGAGCATGATCGGATACGTCACCCTTGGCGTCAGTGATATGGAACGAGCAAAGGCCTTTTATGCCAAATTGTTGAGCGACCAGGGGGCCAAGCTGCTTCTGGACATGGGCCGTATCGCCTTTATCGGCAAGCGCATGAGCGAGCCCATGATCGCCGTTTGCGTTCCCTTCAACGAAGAGCCCAACCATCCCGGCAACGGCAATATGGTCGCCCTTCCTGCGGGTTCCAAAGAGGGTGTGGATGCCATGTACAAGAAAGCGATCGAACTTGGTGCCACCTGCGACGGCGAGCCCGGGCAGCGAATTCCGGACCAGTTCTACGGCGCCTATGTGAAAGACCCGGACGGTAACAAGCTGGCGTTCTTTGTATTCGGTTGATTAATTGCGGCCCTCAGACGAGGGCCGCAGTTTTTACATTTTCAGCTTACCGCTGTCGCCACTTCCGCCTTGCCGGTTTTCAGCAACGCGTAACCGAAACCGATCACCAGTGATCCCACGGTAATCGCAATCAGATAGGGCAATACGGTACTAACCGCATTCGGAATGGCAAGCACAAACAGCCCGCCGTGGGGTGCCATCAGCTTGACGGTGAACAGCATCGACAGGGCACCGGTAATTGCGCCACCGATCATACACACCGGGATAACCCTCAACGGATCCTTCGCCATAAAGGGTATCGCGCCTTCCGAGATAAAGCACAAACCCAACACGAAGGACGCCCGTCCGGCCTGGCGTTCCGCCTCTGCAAACTTACGCCGGGCGATGAACGACGCCACACCCATGCCGATGGCCGGTACCATTCCTGCCGCCATGATGGCCGCCATGGGTGCCGAGCCGCCGCTGCCCTCAGACAGCAGACCCACGCCGAAGGTATAGGCCGCCTTGTTGACAGGTCCTCCCAGGTCAAAGCACATCATGGCGCCCAGAATGCCACCAAGCAGGATCGCATTGGTCGTTCCCATACTCTCGAGGAAACCGGTCAGGGCGCCCATGATGGCGGCCATGGGCTCTCCGATCACATAGATCATCCCCAGGCCCGTCACCAGACTGGCCAGCAAGGGAATAATGAGGATCGGCTTCAGCGATTCGATGCTCTCTGGCATCGGCAGTTTCTGGCTGATAAACCGCGCGACATAGCCGGCCAGGAAACCCGCCACAATACCGCCGAGGAACCCGGCCCCCAGTTCACCCGCCAGAAACCCACCGATCATTCCCG
>JGI24661J20069_1000470_pt1 | contig 16183 bp, 18 predicted proteins | sample MalvirmetaMSP144_FD_20069 | JGI IMG/M metagenome (IMG submission 20069) | reverse complement strand
ATTATCAGATATCGGCACTGGACGGAATGAGTCGTTCGCAAAACCTGTCCCTGTCCTATGTCAAACCCCATGGGGCGTTATACAACGACATGATGGTGGATGATCAACTTCGCCGTGCAGTGATGTTATCCGTAGCCGATTTTTATCGACCGATTCATCTTGTCCTGCAAGCCACGCCTGAAGCCGAACTGCACCGTCGTGAGGCCGAAGCACTGGGCGTTACACTCTGGTTTGAGGCTTTTGCCGATCGGCGCTATGACAGCAATGGCATGCTGGTGCCCCGTTCCGAGCCGGGTGCGGTCCACGACAGGAAAACAACGCTCGCTCAGGTTAAACAGCTCAAACGTTATGGCTCGGTTACGACCGAGGATGGCGATTCGCTGTTCATTAAAGCGGATACCCTGTGTATTCATGGGGATAATCCGGAAAGCGTCGCGGTGATTCGTGAAATCCGGGCATTGCTTGAGCAATGAAAGTCGTTCCCGCTAGTGAAAATGCGCTGATCATCTATTTTGAGCAGGTGGTGACAGCGGATACGTCAGCTCGGGTTCGACAGGCAACGGCTGTGCTGGAGTCCGCGTTAGTCGATGTGCTGATTGATCTGGTGCCCTCCTATGCCTCGCTACTGGTTATTTTCGATCTCTCGTGTATCGATGCCGCAACCCTTGAGCAGCAGATTACAGAAATGCTGGATGCCGCACCAGCTGCCTCCAGTTCAGACGGCAAACTCGTTGAATTGCCTGTTTACTACAGCATGGAGTCCGGGCCGGATCTCGCCGAAATCAGTCGCGTGAAAAAGGTCTCGGTGGAGGAGGTGATCGCTCTGCACCAATCCCGGGAATACCTCGTGTATGCGATAGGTTTTGCACCGGGTTTTGCCTACCTTGGGGAGGTTGATTCGCGCATTGTCATGCCCAGACTGGATACACCCAGGACTTTGGTGCCCCGCGGTAGCGTGGGTATAGCCGGGCGACAGACTGCAGTATATCCGGTGGACTCCCCCGGTGGCTGGAATTTGATTGGCCTTTGTCCGGAGCGGATGTTCGATCCCCTCAGCGAACCCGGTATGCCGCTTCAGGTGGGTGACCGGGTACGCTTTTTCAGTATCAATCGGGAAACCTTTCTGGCCAGAGGTGGCCGGTTAGCATGAAAGGTGGTTTTCGTGTGAATCGCCCCGGTGTCCTGACTCTTCTCCAGGATGCAGGCCGCTTCGGCCATAACCGGTTTGGTTTGACCACCGGTGGTCCGGCCGATCCCCTTGCCTTCAATTGGGCCAATCGGTTGTGCGGGAATGATCGCGGCATAACGGCTCTTGAAGTGACCATTGGCGGTCTGGAACTTGAATGCCAGGCAGACACGATTTTTGCCCTCTGTGGTGCAGATATGCCACTGACCATTAACGGACAACCAAAGGAGAGCTGGCGTAGCCAACGGGTAAAATCCGGTGACAGGGTGGCGTTGGGTTATGCCCGCAGGGGTATGCGTGCCTATTTGGCGGTGGCTGATGGCTTCAATATCCCGGCAACCTTCGGCAGTACGGCGACGGTCGTTCGCGAAGGCGTGGGAGGCTTGTCCGGTAATCCGCTGCAGGCTGGGGATCATTTACCCTGTGCAGACACCTCTAGTCGTCAATGCCTCTCGCTGGCACGTGGCTATCGACCGGTTTATGGTGGCCGCGTAATTTTGAGGGTGGTGAGTGGTTACCAGTCAGAATTGATTACAAACGACCAGCAGCAGCATTTTTTTGCCAGTGAGTATCGATTGTTGAGTCAGTCCGACCGGATGGCATGTCGGTTGGCGGGGCCACCCATAGATATTGATATTCCCGATCTTTTATCCGAAGGTGTTTGCTTGGGTGCAATACAAATCCCACCGGATGGTTTGCCTATCATACTGATGCATGATCGTCAGACCATCGGTGGTTACCCGAAGCTGGGTTCGGTGATGTCGTTGGATATGTCACAACTGGCGCAATTAAAACCGGGTGGTCTGGTATCTTTTAAGTCCGTCACGATGGCGGAGGCTCGTCACATTCGGCTGGCGGCGGACAGCATGTACAGACAAATAAACCCCGAGGTTTGTGACTGAGGGCTAATTTATTGGTGGCTTATGAATGATATTCGGCGTGAGCTGGCAGTTAGTAAAAGCATTGAAAACCTGCTGGTGGCTCGCAATCTGCGGGGAATGCAATCCGTTCAGTCCAGCCTTAAACCCGGCTACTGTCTGCGGGCAGCCAGACGGTTGTTGAGTTGTTCTGGCCGGGTATTGATCGGTACGGGTTTTCCTGTGCTGGACACGTTTGAGTCCGATGGACCGGCCGGCGCAATTGCTCTTTATCGAGTGCTTGAACAGACCGGTGCCGAGCCGATACTGGTTTGTGGCGATGTATTGGCTAATGCCATAGGCGGTGATTATTGCGTGGAGCGCGTGTCCCTTGGTCGTCCCACAGGGCTCAGCCAGCAGGTGGCCGACCTGTTAGCGTATTGCCAGCCAGAGCTCATGGTCAGTATCGAACTTCCCGGGCCCGCAGCTGACGGACATTATTACAATATGCGCGGCGAGGATATCAGCTCCGGCACCCTCTGCTTTGATGTCTTTCTTGAGCTTTCGAATTGTCCGGTCATTGCATTGGGTGATGGTGGCAATGAGATCGGCATGGGTAATGTGCTCGATAAACTCAGTGAGCTGGCCATTATTCCGTCGGTAACCACCTGTGACGAGCTGGTGATAGCGGATGTATCGAACTGGGCGGCACTCGGCTTGGTGGCCATGATGTCCTATTGTGCTGGAGAAGACTATCTGACGGACTGGGATAACCGGGCCATACTTGAATACCTGGCCTGTCGGGGCAGTATCGATGGCGTTACCCTCGATAACACACTGACAGAAGACGGCCTGCCCAGTGAAACGGGCAAGGCTCTGGTTAATGCGTTGCGTGATTTGATCGGTGTTAGCCGTGTTGAGGGGCCAGGCTGAATTGCTGGGGAATTTACTTTGCCTGTCTGGATACCCACTGCTAAGATTTGCCGCTTTATGACCCCGCTGGCCCGCTTTATTTCGGCGAGATACAAGGTAACTTAATGAGTATTGTTTATCTCGACGGTGCCTATCTGCCAATGGCCGAAGCCCGTATTTCGCCGATGGATCGGGGCTTTTTGTTTGGCGATGGTATTTATGAGGTGTTGCCCTCCTATGATGGCAAGATCGTCGGTTTTTCACTGCATATGCAGCGGATGCTGAACGGTCTGAGGTCCATTGACTTAACACTTGACTGGTCGCAACACCAGTGGCGCACGGTTTGTAATACACTCATCGATAAAAATGGTGGTGGTAATCTCGGCCTTTATTTGCATGTGAGTCGCGGCGCCGATGTCCGCCGTTTTCATGCTTACCCGGAAAATATAACCCCTACCATTTTTGCTTTTACTTATGTGATTCCCGCTGCACCGGTGGCCGATAAAAATCGGGTTAAACCCTACCGGGTTATCACTGATCGCGATTTGCGATGGGATCGCTGCCACATCAAGTCCACTGCATTGCTGGGTAACGTCATGCACTTTCAGCAGGGTTTTCAGCAGGGTGCTGATGAAATTCTGCTGTTCAATGAGCGAGGTGAGCTGACAGAAGCCAGTGCCTGTAATGCCTACATCGTTAAAAACGGCGAAGTTATTACTCCGGTGCTGGATAGCCAGAAATTACCGGGAGTTACCCGCCATATTCTGTTGGAGCTACTGCGCAAAGACGGATCTATTGCCGTGCAGGAACGACCTGTCTCAATGGAAGAAGTGCTCAATGCGGACGAAATCTGGCTGACGAGTTCCTCAAAAGAACTGGTGCCCGTCATTGAAGTCGATGGCAGGTCCGTCGGTGGCGGGGAAGTGGGCGATGTCTGGCTGGCTGCTCAGCGCATTTATACGGCTGGTAAGTTTAATTATTAATCGAGTGCATCAGCCCGCCTGTACTTTTTGGTGAAAGCGTTATGTCGAGACCAACAAAAGCTTATATCGATCTCCTTGCCCTCAGGCACAATTGCGAGTTGGCAAACGGTCTGGCCCCCAATTCCCGCACAATGGCCATTATCAAAGCCAATGCCTATGGGCATGGTGTGTTGCCTGTTGCTCGCGCCCTTGAGCCGCTGGTTCCCGCCTTTGGCGTTACCTGTTTGGAGGAGGCAGTCGAGCTCCGTGAAGGGGGCATCACCAAGCCTGTTTGCCTTTTGGAGGGGACTTTCTCCGACGACGAGATACCTCTGGCCGCTGAATTGGGTTTTTGGCTCTCAGTGGTGAATAAACAGCAACAACAGTCGATTTTGAGAGCATCGCTGAAAACCCCTGTAACTGTCTGGATTTGTGTGGATAGCGGCATGCACCGACTGGGTATTGCGGTTGACGATATTGAGTCTACCTATCGGACGTTGGCCGCCAGCCGCAATGTTGCCAGCGATATTGTGATTGCCACGCACTTTGCCTGTGCCGATGAGTTGGCAAGTGATCTGACTTATCGACAGATACAGCAGTTCAAGGCAGGTGTGGCCAGCTTGGCAAACGCCGATACCGTGCCGTTGAGTCTCGATAACTCTGCGGGGCTACTCGGTTGGCCGGAGACCCACGCTGATTGGAACAGGCCGGGGATCATGCTTTATGGTAGTTCTCCTTTTTCTGTTCCTCATGTGGAAGCCGACAGATTGCAACCTGTCATGACGTTGTGCTCTTCGGTCATTGCTCTGCGAGATGTCCCTGTGGGGGAGTCAGTGGGCTACGGTGCGCGTTGGTCGGCGCAACGGTCCAGCAGGATTGCCACGGTTGCAATCGGCTACGGCGATGGTTATCCGGTACATGCACCAGATGGCACACCGGTACTGGTCAATAACCAGCGTTGCCCGATGGTGGGCCGCGTATCTATGGACATGATAACGGTGGATGTCACGGACTTGCCGACGGTGGCGGTGGGGGATGAAGTGATTCTCTGGGGTAAAGGCCTCTCCGTCAACGAAGTGGCGGGTTGTGCGGGTACGATCAGTTATGAGTTGTTAACCAGGATGCCCCGCAGGGTTCCGCGGGTCTACAGTGATTGAGTGAGTTGGGCTTCCCTTCTTCTGGATAGAAAAAGGGCTCCGCACAGGATTAACAAACCCGACAGAATACCTGGCATGCCCTCATAGGCGAAATCGTGCCACCCCATCATGCGCCAGCCCAGTGCGACCAGAAGCCCCGAGCAGACGGCCAGGATGCTCACTCCGGATCCCGGTTTCCCTCCCAGACATAGGATAATCAGTAAGGGTGCAAAAGCGCTTGCAAGGCCAGACCATGCCATTACTACCAGGCTGAAAACGCTCTGACTGTTGAGCAAAGCCCATAGCAGTGCAAAGGCTGTTACGAGCACAGTAATACCCTTCATGACACTGGTGCGTTCAACATTGTGGGGTAACAGATCGTGGGTGATGGCTGCCGAACAGCCGAGAACCAGTGAGTCCGCTGTCGACATGGTGGCTGCAAATATACCTGCCAGCACTAATCCAACCAGCACGGGGGGGAACAGTGCCTGGGCCAACACCGGTAGTGCGAGCTCGGCATCAAAACTTGCCGCATCTGACAGGTATACCCGCGAAAGCATGCCAACTGCGGTCGCCATGGCATAAAACATCACGTACCACGCATAATACCAGCGTCGTGCCTGGTTCATTTTGCGATTATCGTTCAGTGCCATGAAGCGCACCATAATGTGGGGCTGACCGATAATTGAGAGACCGGCAAATAACCAGCTGGCGGCGAACAGTAATGCCCCCAGTACACCCGGGAAAGGCAGATCACTTGGGAACCAGCTCATAAACCCGTCGATAGCGTCCATCTCGATAAGTGCCTGGTCAACACCGCCCAGGGAACTGGTGGCTATAACCAGTAGCAAGCCCATCGCTAAAACCATCACCATGGATTGCGCCGCGTCTGTCCAGATTGATGCGCGAATGCCGCCGGCAATACAGTACAGGGTCACCAGAAAAGCGGAGAGTGTCGCCCCAGCCCACATGGGCCAGTCGAATAGAACATGAAGCGCCTTGCTGCCAGCGACCAGCTGGGCACTGGCGTATACCAGTAAAAACGACAATGAAATTAACCCCATGGTCCGCTGTAGGGCAGAATTTCGTTTGCCGTACCAGTTGCTGATAACCCCGGCATAGCTCACTTCACCGGTTCGCGGTGCGGCATCCCTGAGTCTGGCGTGAACAAATCGAGAGGCGAGGTAATCGCCGCTGATCCAGCCCAGCATCAGCCACACAGACGATAATCCAGCGACATAGGTGTAACCGATTACTCCGATAAACATGTAACCGCTGTTATTGGTGGCAACAGCGGACAGCCCAACCAGCCATGGCTGGACGGTGTTACTGGCCAGGTAATAATCCTGCTTTGTTCCCCGACTTTTCTTTGCGGAGAGAACCCCTACAAGGGTGAACATCAAGAGGAAGCAGAGGAAGGAGAGAATCATGGTGCTGTCAGGCTGTCCAGGGGTACGGTGCGACTACCCGAAGGATCGGATAATTCACGGTTTGGAAGGCCAAAGGCGTTGTCGGGTCTTGCCCGATATATTTGGCGGGGTGCGCGAGTGTACCGCACACCCCGGTGTGTTGGTCCCGAAAAACTGGGTAGAGGTTGCTGGCTTGCAAGTCAGGATGCGAGGCATATGGCGCGTCCGTGATCGTGTACCTCAACAAGGCATCTGTGCAGGCTTCGTACGGCATCTTCCCAGCGGTCCTGGTTGATAACAAACTGCATGTCGACCTGGCGCATGCACTGGTGCATTGCCAACACACTGATATCCTTTTCCGCCAGTGCTCCTACTGTTTTGGCCAATAGCCCGGGCACCTGCATGTCACTGCCGATGGCCGATACGATTGCAACTTCCTGATTATTGATTTCCGCATCGGGAAATTGTTCTTCCAGTGCACGACAAATGCGTTTCACTGTTTTCAGGTTGGTAGACAGGTAATGGGTGATCGTGTTTGCGTTGATATCCTTTGAAACCACATGTGCCTTGAACCGGCTGATACACCCCAGGATAGTTGTGTCATAACGGCTGAAATTGCCGGCCATATCCTGGTCAAACAGTTCAATGGCGTGAACTCCCCGACACCCTGCAATAATCTCGACGCGAGGCTTCTCACTGATATAGTCACTGGTAATCAACGTCCCGGCGTGCTCCGGTTCAAAAGTATTCTTGACGCGCAGAGGGATATTGTTTTGACGCAAACCTTTGGCAGCCTTGGGGTGAATCGCCTCCATGCCGAGATTGGCCAGTTGGTCAGCCACATCGTAGTTGGTGCGTCCGATGGGTACGGCATTGTCGTCGCCCACTATGCGGGGATCGGCACTGCTGAGGTGAAACTCTTTGTGGATGACAGCTTCTCGGGCATTCGTGATCACGGTCAAACGGCTGAACGTCATTTCACTGTAACCGCGGTCAAAACTGGACATTAGTCCATCCTGAGTGTGGGCATAGCCGGTGACGATGGGTAGTTGGCTCTCGAGATCTATGTCCTCAAAAGTGACTTTAATTCGTTCATCCAGCGACATGTGTCGCGTGGTTTTCCAGCCGGTTAAATCCACAAAGCAGGCATTGACACCATCTCTCTGAAGCAGCCGGGCAGTATTCCAGGCACTGTGTGCTTCACCGATACTGGCCAGCATTTCGCGGACGGTTGCCAGGTGGACATCCAGTGCAAAGTGGCCGTGTTGACAAAGTTTTTTCAGATCGCTCAGGCAGTGTTCGGCCTCGTCGAGCCGATCACCAATAAACCGGTTGGCATCGGCGAGCATTTCCGGATCGTCGAATAGATTGCTGTTGATTTCAATAACCTGGGTTCTTAATTCATTAAGAAGATCCAGCCAGCTATCGTCATTGACACCATTGGCAAATGAAGCAAAAACACCAGCTTTGCCCGTTTTCTTATGCTCAAGCAATTGATCCGTTATGCCGGCATAGGCGGACACCACAAAGATACGCTGATAAAGCGTATCGCCTGTGGGTTTAAGAATAATATTGTCTCTGACAGCGGCATAGTTGCTCATTGAAGTGCCGCCGATTTTTTCCACACTGTGAAAACTCATTAAAGGACTGTCTCCTGTTGCATCTTTTTCCATTTTCCTGAGCTGGAGTGAGTCTCGCCTCTCATTGGCTGACCGAATCTGCATCCAGCTCATACGCACCCTCGGCGTTGTGTACTTCCTTGCCATTGAGCGGAGGATTGAAGACGCAGGCCATTGTCATTTCTTTAAAGGATCGCAGAATATGGCGGTCGTGCTTATCAAGAATATAGAGGGTTCCGGGGCTAATCGAATATTTTTTTCCGTCGTCCAGTGTTTCCACTTCACCCTCCCCTGAAATGCAGTAAACAGATTCCAGGTGGTTTTGGTAATGCATACGGAAATCGGCTCCGGCATAGATTGTTGTGATGTGGAAAGAAAATCCCATTTGATCATCTTTGAGTAGCATCCGCGTGCTTTCCCAGTTGCCGTCGGGGGAAACAATTCTGCGAGAGGTTTTTTCTGCTTCCTGTAGTTGTCTGACTATCATTGTGACCTCGGTTGTCTGTAACGAGGCGGGGCTGACCCCGCCAGATAAGTGAATATCCTGTATTGACCGGAGATAGGCCCCGGTATCTATCAGGCAGAAATCGGGTTAGACCCGTTTCTTTTCGGCGTGCCCTTGTCAACTTCATCGCTGACCGAATAATCGCCTTCGAAAAAATCTTTTTCCTCGGGGATGGAGTCTGCTTTGGCACAGACTTCCTTGATTGCTTCCTCGAGAATATCGATACCTTTTTGCAGGTTTTCCTGGCGGATTGTCAGTGGGCAGAGGAACTTGACCACATGGTCCTCTGCACCGCTGGTCTCAATAATCAACCCTTTCTGGAAACACCGTCGGGTAATCTGCTCAGCCAGTTCGCCACTGACACAGTTGATGCCCCTGAACATACCGCGACCGTGAGAGTTGAAGTTTCCTTCACCGTATTCGCTGACGATCTTGTCTACCCGGTCGGCAATGTAATCGCCTTTTTGCTGGATTTCCTTGGCAAATTTGTCGTCTTTCCAAAAGTGGTCGATGGCCGCTTTGGCGGTGACAAATGCGTGGTTGTTACCCCGGAAAGTACCGTTGTGCTCGCCCGGTTTCCATTCATCAATCTCCGGTTTCATCAGAACCACAGAAAATGGCAGACCGTAACCACTCAGTGACTTGGACAGGGTGACAATGTCTGGGTAAATGCCGGCTTCTTCGAAACTGAAGAAGGTCCCGGTACGACCGCAGCCAGCCTGAATGTCATCGATAATCAACAATACCTCATGGCGCTTGCAGATTTCCGACAGGCTTCTGAGCCAGGTCATCGAAGCAGCATTGATGCCGCCCTCGCCCTGTACCGTTTCGACGATAACCGCTGCGGGCTTGTCGACACCACTGCTGGAGTCTGACAACACTTTGTCCAACAGATTGGTGGTATCAAAATCATCACCGAGATAGCCGTCATAAGGCATTCTTGTGGCGCCCGGCAATGTAATGCCAGCACCGCCACGGTGGGTCGCGTTACCTGTGACGGACAGAGCGCCGAGTGTCTGGCCGTGCCAGCCATTGGTGAAGGAGATAATGTTCTCGCGGCCGGTATATTTGCGTGCGATCTTGAGAGATGCCTCAACTGCGTTGGTCCCGGTCGGGCCGGTAAACATGACAATATAGTTGAAATTCCTGGGTTTCAGGATGTTCTCGTTAAAGCTTTCCAGAAACTCACCTTTGGCTTGTGTGTGTAAATCAAGGCCTTGGGTAATGCCATCCCGCTCTATATATTCCAGGAGTTTTTTCTTGAACACCGGGTGGTTGTGCCCATAATTCAACGAGCCGGCGCCGGCCAGAAAATCCAGATATTGGTTACCTTCATCGTCATAGATAAATTCGCCCTGGGCCTTGTTGAATAAACGCGGGAAGGCTCTGGCGTAACTGCGTACTTCAGATTCAATTTCATCAAAAATTTTCATGATTTCCTCAATTAGTCCTTTCTGGAATTAGGCTTCAGTGGTCACGGGCTGCTTAAATGGACCGATTCTGACCAATACCTCTGTGTCATGCTGACCGGCAAAATGCAATTCACGGTCGAATTGTGGAGACTGGGTCAGAGGCGCTTGTAATTTGTCCGCCAATCCCTGGAACAATGCCCAGGAAGCTTGATTGTCTTCAGTGATAGTGGTCTCAAGGTGATCGACCTCTTTGCACTCATCGCGGGCGAGAATATTAACCAACATCCGAGAGGCGAGACCTTGACCACGTGCTTTTTCGCCGACAGCGACCTGCCAGATAAACAGTGTGCTGGTTTGTTGTGGTGGGCGATAACCCGAGATAAAACCGACCAGTTCTCCTTCAATGTCAGCTGCCACGGATGTACCTGAAAAATGAGTACATTGCAGTAGGTTGCAGTAGATGGAGTTAGGGTCGAGAGGAGGACACTGGGCAACCAGTTGGTGTACCCGCACGCCGTCCTCCGGCGTTGGTGGACGAAGTGTTATTTTACGGTCCATAAGAAGTGACAAAATTCCCGTTATTAATAAAAGTTATAGCTCAAATAATATTTTCTTGTGAAAATTTTTCATTTTATTTGGAAGCCAAAAATGACTTCCTTATTTCTAAAAATAATTAAACTATATAATTAGAGCTCTAAATATTATACTCAAAAGCATTAAAATGTCCAGTTTGGCACCGCCCTGGGGGCTGGCGACAGAGTGGATGTATTCCATAACAGGGCGGTATAAATTGATTATGAGAGGTGGTTCTATCGAACAGGTCTTGGTTGCACTGCGGCGGGTTATCAGGGCGACAGACCTATATTCAAAACGCCTGGCTAAAACGTCCGGTCTGACTGTGCCGCAAATTTTGTTACTGCAGGCGATTCGTGATCGGGGGCAGGTGACAATTGGTGAACTGGCTGCCGAAATCAGTCTGAGTCAGGCAACGGTAACCACCATTATTGATCGACTCGAGAAGCGACAATTGGTTTACCGCGTCCGGTCATCGACAGACAAACGCAAAGTGCATGCTTTTTTGACAGAGAAGGCAGTTCATGTTTTGAAGAATGCACCCACACCCTTGCAGCAACATTTTTCACGCCAGTATGCCAATCTCAGTGACTGGGAGCAGGCCATGATTGTTTCTGCGCTACAGAGAGTCGCCCAAATGATGGATGCTGAGCATATTGATGCCTCGCCTTTGCTGGACCTGGGAGTCCTGGATAGACATTCGTCTTTGACGGAGCCAAGTGCTCTGCAGCTGGGAGATGGAATCAAAGGGCGCTCAACCTCGCCTGCAGACTAATTGGTCAGGCAACATGACCAGATTAAAACTTAGACAATGAGATTGTATCGGCTACTGAGGATATCCATGATTTCTGCTTTCGGCCTGTCAGGGAGGTGTAGTTTTCCCCCAATGATCTTTTCGGCGATCGAAACATACGTTCTGGAAACTTCAAGCAAAACATCCGCGGGCAGCTCGTTGTTTCTGGCCAGTGCCTGGCGTTCGGTCATCCGGTCTTTGTTGAGTAGGATGTCGGGATCCGGGAAGTGTTTGAGCAGCAATTGCCGGAAACTTTCTTTTGAGTTTTCGACCACTTCGCCGTTTCGATAGCTCTGACCGTCCCAGATACGGGATGAGTCAGGAGTGCCAACCTCGTCCATGTAAATCAGCTTTTCGGTACCGGTTTTGTCTTTGACGTAGCCAAATTCAAATTTGGTATCCACAAAAATCTGATCCAGTGCAGCCAATTCACGGCTGATGACATCGAACCCCTCCCGCAACAGGTTTTCGTAAAGATCGATATCGTCAATACTGCGAAAATTGAAGGCTGCATGGTTTCTTTCAATATCATGTCGGGTGATGTTCACATCGTCCGCTTCTGGAACACCCGGCAAACCCGTCAGTATGCCTTTGGTGGATGGCGTAATCAGTAATTCTGGCAGCTTCTGATCTTTTTTCAGATTGTCCGGCAACTGGATGCCGCAGAACTCCCTCTCTCCCTTGGCATAGGCACGCCACATGGAGCCGGTAATGTATTGGCGACAGATAGCCTCGATCATGACAGGTTGGGCTTTTTGTACAATCCAGACCAGGGGATGCGGGATATCCAGAATGTGGCTGTCTGCCAGGCCCTTCTCGCGAAACAACCTGAACCAGTGGTTCGAAATGGCATTCAGTGCCGCCCCCTTGCCTGGGACGCCATGCATGCCGCCTTCGCCATGCCAAATGCAGTCAAATGCAGAAATGCGATCACTGATTACCATGATGGCAAGTGGTGCACCGGGCGCCACATCATAACCCTGTTGCTCTATCAGTCTGAGGCTGTCTTTTTCTGTAAGCCAGTAGACTGAACGCACTTTGCCACTGTGCACAGGCGCATCAGTGCGGATAGGGAGATCATTGTTGACGGCGAGAACTTTGTCTGCGAGTTTCATGGTTATGAGTCCTGTCAGCGGGCAGGTAGTGTTATTGGAATAGTTCGGGGTTTTTTACTCACCTCTACCGAGGGTCTGGAAATGTTTAATTCTAACAGATCGATAGCCCTCAGTTACAGGCAACCCTGCGTTGTTTGTGCCCTGAGGATCAGTCCGGGCGAATGGCATACTTGCCGCTGCCCTGTAGCGCGATAGCCAGTGCTGCTAAAAGATAGAGGCCCTGTAGTTCCAGCGCCCAGCCACCATGATTGGTTAGTTGGAAAAGCTCGCCGGCATGGACCAACAATATAGCTACCAACATATTGCCAATGACCAACAGGGCCCCGGCCCTGGCGAAATAACCGAAAATAATCATCAGCGGACCTAATACCTCACCGAGATAGACGGCATAGGCAATCTCTGACGGCATGCCAAACTCTGCCAGCTTGCTACCAATAAACCCCAGCGAATCCGGATTAAGGATTTTGGCAATGCCGTGTAATAAAACGAGCAGCCCGACAGCGATGCGCAAGACCAGTTTTGCGAGCTCTTCATAGTAGGTCATAACCAGTAATCTCCGGTATACACGGGTTTGAAAGTACAATTTAACGGGATAGTACCAGTGGGGCAATTCCTTTAATACGCATTCCGGGAGGTTTCTTGGAGCGCTGCTGCCTTCGGGGTATCATTGCGGCATTATTTTAACTGACACCCCTCGGGGTTCCTGTGGAGATAGGCAATGATTATTAAACCGAGAGTTCGCGGTTTTATGTGTATTACCAGCCACCCGGTTGGCTGTGAGGCAAATGTCAAAGAACAGATTGATTACATCAAGCGTCAGGGGCCGATAGATGGCCCCAAACGGGTGCTGGTGATAGGTGCTTCCACAGGATACGGCCTGGCCGCGCGGATCACGGCAGCGTTTGGCTGCGGAGCTTCAACACTTGGCATTTTTTTTGAGAAGGAAGGTGCTGAGAAAAAGCCCGCCTCAGCCGGTTGGTATAACTCGGCAGCTTTTCACAAGTTTGCCGACGAGCAGGGTATTTACGCGAAAAGTATCAATGGGGATGCGTTTTCCGATGAGATAAAGCAAAAGACAATTGATACGATCAAATCTGATCTGGGACAGGTGGATCTGGTGATCTACAGTCTGGCGTCTCCGCGACGACAGCATCCGAAGACGGGTGAAGTATTCAATTCAACCCTTAAGCCCATCGGAAAGAATGTAACCCTGCGGGGTATCAACACGGATAAGGAAGAAGTTCAGGATTTTTCGCTGGAAGCAGCCACAGAGCAGGAGATTGCCAACACCGTAGCGGTCATGGGCGGAGAAGATTGGCAAATGTGGATCGATGCTCTGATAGCGGCTGATGTGCTGGCGGCTGGTGCGAAAACGGCAGCATTTACCTATGTAGGTGAAAAAGTTACTTGGGATCTGTATTGGCACGGTACGATTGGCCAGGCTAAAAAAGATCTGGACAAGAAAGTTACGGGAATCCGTGAAAAACTGGCGACCGTCGGTGGTGATGCTCGCGTGGCGGTGCTGAAGGCAGTGGTGACGCAGGCCAGCTCTGCGATACCGATCATGCCGCTTTATCTGGCGCTGCTGTTCAAGGTCATGAAGAAAGATGGCAGTCATGAAGGCTGTATTGAACAGCTATATCGTCTCTACACAGAATGTCTTTACAGCGACTCCCCTCGTATGGACAGCGAAGGACGAATTCGGGTGGACGAACGTGAACTCCGCCCGGAAATTCAGCAGCGGGTTGGCGATGACTGGTTGAAAGTCACCAATGAAAATATGGCTGAGCTGACCGATATAAAGGGCTACAAGCATGAGTTTCTCAAGCTCTTTGGCTTTGATATTGACAGCGTGGATTACGAGGCTGATGTCGAGCCGGTGGTTCCCATCAGGGGATTGATCTAAGTATTTGTTCGTCAGCGGAGTCAAATGGCGGGTTTCTGTAAGCGGTGTTATATAAAGTCGAGCGGTTTGTTGCCAATGATGTCTCAGCGCGGTCTGTTGCTGCAGTTTCATGTGAACATGAATTGCTTCAAGTAACATTGCCAATAACTGCGGCAGCGCCTATAAGACATGTATGGATACCAGCGTTCATTCCTTGTCTACGCTATTTGACCAGTTGGGGTTGCCCTCCACCGCAGCCGCCATTGAGCTTTTTATTGCTCTACACCAGCCACTGCCCCCTGAAGCGAGGTTGGCTGAAGCGTTGTTCTGGAATGAGGCTCAGAGAGCGTTTCTGGAAGAGGCTATCAGTGAAGATGCCGATTGGGCCGAGTTGGTTGATCAGCTCGATGCCCGTTTCAGGGGCTAGTGTTTTCAGCTTCAACCCGCGCCCCACGCATGGTTTTACACGTCAACGTCTTTATAATGGCTATCCCCTTTGATCAGTAATTGACATGATTAATAACCATGATTTCAAGTGGCGCTTTCTCCACCCCCGTTATTGGCTGACCTGGTTAAGCTTGGGTTGCTGGCGTTTGTTGGTGGTCCTTCCGTATCCGGTGTTGCTTTGGTTGGGTGGGTGCATCGGCCGGATAATGTTCTGGCGAAGCCGCTATCGTCGAGAAGTTGCAGATATCAACCTGCGATGGTGCTTTCCCGAGATGGAAGAATCGCAGCGCCAGTCGTTGCTGCGGGCGAATTTTATCAGTTACGGCATTGCTTTTTTTGAAATTGGTATGGCCTGGTGGTGGCCCACACAACGGCTTAATAAGCTGATTACCTTTGAGGGTCTGGAGCATATTGATGGCTTGCAGGGTAGGGGGGCGCTGCTGATGGCCATTCACTTCACCACGCTTGAAATCGGCGCGTCTGCCCTATCGGCGAGACACTCGATTGATGGCATGTACCGCCCCCATAAAAATCCTGTGTATGACTATGTGCAGAGCAAAGGACGTCGGGCAAGAGACCCGCTGGGGGTGGTTTATCCGCGGGAAGACATTCGCGGTATGTTCAAGGCACTTCGCCAGGGCAGAATTATCTGGTATGCCCCCGATCAGGATTATGGGCGCAAACAGAGCGTGTTTGCCCGATTTTTTGGGGTTCCGGCAGCTACGGTCACGGCTACTGCACGTTTTGCCAAAACCGGCAACGCCCTTGTTCTGCCGTTCTCTCAGGTGAGGTTGCCCGATGGTCGGGGTTATCTGATTAAAGTGCATCCGCCCTTACAGGATTTTCCGACAGGTGATGATCTGGCAGACGCTGAAACGGTTAACCGGCAGGTTGAGAAGATGATTCTCGAGCAACCGGATCAGTATATGTGGATTCACCGGCGCTTTAAAACCCGCCCGCCCGGCGAGTCAAGACCCTATCCCAAAAGTAGCAAATAACAGAGTCTGCCCAGACCAGACGAAACTGGAAATGATGGATGATGGGCCGGAAAGCATCAAGCATTGCCAGGATGGAGAACTCTGTCGTGCCCAATGGTCTGATATACCGGTGGCCGGTTGGATCAAACCCTCTCGGTCTTCTGTTATTAACCCTGGAGCCGGTGTCTAATTTTTTCATAACGCTTGTGCCCCAGGTTGCTGGTCAGTACCATTACGCGTTCTATTTTTCTTGGCTATTTTGAGGCTCCTCCGATGATCACCGGCAGTATTGTTGCTCTGGTTACGCCCATGTTTCGCGATAATCAGGAAGTTGACTGGGATTGTCTGAAACGTTTGGTGGAGTGGCATATTGCCCAGGGGACCAATGCGATTGT
>JGI24661J20069_1000463_pt1 | contig 16250 bp, 17 predicted proteins | sample MalvirmetaMSP144_FD_20069 | JGI IMG/M metagenome (IMG submission 20069) | reverse complement strand
TTCGATGGTCTTATGGCCGTTCCGTTCAGTCAGTGCAATCGTATCGGAAATCCACTCAACCTGGGTCTCAATGCTTGGGACAAGGTTGGTGAAGGGACCGTTCGGCCCCAGAATCATGAAGAAGTTGGGGAAATCTGCTTCCATTACCCCCAAATAGCCCAAGGGGCCGTCTTTCCATTTATCCTGAATGGTGACGTCATTGCGGCCCTTAAGATCGATTCGAGTGTAGTTTCCCTCTACGGCATCGAAGCCTGTGGCAAAGATCACTGCGTCCAGCTCAATCTCCTTGCCGCTTTCAAGGAGAATGCCGTTTTCCGTGAACTTTGAAATTGGATCGGCTTTAACATCTTCCAGGGATACGTTATCGCGGTTATACACCTCGTAGTAGTGATTGCCACACAGGGGACGCTTGGCGTAGAGATCACTGGGCATCAGTTTTTTGGCGGTATCGGGATCCTTTACGATCTGAGCAATTTTCCGCTTTATAAAGTTTGCTGCAGCGTCGTTAGCCTCCTGGTCTGTTGCAATATCCGAAAATGTTTCGAACATGAACCGGAAGCCACCGCCTTTGTTCCAGATTTCCTCGAAGACGCGTTCACGTTCTTCTTCCGAGACTGAGGTGGCAGGCACAGTGCTCTCTTCAAAGCCGAAGGCAACAGCAGACGACTTCACCTGATCCCAGATAGCGTCATAGTTTGCTTTGTATTCCTGAATTTTCTCCTCACTTTCGGGCCAGTTTCCAATCGGTACCACGTACTGTGGAGACCGTTGAAATACGGTCAGGTGTTCTGCAGTTTCGGCCATCGCAATGATAACCTGGACCCCGGTAGAACCTGTGCCGACAACGCCCACTCGCTGTCCGGAGAGATCCGTTCCTTCAGGCCATGCACCGGTGTGAATGATTTCGCCTTTGAACGTGTCCATTCCATCGAAAAGCGGTTTGTTGGTTGCTGACAGAAGGCCCAGGCCGGTTACCAGATATTTTGCGGTAACCACCTGATCTTTGTCTGTCCAGACTCGCCAGAGTTGGGTAGATTCGTCGAAATGGGCAGCGGTTACCTTGGTGTGGAACTGGTAGCTGCGCCGAAGGTCGTAACGGTCAGCCACATCGTTCAGATAGTCCAGAACTTCGGGCTGCGTCAGATAGCGGTTCTTCCACCGGGCGTTTTTCAATCCCTCCTTGTCGAAGGAGAATCGATAGCAGAAGCTCTCGGTATCTGATAACGCACCAGGATAGCGATTCCAGTACCAGGTGCCACCAACGTCGCTGGCGTTGTCGTAGGCCTGAACTTTCAGCCCTTGTTCATCCCGCAGTTTGTGAACGGCATAGAGCCCTCCGAATCCTGCGCCGACTACAACGGCGTCAAAATCAGGGGTCTCGGTTCTTGTGTTTGTGGTTTTCTCGTTCATGTGAGTTTCCTCTTCGAACACAATTCATCCACGGAGCAAGAAGCGCCCCGTTGCTTCGTTTGTTGTTAATTCAGGGTATGCCCGCGCCGGCAATTACCGGCGCGGGTTAAGAGGTATCAGAGGTTCCGATACCAATCGGCGATACGATCCAGCTCCTCGTTTGCTTCCGGTGCACGGCCCGAGAGAGCGGGAAACACGTGCTGCATGCCAGGCACCACAGAAAGCACAGCTTTTACACCCTGGTCTTTGGCCTTGGCGTAAAGGGTTTCTGAATCGCTAAGCAGCGTTTCGGCGCCTCCAGCGGTGATATAAAGCGGCGGGAAACCGGCGAAATCGTTTTCCAACGGATTGGCTAATGGATCGAGTGGATCGGTTTTGTCGCCGAGAAACATGCCCGCCATGCCCTCCAGGATTGGCTTTCCAACGAGTGCATCGGTTGAAGCATTGGATTCCAGAGTGGCGCCGCGCAGCGCCATGTCGAGCCACGGAGAATAGGCGATCACCGCCCCTGGTAGGGAAAGCCCCAGATCACGGAACTTGAGCACGCTGGCAATGGCCAGATTGCCTCCGGCGCTATCGCCTGCGTTGATCAGGTTGTCTGCTTTGTAGCCTTGGTCCAGCAACGCTTTGTAAGCGGATACAGCGTCCTCAATCTGGGCAGGAAACGGATGTTCCGGTGCTCGGCGGTAGTGGAGAATTACGGCCTGAACTTTAAGGGCCTTGGCAAGGTGGCCGGCCATTTTACGATGGCTGTCTGCGGACCCCACAGCGAAGCCGCCACCATGTGTGTAAATGATGGCGCGTGAGCTATCCGCACCGTCTGGCAATGCCCAGATGGCTTCCACGCCGCCAATATGGTCGCTCTTATAGCGAACGTTTTCCGGTTCCAGAGCAGGCTGGCCCCATTCATCAAACATGCTGCGCAGGTTTTCAATGGAAAGATCAGGATTGGCAGTCATTCGATTGGTCCAATCCTGATAAAGGTCGCGCAAGACATTGGATTCGTTGCTAATTGTCATTGTTTTTCCTCTTGGTTTTTTGCTGATGAATACAACGTCTTTCAGCCCCTTACATAAAAGATTGCGACTTGCGGATTACGCTGGTGCTGAAGACTTTCAACTGCAGATTAAATCCCGGCCAAGTCTGAGTATTGAAGATTCCTGTTCAGATATTGGAGTATCCTGCTTTTTCTGAATAACCCGGTTGTTGTTTTTATTTCGAGGATGGCTTGATGTTAATGAGGAGGTTTCGTTTCAAAGGTTTGTACAAAAGAAAAATAACTCTATTCAATCCAGAAAGGCAAAATAACGGGATGATAATTAGGAAGTTCTATTAGTTGAATCATTCGAAAACCGATAATCCAGATATTCGTACCGGGTACGGGCAAGTTTAATAAACAGTGCTATTCGATCCGGTATCTATCTGAACCATGGGAGTAATAATAATGTCGAATCAGGCTGAGACTGACGGAGCATACATCCGTTATGAGTTTTCGGAGTTCGCGGGCAAATTGGAACCGGTAAAGTACGAGATACCCGTTCCGCAAGGAAATGAGGTTTTGCTGAAAGTCGATTACTGCGGTGTTTGCCATAGTGATGTTCATGTGCATGACGGCTATTACGGCCTTGGCAACGGTAAAAAGCTGAATCTCGGAGACCGTGGAATAAAGCTGCCGGTAACACTTGGCCACGAAGTTGTGGGAACCATTGTGGCCGTGGGCGAGGATGCCAGCGATGCATCGATCGGCGAGCGTAGGTTAATCTATCCATGGATTGGTTGTGGCGAATGTTCTGTGTGTCAGCGGGGCGAAGAAAATCTGTGCGGTAAGCCTGCTTCACTCGGCATTTTTAAACCCGGTGGTTACTCGGAATACATTACGGTTCCCCATCCGCGTTACCTGTTAGATCTTGGCAATCTCAACCCTGCAAATGCATCTCTGTTGGCCTGTTCCGGCCTGACAACCTTTTCAGCGATCAAGAAAATTCAGCCGTTGCACGAAGAAGAGTATGTGATTGTTATTGGCTGCGGTGGGCTTGGCCAATTGGCAATCAGAACGCTGAGATCCGCCGGAATCAGTAACATTGTTGCCGTGGATGTTTCCGAGGATAAACGAGAGATTGCCAAGAAGGCCGGCGCAAAAGTCGTACTCGATCCCCGTAGCGTAGATGCGACTGATGCGTTGGCTCGGGAGGCAGACGGGAATTGCATGGCTGTTCTGGACTTCGTCGGCAACGAACAAACTGTTGAGTTTGGCCTTAAGGTTCTGAGGAAGGGAGGAAAGCTGGTCGTTGTCGGTTTACATGGCGGCGAACTGCGCTATCCGATTCCTTTCCTGGTCACGAAGGCAGTTACAATTATCGGCTCCTACACAGGAACACTGGCCGAAATGAAAGAGCTGGTAACGTTTGCCAATCAACATGATCTTCTAGACATTCCTGTAGAAATTCGGGCCCTTGAGAGGGCTGAATCTGCCGTGGAAGACCTGTCCGATGGAAAGGTTTCCGGACGAATAATTCTCAAGAACTAATTGAGCATAGACTTGCTACTTGAGGTCAATGCTAACCGTTGACCAAGCTTTTAATTAAGGCGTGAATCTTCAGTATATTTCTACCTTTGCCTCGGTTGGGTTTTACCGAGGCTTTTTTATGAAACTTTAAAATAATCAAAAAGATAAATAGCCGTTATACCGGTTGGTAATTAATTTTTTGGTAACAGTTAAATGTATAAGTAGAAGTTATAGGAGATATGTTGATCATATAATAGCTACTTCGTTTAGAAGTTAGTAATTTAGTTCACAACTTAATAAGTTCTGGAGAACGGAATGGCACTTGATAAAGAGACTTTGAACCAATTTATTGACAGCATCCGGCGATATGTCCGGGATCGCCTGGTTCCGCTGGAAATGCAGGTCGCGGAAGAGGATCACATACCCGAAGGGGTCATCGAGGAAATGAAAGAAATGGGACTCTTCGGGCTATCAATCCCGGAAGAGTTCGGTGGTCTTGGGCTCACCATGAGTGAGGAAGTAGCCATCATTCAGGAGATGGGGTACACGTCACCGGTGTTTAGGTCGATGTTTGGTACCAACGTAGGCATTGGTTCCCAAGGCATTATCATCGACGGCACTCCCGAACAGAAAGCAAAGTACCTTCCGAAACTCGCCTCCGGCGAACTGATTGGTTCATTTGCACTGACGGAAGCGGACGCCGGTTCCGATGCGGGTTCGGTCGTGACGACGGCAAAGCGAGACGGCGACGAATACGTCATCAATGGCAGCAAACGTTATATAACCAACGCGCCTCGGGCGGGTGTTTTCACGGTGATGGCCAGAACTGGAAGTCGGGAGGAAGGCAGTCGGGGTGTATCCGCTTTTCTGGTGGACGCGGATTTACCGGGCATCTCGTTGGGGCAGCCCGATAAGAAAATGGGCCAGAAAGGCTCTCATACCTGCGACGTGATTTTCGAAGATGTTCGAGTGCCGGTATCTGCCATGATCGGAGGAAAGGAAGGGCAGGGTTTTAAGACAGCGATGAAAGTTCTGGACAGGGGGCGGTTGCACATAAGTGCACTGAGCGTTGGTACAGCCAAAAGGCTAATAGACGAGAGCCTCGCCTACTCGACCCAGAGAAAACAATTCGGCACTGAAGTCGCCAACTTTCAGTTGGTCCAGGCAATGTTGGCTGACAGTCAGACCGAGTACTACGCCGGCAAATGCATGGTGGAGGAAACCGCGCGAGCCTATGATTCCGGTGCCGCGGTGTCCATGAATGCTTCCAGCTGCAAGCTCTACTGCACCGAAATGGTAGGCCGTGTCGCGGATCGCGCAGTGCAGATCCATGGTGGCGCCGGTTATATCAGTGAATATTGTGTCGAGCGATTCTATCGGGATGTGCGTCTGTTTCGGCTTTACGAAGGCACTTCTCAAATCCAACAGTTGGTTATTGCCAAGCAAATGATTCGCAACGCTGAAAGCTCACTCTGACCCAGGAGTCTGGTATGTCTGGTCCATTATCAGGAATTCGAGTACTTGATTTGTCCCGCGTTATGGCTGGCCCCTGGTGTACCCAGATCATGGCTGATTTGGGGGCTGAGGTCATCAAGGTCGAGCGCCCCGAACAGGGAGATGATACCCGTCATTGGGGCCCTCCTTGGCTTAGGGATAAGGCAGGTAATCCTACCAAGCAGTCGGCTTATTACCTCTCTGCCAATCGTGGCAAGTACTCTGTGACCATCGATATTGGTAAACCAGAGGGCCAGGCGCTGATCCGTGAATTAGCCGCAGGTTGCGATGTTCTGGTAGAGAACTTCAAAACCGGTGGGTTGGAGAAAAAGGGGCTAGGTTATGGAGACCTCTCAGCGCTGAATCCCGGTATTGTTTACTGTTCGATCACAGGGTTTGGACACACCGGCCCCATGGCCCATAACGCAGGCTACGATTACCTGATTCAGGCTCAGTCGGGATTGATGAGTATCACCGGTGTGGCGGATGGAAAACCCGGGGCGGGGCCGCAACGCGTGGGTATGGCGGTGGCTGATTTGACCACCGGGATGAATGCGGCGATCGCCGTTCTTGCCGCTATTCATCACCGCACGAAAACAGGCGAGGGGCAGCATATTGATATGGCCCTACTGGACGTGCAGGTCAGTTGGCTGGCGAACCAGGCTCTGAATTACTTTTGTAGCGGCAGGGTCCCCGGCCGAACAGGTGAATATCATCCCAATCTTGCACCCTACCAGCCGTTTCCCACTAAAGACGGCCAGGTAATCATTGCCGTTGGTAATGATGCCCAGTTCCATCGTCTTTGTGGCGTCATGGGATGCGAAGAACTGCCGAGGGATCCGCGGTTTGCAACAAATCCGGAGCGAGTTGTTCATCGACAGGAGCTTGTCGGAAAGCTGTGCGAGTACACCCGCTTGAGGACTAGTCGGGAGTGGATGGATTGCCTCGGTAAAGTACAAGTGCCGTGCGGCCCCATTCAGAATATTGCAGAGGTTTTTGAAGATCCGCAGGTCAAGGCCCGGAACATGAAGCTGGAATTGGAACATCCTGTTCTTGGTAAGGTTCCGGGAGTTGCGAATCCAATCAAGTTTTCCAAAACCCCGCAGCGATACGAAAAGGCACCTCCCTCACTTGGGGAGGATACGGTCGCAATTCTTGAGAGAGATCTCGGCAAATCAGCTGAAGAAATCCGGAATCTTCAGGCCCGGGGAGTCGTCTGACTTCCGTCCGTTGACCTCAATCCCACTTAAGTTACGTGTTCAGATTTCGACTCCATCTTTCAATAGAGGAACGATTCACATATGTTGGTCTCTTATCAACAACTTGATGATCTCGGTATTATCAGCATCGACAACCCCCCTGTAAATGCATTGTCCCGGGGTGTGCGCGAGGGCATTTGCGACGCGGTAAAGTTGGCGCAGGACGACGGCACCAAAGCAATTGTTGTCTTGTGCGAGGGGCGAACATTTAGCGCCGGTGCGGATATCAATGAGTTTGGCAAACCAATGCAGGAGCCGACGCTGCCTCAGGTGAATGCGGCTCTTGAATCTTCAGCCAAGCCTGTTATCGCCGCTATACATGGATCCGCGTTGGGGGGCGGGTTTGAGCTGGCTTTGAGCTGTCACTACCGGTGTGCATTAACATCAGCTTCCGTCGGTCTCCCGGAAGTTACCTTGGGGCTACTGCCCGGCGCGGGTGGAACCCAGCGTTTACCTCGCCTGGCAGGGGTAAAAGCTGCTCTGGATATCATGACAACCGGTAAAAAAATCAGTGCGACGGAAGCTCGGGATCTTGGTGTTGTTGATCGGGTTTTTGACGGCGATCTTGCTCGTTGCGCCATGGAATATGCCCGCGAACTCATCACTGACGGGGCGCGCCCGAGACAGATCCGCGATCTCTCCATCCCGAAAGGCAGCTTCGACAAAGACTCCTTTGAGAGTTATCGAGGCCAACTGAATAAGCGTAAGAGAGGCCAGGAAGCACCACAGAAAATAGTGAGTTGCGTTGAGGCGGCCATGGAAATGCCGTTTAAAGAAGGGCTGGCTTTTGAGCGTTCCCGCTTCATGGCATGTGTCAAATCTGAGCAGTCGGCTGCGTTAAGGCATATTTTCTTTGCGGAACGGCAGGCACCAAAGGTCCCCGGAATTGACAAGTCTGCTACTCCCCGTGCCGTCCAGAGGGTCGGCATTATTGGCGCTGGGACTATGGGTGGTGGTATTGCCATGTCATTTGCCAGCGCTGGCATCCCTGTGACCTTGCTCGAAATTAGTGAGGATGGGTTGGACAGGGGACTTGCGCTCATTGGCAAGAATTACGGTATGAGTGTAAGCAAGGGAAAGCTGTCGGAAGCCGAGGCGACAGAAAGAGAGGCGCTCATCAGCGGCACCACCAGTTACCAAGAGCTTGCCAATGTTGATCTCGTCATTGAGGCGGTCTTTGAGAGCATGGCTGTGAAAAAGCAAGTGTTCGGTCGCTTGGACGAGGTATGCAGGAGAGGAACGATTCTGGCAACCAACACCTCCTACTTGGATGTGAACGAGATTGCGGCGTCAACTTCGCGCCCGCGGGACGTCGTTGGCTTGCACTTCTTCAGCCCCGCCAATCTGATGCGCTTATTAGAGGTCGTAAGGGCAGAGAATACGGCAGATGATGTAATTGCCACTGCAATGGCATTGGGTAAGCGTATAGGCAAGGTTCCGGTGTTGGCCGGTGTCTGTTTCGGCTTCATTGGTAACAGAATGCTCAGACAATATGCCAGGGAAGCCCAGCTATGCCTGATTGAAGGTGCAGAGCCGGCCCAGATAGATGGTGTGCTGACAGGTTTTGGTATGGCCATGGGGCCGCTGGCGGTTGGTGATCTCGCTGGCCTGGATATCGGGTACAAGGCGCGTCAGGCCCTTACAGACGAGCAGAAAGGGGATCCCAAAAGTTACTGTATCGCCGATGCTCTGGTCGAACTGGGACGACTCGGCCAAAAAACCGGGGCAGGGTATTACGCGTATGATCCGGAAACTCGTGCTCGTTCAGCCGATCCGGTCGTCCTAGAAGTTATCAGGGCGCAAGCCGAAAAGCACGGCGTCAGGCGCTGCAGCTTGTCCGATGAGAAAATTCTAAACCGACACCTGATGGCCTTGATTAATGAGGGGTTCCGACTACTCGAAGAGGGGATTGCACTGCGGCCAGGCGATATCGATGTGGTCTATGTAAATGGATACGGCTTCCCAGCATACCGTGGTGGTCCCATGTTCTATGCCAGTCAGCGCGGGCTTGAACATATATTAGAGTGTATTGAGACTCTTTATGCTGACACAGGAGAATCTCATTGGGCGCCCGCTCCTTTGCTTAAGAAGCTGGTTTCCAGTAATCGAACGCTGGATGAGTGGAGCTCTTAGAAAAAGGGGAAAATGGGAATAGCTGGCGTCACCCATTGAGAATAGCGCCAGCTTAATTGTTTCCGATGTGCCTGAAAGTCCACTGGGTCACTGCTTTGACTCACTCAGTTTTCGACGTAGGCACCCGAAAACTTTGATTGATTTTCATTTATCTCTCTGAAATTCCAGAAGCTCACCCACCTCGCAATCGAACAGCTTGCACAGTTTGTCCAACGCATCGAGATCAATTCTCTGGGCCGTTTCTTTATACAGCAGGGTGATGGTGTTCCGGTTCAGCCCCGTCTCTCTCGCCACATCCACGATCTTCATTTTGCGCTCGCCCATTAGGCGCGCCAGGTGACATCGAATCATTCGCAACCATCCTTAATTAAAAAATGCCATCCTGAATAGCAAAAAGTGCTTGCAAATGTACTTTTGTTGCTTAATATGTCATTTAGGATGACATTCTGATACGGAGAATGTCTTTTGTTGATCTAGGGTAACGCAACAGAAGGAACATTTCGATGGAAAATTCCTACACCTATCTGACCACTGAAGAGCTGGCTGATCGCATCAAATATGACTGCCGGACAATCCGTCAATGTCTTAAAGACACGGTACTGCTGGAGGGCAAGCATTACATCAAGCCTTTTGGCCGACGGAAAATTCTCTTTCTCTGGGAAGAAGTTGAAAAGGAAATGCTGGTCAGTGCTCGTGAGCACGAACACCTGTCAATTCCCATGGCAAGCGGAGCGGTATGTCATGGGTAAGGTGAGAGAGCGTAAGGAGACCGGCAAGCTTTATCTGGATTTTATGTTCGAGGGGCTGCGGTGCAGGGAACAGACCGCGCTGCCGGATACGCCGGCCAACCGTAAAAAGTGCGAAGCACTTCTTCAGAAAGTTGAGGCCAAAATTCTCCTGGGTGAATTCGATTACGCTGAATTCTTCCCGGGCAGCAAGAACCTGAAAAAACTGGCCAAGGCAGGGGCGCTTTCTGGAAGCAGCCGGGCTTCAAATGTAATGGCTGATCCGGATCAGGAAACCGATCAGTCGCCGCTGTTCCCTGATTTCGCCGATCTGTGGCTCCAAGAGAACAAGATCCAATGGCGCGCTTCTCATCTGCGCAATGTTGAGTCCATTCTTGAAAGCTCCCTTAAGCCGGCGTTCAAAAACAAGCGCCTGACCGAGATCACCAAATCGCACATCTTGGCCGCGCGCAACAAGCTGGGGGCCCGTAAGGGCAGGGGAGGCAATGCCCAAATGGCCCCCAAAAGCATTAATAGCCACATGGCGATCCTACGGATGATTCTGACAGAGGGGGCCGAGCGCTACGACTTTGCCAATCCCTATCGCAACATCAAGCCGCTGAAGCTGAAAAAGGTCCAGATCGAACCCTTCTCGATGGATGAGGTAGATAAGATCACCAAGTACGTGCGGGAGGACTACCGCAACTACTATCAAGTCCGCTTCTTCACGGGCATGCGCACCGGCGAAATCGATGGCTTGAAGTGGGAGCACGTGGATTTTGAGAAGCGCGAGATTCTTGTTCGCGAGACGCTGATCAATGGTAAGACCGAATACACCAAAACCGATGGCTCCCAGCGGGAAATCCCTATGTTTGGCCCGGTTTATGACGCACTCAAGGCACAGCACGCGGCAACCGGCAAACTGAGCAAGTTCGTATTTTGCAATCGTCTCGGTGAGCCGCTTGATCACAACAACGTGACCAAGCGCGTCTGGTACCCCTTACTTCAAGCTCTGAACTTGAAAAAGCGGCGGCCTTATCAGACACGGCATACCGCAGCCACGTTGTTGTTGGCATCCGGAGAGAACCCTGAATGGGTGGCTCGAGTGTTGGGCCATTCCTCTACTGAAATGTTGTTCAAGGTTTACTCGCGTTTTATTCCGAATGTGACCCGTATGGACGGCAGCGCCTTCGAGCGCCTGATTGACTCGCGTTCAGAAGACTTGGAGGAATCTGAAAATGCCTAAATCATCTCTTAGCTTCGAGACTCAGAGAGATATCGCCGAAGTGGCGGAAGTTTTAATTCGTTTGAACAATATTTCGCAAGGGCGAGACCTGGTCTGGCTGCTAAAACAGCAAAGGGCGCGAGACAATTTCGATGCCGTCGCACTATGGCTTCGGAATGAGGTATGGAAGCGGCAGAGGAACCGTGAAGATGTTGATATTAGCACCTTGTCCAACGCTCTTCAGACGTATCTGACCAAAGCGTTGATGGATTTGGAATAGCTGTGAGCAGTAACTTGCTTTGGCTGGCTGAGAATCGCACGCGGCTTGTTCTGGAATCGGAGGCCTGTCTTGTATACTCAGGTCAGAAAAGGAGAATTCATGACCGAAAATACCACCCCACAAGTTCTTTTTAGGACTAAGTCTGTCGCTGTGTCGAGCGATGCTGAAGGAATCGATCCGCGCACCGACAAGTCGTTAATGCAGGCTGTTGTCATCACCTATGCGGACAATCAGAACCACGCTATCTATCTGAATATCCCGCTGGAGGAGGCCAAAAGGCGCTTCGAGAAGACCATGGTTGAGCGCTCAGATTTTGAGATCGAGGAGGAAGGATGGGATGCGGAAGTTTCTGTGATTGCAGTCGCTGATGAGATACTTATTTCAAGCAATTTGGGGAATCAGGCGGCCCGAATCAACGATCACTTCATGGGCCAGATTGAGAACATGGGGAAGAGGAAATCCCATGGTATAGATCTAATCACCCAGGCGGATGTGGATGAGGATTCAGAAAGCATCCGCGTGAGAGTAGTCCCTAAAACCCTATTGGAGATGACCGATAGCCCGGACGGGACATCCATGAAGTTGGCTCTTGCGCCAGGTTACCCTTACGAGGATCTCGATGTGGACTTCGGTGAGAGCAAGGAGATCTGTATTACCTGCCATTCTTCTGATGCTGAGATAATAATCAACGCGAGTGAGTTCCTCAGTTCCGAGGCGTCTATTAATCAGATACGAGAGAATGATGGGGAAATAACTCTGCAAGTGATACCTGTCTTCGAGTAGTCAAAGACCGCTGCAAGTTATTGGGCCAGAGCTTCAAATTGCTGGAGTTCTAACGTGAGGTGCGCCTTTGGCCCCTTATCTATGAACTGAATCGGAGAGGCTCTTCGGAACGGCTCCTCGCTGCCGCGGCTGACGCCCTGTTAAACTGCCCTGTGTGGCATTGATGCTCACTCGGAGGATGGCCATGGTGAAAAAGAAACGCTTTACTGAACAGGAACCGTTGGAAGATCTGGATGTGGATTCGGCCCATGCTGACGCGTTAGCCGTGCCTCTCCCGCAGGAGCTTTCGCCACTTGAGCGGCTAAAAGGTTCTGTCAAACGCTATGAGCGACCTACCGATCCCGTTTGGGATGAGTACTTTGACTCCAGCGAGGGGGGTTCCGAGGATTTCATGGAAGACCGGGATCAGCCGTCGCGTGAGGACTGATAGCCACACGCGAACCCAATTGACCGGAAGTAGAGTCAGGGCAAAGCCTGGCGTTGTGCGAAAAAAGAACTGGGGCCTGCCAGACGACAAGACGGGGTAGCTTTCGCCGGCGGCTAAATGGCTTTTCTTTAGCCATTCGAGAAGTAGAAGCTCTCTCAAACAATGCTGGACCAGTCGATATTCGGATTGGCCTTCTTGCATTCATCTCCTTTAGTGAGATGATCGATGACGCTTTCTTCTGATATGAATGAAGCCAGCTGCAGGAAGAAAAAAGGTAAATGCAGTGCCGATCAATAAAATGACCATGGAAGTCATTAAGATCTGGAAAAATGCGATTGCCAGATAGCTGGCCAAAAACGCTACCAAATGGAGAGTACAAAACAGCGCCATCTCCGCGGCAGTTGGCAGGTTTCGGCCAGCGCGATTCGACGTGATCTGAAAGCCGCTGATTATTAATGCTCCCGATAAGGGGGCGACAAACATCAATCCCGATTTGCCGCTTACGCCCTCAATGTCCTCGGGACTTATCCAGGCGTATGGCCCGTATGCTCCAACTAGAGTGAGAGTACTCAGCATAAGCATCGCAATTGCTGCGCAATCGAGATATACGCGCAGGTCCTCAGTGCCTCTATGATCGGGAAAGCTGCTAGCCATGGCAATCATTTCCTTTCGAGTAGCGCTTTTTCGCCCACGCTTCTAATTGATCGGCCCGCCAGTAGCCAACCAGACCCAGCAGTGCCAGTGTTAGAAAAAATCCGCCAAAGCCAATCAATCCTGCGAGCATATCCATCGTTCCCTCCGAGTAAAGAAATCTGATGACCAGAATATCGGATTTCTGAAGTCCTCCAAATCTTGCTCGCCGAGCCTTCGGACTGTTTTTCATCGGAAGTCGGAAAATGCAGCCGTCAATACGACGTCATGAACCTCGCCAGATCAAGAACGGGCTTTGGGTTAATCCTGAAGATGAGTGAGGGATTTTGATTGAAGAGAAGAGGCAATTAATCTGACTCCAGAAGTCGAACCAACTGAAAGATCTGATCTGGATCGTGTTTGGCGATGAGCCAGTCTCTGGGGCTCACAGGTTTGTGATCAATTTCTAGATCGCAATGTGGAAGACGCATGAATCGATCTAAAAACATTGGTTCTCGATGCGCTAAGATAGGGAGAATAGTGGCCAGGTGCGGAATCTCCCCTGCATCGGTGAACTGCCAGGCTGGAAAACGCCATACTCCCGGTTCCAGCTCGAATCCATGCAGATAGGGAGGTGAGCGCTGCGCATTCCGTTCGACTTCAGCCACTGAGATCTGTAGTAGTTTTGCGACTGATTCTGAATAGAGTGCGTGTTCAATGAGCGTTTGGCACTCTTCAATCAATCGTCGTAACGAATTAACTCGGGCTATATGGAGGTTTGGGCCTGCATCTAACCCTTTGGCTCCTCCGGACCTTAAAACCTCAACCTCTTTCTCGGACAATGGATGAGTGTCCGTAGATCGTTCTGGCGAAGCGTGAACAGGATAATCAATGTCTGCGACTTTCAGCAATTTCGAAAGATCTGTCTCAGAAATACCTAGGCGAATCATTACCTCGGAAACGTCATTGTTGGGGGCGTTTGAATGAGCCATGTCACTGTTTTCTCCGTTGCGGTTCTTCGACCCTACTCTGCAAACTGCACAAATCCTGAGTTTCTTTGGACAATGATTTCAATGTCAGCATAGTTTTGAGTTGAATCGGCGAGCCCGATGACCTCGCGCAATAGGTTTGAAAAATGGGGCGATTCGCCACCGTGAGTCTTTCGGCCAACTGCCATAGTGCACTGGCATGCTTGATATCCGGCGCATCACTATCCGCATTGATTTTCCGGGCCGGCCTTTGAGGGGGGGGGGGAATTAAGGTAGCTACCTATTGTCGAGATCTTTGACTTCTCGATATCTAGACCAAAGGCACCAGGCAGTCAGTACAGCTGACCCCGCAATTCCGATCGCCATAGCCATCAGAATACCCGTTTCAAAATCCATTGCTGCCTCATGCGTGAGTGGCGTGTTTACTATACGATTATAATTTAGTCAGTGAAATTTTGGCGAATACGAATCAACTTCGACCCTATCAACGATGCTGGGCAACTTTATGAAGCAGAATAATTCACAACAATGTCCTGAGATGGTTGTTGGGTGTGTGCCCGAGAACTTGTTCGCTGACCCTCCGGCCTTCATTCGTGCAGTTCGGGAAGGTATTCCAGGACATTGGCTGTCTTCGATCATCCGGTCGTCCGGGTTAGATGAGAGTATTGCTAAGGCGCTTGGCGCGCCGCAAAAGCAGCTTGAGGTTTTGTGCGATATGGATGTCCTGGATACCAGAACCTCGGAAGCAGTTTTGGAAATCGCGAGAGTGCTTTATTCATGCGCAGCCACCTGGGAGTCTCCGGTATTAGCAAATCAATGGTTGAAGAGTGGGGTGCCGGCTCTTGGCGGTGAGAGTCCCGTCAGCCTATTGGACACCCATGAAGGCCGGCGTTGGATCATTGAGGTCCTCCGAAAAATCGAGGGTGGCCAGTTCAGCTAGTGCCGCACGCTGAAAGGTTCGGTGGAGTAAAGATCGCCAGGGTACTATCAGCGAATTAACTGATGTCACTGGCTAGGAGGCAGGTATCCGAATAGAAGACGAGCTCGCGGCCATTGCACGAAAGTTATCCGAGCTTGAGAGGGAAAAGGCTGCCCTTCTTTCTAGGAAGAACGAGCTTCATGCCTCCGCGAAACGACCCGCAGCAACGCAACTGACTCCCGACCAAAAGGCAGAACTGTTCCGGAACCTCTTTGGCGGCAGACAGGATGTTTATGCGGTCCGCTGGCAGGGATCCGGCGGCCGTTCCGGCTATGCGGTCGCCTGTGAGAATGAGTGGGTTCCGGGGATCTGTCAGAAACCTCGAATCAAATGCGGGGAGTGTCCGCACAAAAAATTTAAGCCCCTGGATTTCAATGCGGTGTATGACCACCTGTCTGGCAAGCATGTGGCTGGGTTATATCCTTTGTTGCCGGACAACTCCTGTTATCTTCTGGCCGTCGATTTTGATAAGGAGGACTGGCGGGCAGACATTCGAGCGCTGGCCCAGGCTTGTCGTGATGAAGGCATTCCTTATCTTGTAGAGATCTCCCAATCAGGAGCTGGTGCTCATCTATGGGTTTTCTTTTCCGACGCAGTTCCGGCATGGTCCGCGAGAGCTTTGGGGTTCAATCTGCTGGATAAAGCTATGGAGCGCCACCCTGGCTTGTCTTTTGATTCCTATGACCGTTTATTCCCCAATCAGGATACGATGCCCGATGGTGGGTTTGGCAATTTGATTGCTCTGCCGCTTCAGCACCAGGCACGAAGTCGTGGGTGTACGGTGTTTGTCGATGATGAGCTGAATCCGCATCCCGATCAGTGGGGGCTGCTCAGTCGGCAAGAGACCGTTTCGCCGGACGCGCTTCGAGAGATGGTTGGTAAGGAGCCTGATTCCGATGCTGCAGCGCCAGTTGCGTTACCGTGGGAGCAATCCTCGCCAGTCGAGACTGGGATGATTGAAGGATGTCCCGAGCGCATAACGCTCACTCTGGTCAATCACATTTATATGAAGTTGTCAGACATACCGGGACCACTGGCTGCACGCATAAAGCGTATGGCGAGTTTTGCCAACCCGTTGTTTTTCAAATCCCAGGCACTTCGCTTCTCAACTCATGGCATCCCTCGTTACATTTCTTGTGCGAGGATTGAGCAAGGTTATCTATCGGTTCCGAGGGGCTGCTTTGATGAGCTCCAGGCATTGTTGCTGGAACAGGGAATAGCGGTAGAAATCGATGACCGCAGAACCCGGGGCGAACTTCTGGACGCTATCAGCCTGAAAGCAACGTTGCGTAGTGATCAGAAGAAGGCTGTGAAGGCGCTTGCCAACCACGATACCGGAATACTCCATGCTCCAACCGCTTTCGGCAAAACCGTAACCGCCATTGGCATTGTGGCCAAGCGGCAGGTTAA
>JGI24661J20069_1000440_pt1 | contig 16983 bp, 21 predicted proteins | sample MalvirmetaMSP144_FD_20069 | JGI IMG/M metagenome (IMG submission 20069) | reverse complement strand
TCATTTATTAAGCCTGGGTCAAACAATCGGAAAAATCACGCTTGGAGCGCTATCTGATACATAGCGCGGCTGAACATATGCCCGTATAATTAATGCCACTATTATGGAGTCAGAGGTAAACCATGCAATCTTCTAATACACCAAAGTACCTGATCGGCAGTTTAATTGTTGTCGGGGTATTGTTTTTAATCGCTAATTTAATTTTGTCGAATATGCTGTCTATTGCCGACAATGTAGTCGAACCTGAGCCCATGGATGCTGAAGCAATTGCAGAGCGATTAAAACCAGTAGCCAAAGTAAACATTGGTGAAGAACAGGTTGCAGAGGCTCCCACAGCTGAGGAAACTGAGGCTGCAGATGATGCTGCCGATGCTAGCGTCGGTAAACAAGTTGTGACTCAGGTTTGTGCGGTCTGCCATTCAACCGGTATGATGAATTCGCCCAAAATTGGTAATGCAAATGATTGGGCTCCCCGTATCGAAAAAGGCATGGATACTCTCTATACTCATGCTATCAACGGTTTTAATATGATGCCGGCACGTGGTGGCAATCCAAAACTGAGTGATGATGAAGTTAAGGCTGCCGTCGACTACATGACCTCATCGGCTGAATAACCGATAAAAATATTAGTCCGTGAGCACCGAACATATTCGGTGCTCACGGATAACTGAAAACTCAGCGAGTAAAATTTAATCATTCTAAGCCACATGCTGAAACGATTATCGTCTAGCATCGACAGGGATCACATTAGCCGCCATGAGCTTACTCAGTTTTAATCTTCCCTTAGCCGCACTCCTCCCATTTGCAGCCGCTCCACTTGCTGCATGGTCTACCCGATACAATCGATTGGCTTCTGCCTGGGTAGCTGGACTGACAACATTGTTAACGTTGGCGATTCTATTCCCGTCCATGCAAGCTGTATTTGCTGGCGAAACCCTCATTCAACAATGGTCATGGCTACCAGCTATTGGTTTTAACATTGCCTTCAGGCTTGATGGCTTAGCGCTGTTATTTGCCTTGCTGATTCTGCTGATCGGTCTGCTTGTTATTTTTTATGCTCGCTACTATCTTTCAGCCAAAGATTCTATGGGACGGTTTTACGCCTATATGCTGATGTTTATGGGCTCTATGCTGGGCATCGTATTATCTGAAAACCTGTTGCAACTGGTCGTATTCTGGGAACTCACCTCAATAACGTCATTCCTGCTGATCAGTTATTGGCAGCATCGTCAGGATGCCCGTCAAGGTGCGAGAATGGCCTTAGCGATCACCGGCGCAGGTGGTTTGGCCTTATTGGGTGGCGTGTTATTACTGGGCCATATTGTTGGCAGTTATGAACTGACTCAAGTGCTGGCGTCGGGCGATTTAATCAGAGGTCATGATTTATATCTGCCGACATTGCTACTGATTTTGCTGGGGGTATTCACCAAATCAGCGCAGTTTCCATTCCATTTCTGGCTGCCGCATGCGATGGCTGCCCCTACCCCGGTCTCAGCTTATCTGCATTCTGCCACTATGGTGAAAGCCGGTATCTTTTTACTGGCGCGTTTTTTCCCGGCTTTATCGGGTACCCCGGAATGGAGCTGGCTGGTCGGTACGGCCGGTATGCTGACCTTGTTGATCGGTGCCTATGTCGCTTTATTCAAGCATGACCTGAAAGGCCTTTTGGCCTATTCAACCTTAAGTCATCTGGGACTTATTACCCTGTTATTTGGCTTTGGCAGCAAAATGGCACTGGTGGCAGCGATTTTTCATATCATTAATCATGCAACCTTTAAAGGCTCACTGTTTATGGTCGCCGGTATTATCGACCACGAATCCGGTAGCCGTGATATGCGTAAACTGAACGGCTGATTCAAAATGATGCCGCATACGGCAATGCTGGCCATGATCGCCGCCGCCGCCATGGCCGGTGTCCCATTATTAAATGGTTTTTTAAGTAAAGAGATGTTTTTTGAACAGGCGATCAGCGCGTCAGATACCACACTGGCAGCTTGGACCATTCCGGCATTAGTCACCCTGGCCGCTATCTTCTCGGTCGCTTATTCACTGCGCTTTATCCACGATGTGTTCTTTAATGGTGAACCAATTGATTTGCCTAAAACACCTCATGAACCACCGCGTTTTATGAAAATACCCGTCGATATTCTGGTGGTGTTATGTCTCATTGTTGGGGTAGCCCCAATGTTACTGATTGGGCCGATTCTGTCTGTAGCGGTTGCCGCTAGTCTGCAGGCCCCGGCTCCGGAATTCAGTCTGGCCATCTGGCATGGCTTTAACTTGCCATTGATGATGAGCTTTATTGCCCTGGTTTTAGGGGTGGCGGTTTATACCGTACGACATCGTCTGTTTGCCTGGCATGACAGATGTTTACACGGGATTGAAGGTAAAGCCGTGTTTGACTGGCTGCAGTGGAAAACCATCCGGTTCGCCAAAAAAGTAACCGATTATTTTGATCAAACTACCTTACAACCTTCCGTGAGCTGGGTGATTGGCGGTGCATTGGTGCTCAGCATCCTGACGTTCTTCCAGTTTAACTCACCATTATTTGGTGACAGAGCTTTAATGGAAGCCGATGTCATCACCATTCTGATGGCATTGATGTTGATTGTGGCCAGCCTGTTAACAGTCGTTTTGCATCATCAGCGCCTGACATCTCTGATCAGTATCGGCGTGGTCGGTCTGGTGGTAGCGTTGGGATTCGTGAAATTCTCAGCCCCGGATTTGGCTCTGACCCAACTTTCTGTTGAGGTGGTGACCATCGTGTTGCTGCTGTTAGCGTTATTCTTTTTGCCACAGCACACCCCTCAGGAACGTAGCTATATCCGTTTAAGCCGTGATGGGATTATTTCCATTTCTGCCGCTGTTGCGGTATTCCTGTTGACCATGGCTGTATTGAGTCGTGAATATACCTCCATTGCCAATTTCTTTATAGAGAATGCCAAACCGGGTGGTGGTGGTACCAATGTGGTCAATGTGATTCTGGTTGATTTCCGTGGTTTTGATACCTTAGGTGAAATAGTCGTGCTGGCATTGGCCGGTCTCGGGGTCTTTGCCATGCTGGAAGGACTCAAGCTTGCTGCACCAGCAAAAGATGTTGAAGGTCTGGAATGGAGTCATGATCCACACCCACCGATCATGCAGACTCTGACCCGGCTGCTGTTCCCACTAATGCTGATGGTTGCAGTGTATATCTTCCTTCGTGGTCACAACCTGCCAGGTGGTGGCTTTATCGCCGGCCTGATTGCTTCGGTTGCATTGATTTCACAATATCTTGCTAACGGTATCGACTGGACCAATGAGCGGTTGCGGACCGATATGCATCGGGTAATGTGGCTGGGTCTATTGATCGCTACCGGTACAGGTGTCGTTTCCATGTTACTGAGCTATCCATTCCTGACATCTGCGTTTACCTATCTGAACTGGCCCGTAGTGGGTAAATTTGAAGTGGCCAGTGCCATAGCCTTTGACTTAGGGGTATTTCTGGTGGTGGTTGGCGCCACCGTTATGATTCTGGTTGAGCTTGGCAAACTGAGTCATGCTGCACATTTCATCAATGTTGAGGATATCAAGTAATGGAGTGGCTAATTGCCAGTGTCATTTCCGTGATGACAGGTTGCGGAGTGTATCTCACACTTAGAGCAAGAACCTTTCCGGTAGTACTGGGATTGACTCTGCTTGCCTATGCAGTAAACGTCTTTCTATTTAGCATGGGGCGTTTGCAAATCGGCATCCCGGCCGTTATTGATCCTGCCGCTGCAGCTTACACCGATCCCCTGCCTCAAGCTTTGGTATTAACAGCTATCGTAATTGCATTTGGGATGACGGCTTTCCTCATCGTACTGGCCCTAAAAGCCCGTAGCGAGCTGGGTAATGATCATGTTGATGGCTTGCATCGCTCAGATGATGAACTGAAAGCCACTAAACATAACAGTACAAAGACAGAAACTGAACGGAGCCAATCATGAGTCCGTTTACTATTTTGCCGGTTTTATTGCCGTTAATTGGCGGCATCCTGATGCTGATGGCTCGTCCCATAGGCATTGATACACAACGTATTTTAAGTCTGATTTTAACTACTCTGTTGGTGGGTGTGAGCCTTGTCAGCTTCCAACTGGCCAACAGCGAGATTTATCAAGTCGTGCTGCTTGGCAACTGGCAAGCGCCTTTTGGCATTGTCATTGTGCTGGATCGCCTATCGGCACTGATGTTGTTGCTGACCTCCCTTCTGGCGTTGGGCGCGTTATGGTATGCGATTCGTACCGATACCGATAAACAGGGTCAGCATTTTCATGTGTTATTCCAGTTGCAACTGTTCGGCCTGAACGGTGCATTTATGACGGGCGACGTATTTAACCTGTTTGTATTTTTTGAAGTGCTACTGATCGCCTCTTATGGCTTATTACTCCATGGCGGGGGGCGTTTAAGAACCCGTGCAGGTCTGCATTACGTGGTGATCAATCTGGTAGGTTCAACTTTATTCCTGTTCGCTGTTGGCACGCTTTACGGCATTCTGGGGACTTTGAATATTGCTGATATGGCCATCGCCGTGCGAAACTTATCAGAGGCGGATCAAGGCATCGTTGCCACCGCGGCCGTCTTGTTACTGGTGGTCTTTGGTATTAAAGCTGCCATGTTTCCGCTATATCTGTGGTTACCCGGCGCTTATGCCTATACCTCTGCTCCAGTCGCAGCATTATTTGCGATTATGACCAAGGTTGGTCTTTACGCCATTATCCGGGTCCATGGCACGATCTTCGGCGAAGAAGCCGGTGATTTAGCGTTTGTGCATATTGAATGGGTATTGCTACTCGGTTTAATAACATTGGCTCTGGCCGCTTTGGGTGTGCTGGCCGCCCGTGCATTACGTCGTCAGGTCGCCTATTTGATACTAGCGTCAGTCGCTACCTTAATGGTTGCCATCGGTATCAATAATGAAGCCGCCCTTGCTGCCGCTTTGTATTACTTAATCCATTCCACCATGCTTGGTGCAGCAATGTTCCTGATAGCCGATGTGATTATGAAAGGCCGTGGCATTTATTCCGATTCGTTTACCAAAGCCATTCCGATTGATCGGCCAATAATCGTCGGTTCAGTGTTTATGCTGTTAGGTATCGCCTTAACCGGTATGCCACCGTTATCCGGTTTTTTCGGTAAGGTGATGATTTTACATTCTGCTCTTAACCATCCTTGGTTTGCAGCCATTTTGAGCGTGATATTAACTGCCGGTTTAGTGATGATCATAGCGGTAGTCCGTTCGGGTTCATTATTGTTTTACAGTGTGCAAAAGGAAGAAGGTCAAAAAACCAGTCCTTTAAATAAGTCGGCTTTCGTGGCTGTTTTCCTGCTGATGCTGGTCAGTCCATTAATGGTAATGTTTGCTAAACCTTTAACCGATATGACCACTCAGATTGCTGGACAGTTATTCAACGGTCAGGCATATATTGATGCTGTATTAAGTACAGTTCCATATGGAGGAAATAACAGCAAATGATTCTTCAGCGACTATTTCCCCATCCATTCCTCACGCTGATTTTGTGGGGTATCTGGTTATTATTGAATAACACCATCAGCCCTGGTCATATCGTGCTGGGCGCAGTGTTGGCAATTTTAATTCCGTGGCTGACCTCCAGTTACTGGCCTGAAAAAATCAGTATTCGGCACCCATGGATGTTATTGCTCTATGTGCTTAGAGTATTGTATGAAATTCTGGTAGCCAACGCCGTCGTAGCCAAATTGATCCTGGGGCCTCAAAAGAATTTAAAACCGGGCTTCCTGCATTATGAACTGAAATTAACCAGTTCTGTCGGCATCGGGCTGTTAGCCAATACCATTTCTTTAACACCAGGAACGGTCAGTTGTGATCTCTCAAAAGATCGTCGCTATTTACTGATTCATGCGCTACATATTGATGACGTTGAAGCGATCAAAGCTGATATTCATCGCAAATTCGAGAAGCCATTGCTGGAGATATTTGTCACATGCTAAATCTGGCCTTATCACTCGCATTCATCATGGTCGGTTTAGCGATTTTGCTAAGCTTTATCCGGCTGATTATTGGTCCGAATACACCAGACCGAATCCTGGCTTTGGATACCTTATACATCAACTCCATTGCATTGCTGATTCTGCTGGGTATAAACCTGCAAAGTGCTCTGTATTTTGAAGCGGCTTTATTAATCGCCGTAATGGGTTTTATGGGTACGCTCGCGCTAAGCAAATATCTGCTGCGCGGCGATATCATGGAATAGAGGCAATTATGCTTGAATGGGTCTTAGCTATCTTGATTTTAATAGGTGCGTTTTTCACGCTGGTGGGTTCAATCGGCCTGTACAAACTATCCGATTTTTATATGCGCTTGCATGGCCCGACCAAGGCCAGCACACTTGGCGTGGGAGCTATTCTGATTGCCTCGGCAATTCATTTCAGTTTTAAAACAGATGGTGTCAGCTTGCATGAAATACTGGTGACGCTTTTCCTCTTTATTACTGCACCGGTAAGCGCACATCTGATGGCAAAAGCCGCCATTCATATCAAAGTTAAACAGGTGGAACGCACCCGTCAGTTGGAAAAATAAATTGACCGAAGTTGAACCACGTAAGCCCCAAATCTGGGTTGATGCCGATGCCTGCCCGGTGGTAATAAAAGAAATCCTCTATCGTGCTGCTACCCGAACAGAAACCCAAACCACTTTTATTGCCAATCATAGCTTAAGATTACCGCCCTCACCTTTTCTCAAGTTCCAGCAAGTGCAATCCGGTTTTGATGTCGCGGACAATGAAATTGTCGAACGTCTGATGAAAGGTGATTTAGTCATCACCGCCGATATCCCGCTTGCCGCCGAAGCGATTGAAAAAGGCGCATTGGCTTTAAACCCAAGAGGCGAACTGTATACTACAGACACTATCAGCGCCCGACTGACCATGCGTAATTTTATGGAAACCATGCGTAACAGCGGAGAACAGATGGGTGGCCCCCCGGCCTTTAATCAACGAGATCGACAAGCGTTTGGCAATCAACTGGATAAGTGGTTGCAAAAGGCAAAGCGTTAAGTCGGAATTGTCCCTGCTATCAAATAGTCTTACTTTTGATGTCACTAGAGGTAAACAACATGAGCAATAAATCCAAAGTTACTCAGACGAAAAGTCCTAACGGCCCGGAAAATGCTGTGGAAGACAGCACCATCTCGCCTAAAAGCTCTGTTGAAGTCAGTGACATCGAAAAAACTAAAAAAGATAAGCCCATAAATGAACGCGATTTAATACTGAATCATGAAGATGCTCAGGCTGCCAGCCCTGATGACATGGCCGCCTGTGGCGAAGAAGATGTAGGTGCCGGTCTGGAATTTTTAGTAACACGTAACGATCATGATAAGTAAGCACAGATTTAATTTTTGTCTCCACTCCATACATTTCTATTTGACCATACTTCAATCATTTTCCCACAATCCTGAATAGCAATAACGTTCATTGTGGCTTTTGCCATAAAGCTCACTTGCGATGTTATATTTAAAGCAATAGAATGATATTGATTCTCATTACCAATTAACATTCAGGAGTTTTTCGTGAGCAGTGCCCAATCTGTCATCCACTATCATGTACAGGTGCTGTATAGCGAACATCATAACTGGCTGAAAGGCTGGTTATCCCAGCGATTAGGTAATAGTACAGAAGCCGCCGATCTGACTCAGGATACATTTCTCCGCCTCCTCGGTTTGCCTTCATCGCGACACTTTTCCAGCAGCGATCAGGCGCGCAATTATTTACGAGCTACCGCCAAAAACCTCTGTATCGACCTCTGGCGTCGAAAGGAAGTTGAAAAAGCCTGGCACGATACACTTTCCAGCTACCCGGAAGAAACCGCGCCTTCAGCAGAAAGACAGGTAGCAGTACTGGAAGCCCTGGAAGAAATTAATCACATGTTGAGTGAGCTTCCGGCCAAAGCCGCTAAAGCATTTCTCTTAGCTGTGGTCTGCCAGATGACAGATGCCGAAACAGCCGTTCAACTGGGTGTATCGGATCGTATGGTGCGTAAATATGTAGCTCAGGCCATGTTGGCCTGCCTGAAATTGCAAGCCTCCCAAACCACTCGCGAACTTATTTCTGAACCACAATCATAAAATGGCTGAACCTTCTCATAAGACATTGGAAGAAGCCGCCGAATGGTTTGCCATTCTTCGTGATGGCCAAGCCAGCAACGAACACAAATCAGACTGGCGTAAATGGCTTGATGCCAAACCTGAGAATAAAACCGCCTGGCTTTACGTGGAAAAAATCAGTGAAGGTTTCCAGCCCTTACAGCAAACGCCCGACCCGCATAATACAGCTGACAATCTATACAATGCCAATCAACGATTACGTCAACGCCGCCGACTGCTCAGTGGCATGGCCAGTATTGCTGTGATTGGATTTGTAGGTCATTTCAGCTGGAATAGAAAATGGTTTCCTGACAGTGTGATGGCACTGGCTGCTGACTACCACACCGGTGTCGGACAACAAACTGATATCACCTTGCCAGATGGCACGCAGATCTGGTTAAACACTGCTAGTGCCATTAATGTTGATTACACGGTACAGCAAAGACGCATTGAGTTACTCCATGGTGAAATCTTCATTGAGACAGCAAAAGATGTCGGCAGATCATTTGTAGTAGATACCTCACAAGGTCGATTAACGGCGCTCGGAACACAATTTAACGTGATGAGCCAGCAACAGGATATTGAGCTCGCCGTTTATGAAGGTTCCGTGTCTGTTCATACCAATAATGATCACTATGTTGAACTTCAAGCTGGGGAAACAAGCCGTTTTAATCAAAACCAAATAATGCCAAAACAAAATGCCATAACCGCTCGACAGGCCTGGAGAGATGGATTGTTAGTGGCAGAAGATATGACATTACAGGAACTGATCGCCGAGCTTAACCGTTATCAATATGGCTATATCAATATCGCTGATGAAGTTGCTCATCTGAAAGTGTATGGCAGTTTCCCGCTAGCGGATACTGACCGTGTTTTGACTATGCTCACCACAGTTTTGCCCATACAGGTTCGTCAGGTGTTTCCAGGCTGGATTATTCTGGAACCAATCCAGCGTTAACTTCAATTTAATCAACAGCCTAAAAGTTATTTTCGTTTTATTTCACAAAATGGTTCCGGGTTTATGCACCTCATCCGTTTATATCTGTATCAACACTAAACTCGATGAGGTAACACAATGGTGAAACAACACCGCCACACACAACTGGCTAAAAACAGGTTTAAGCCACTGGCACTTTCTATACATCTTATTGCTGCTGCCAGCTTGGGAACATTGCTGGTACTACCTGCTGCACAGGCAGAAACAAGCCAATCTGCGGCTCAAGCCACACAACAATTTAATATCCCAGCCGGATCGCTGAGTCAGGTACTGGCCCGCTTATCTGCCCAGGCCGGTATCTATCTTGTGGGTGCTTCGGAATTAGCCAGCGGCAAGAACAGTAATGGATTGCAAGGCAGCTATACTGTTGAAAATGCACTAAGCCAGATTCTCAATGGCAGCGGTCTGGTGGCCGTAGCTCAGGGTGATAACAGTTATACATTGCAGGCAAACAATGAAGACGATCAAAGTGTCACATTATCAACGATGAAGGTACAAGGTCTTGGTATGAATGGCTCGGCCGCCAATGCCTATCGGGTTGGTGATGTTTTCGCTGGAGCACTGGGAAACCTGTCAAAGCAGAATACGCCGTTTACCATTGAAACCTACTCTGAAGATTACATTGCCAATCTGCAGGCACGCTCGCTGGGTGAGTTAACCAAATTTGATGCGGCTATCAGTCTCTCATCCAATAACCTAATCACAGAAAATAACGCTTTTTCGATTCGCGGCATCAACCCGGATTTCGATACCGGGCAGAAACTTGATGGAATGAATTTCCGCAGCCGTGCCAAAGATCTTCCCTTAGAACACCTTGAACGGGTTGAGATCCTCAAAGGTGCAGGCGGTTTCCTCTATGGTTTTGGTGCTCCGGGCGGCATTATCAATTATGTGCTCAAACGGCCCACCGAAGAATTCGAAGCCAGTGTTTCCACGCAAATAATGGATAGCGGATTGCTAATGGCACACGGCGATGTCGGCGGTCGTGTCGGTCCAGATGATATATTTGGTTACCGCGTTAATGTGGTCAGTGAAGCTGGTGACACCTATGTCGATGACAGTGAGGCCTACCGTAAATCGGCTTCTGTCGCAGTGGATTTACGGATCACGCCGGATCTGACATGGCAGGCAGATGCACTGATATCTGAGCGTAAAAGTTACGGTGGTTATTTTTCAATTAGTCCAAACTCTGACGGTTCCTTCGACGATCGAACAGTAAGTAATATTCTCAGCCCGATTAATGGTGATAAACGTCTGGCTCCAGACTGGACTCGCTATGAATCAGAGCATATCACTACCGGCAGTGATTTAATCTGGCAGATTAATAATAACTGGAACAATAAACTCTCCTATCGTTATTCCACCAGCTACCGCAATCCGCTGATGCCCATTTTGTACGTTGATGGCGATGGGGACTATTCGGCCACACTCTACAATTACAACAATCTGTTCAAAAGCTATCAGACACAGAATGTGCTAAGCGGTGTTATCGAAACGGGGCCTGTTACGCATAATGTAGTGGCAGGTTTATCGCATACTCGCACTATTTCATCAAATAGCAGCGGTATTGGTACGCTGGCCATTCCACTGGGCTCGGGTAATGTATCTTCACCTGTCGATTTCGAGCGCCCAGTTGGCCATCTTGATAAAAGTGATGCCAGCTTTAATGAGTATTCCAGAGTTACCCGTAAAGAAGTGTTTCTCTCAGATACGCTTAATGTTGGCGACAGCTGGGATTTCATTATTGGTGCACGCTACGGCAGTCTTGAGGATGATTATGGCGATTACAAAGAGAGTGAAATCACCCCTCCGTCGCAGCTATTTATCGGCCACTTGAATGGATGTCAATTTACGCCAGCTATGTAGAAGCCTTTGAACAAGGTGCTACAGCACCGAATACTGCTGCCAATGCTGGCGAGGTTTTTNAGCCGTTAATCAGCAAACAGTACGAGACCGGCATCAAGGTTGAGTATGATAACTGGTCAGCCAATATGGCAGTTTTCCAGCTACAAAAAGGCCTCACCTATGAAGATGAGAATGATGTGTTCAGTCAGGATGGTGAAGCCCGTTACGAAGGTCTTGAGCTCTCAACCCGAGCCAAAATCAATGAACAATGGCTAGTAGGTGCCAGTGCAATGTGGCTGGATGCCACTAACCGGAAAACTACCAATGAGAGCCTTGAAGGAGAACCGATACAGGGCGTCGCTGATAAACAGTTCCGTTTATACAGTGAATATCAGGTGCCCAATACCCAGCTGACCTTCACCGGTGGTGCGCAATATACCAGTCAACGACCACTGGATACGGCCAACCAATGGCATGTCGGATCAGTAACATTATTTGATTTGGGGGCTCGCTATGAAATTGACCTCAACAAACAGTTGTTAACTCTCAGACTGAACGTTGAGAACCTGACGGATAAAGCCTATTGGCTAACTTCTGCAGGCAGCTCCAGTATTGCTCAGGGTGCACCTCGTACCATCAAATTGGGCGCTCAACTAGACTTTTAATATTTACAAATAGCCCGGCAGTAATTCACTGCCGGGACTTTCTGCATAAAATAAAAAAAGCATAAATCTATCCTACTTTGCTTTTTTTAAACATGACCGACAAGCGTTTGGTATTTAACTGGTAAATGGTTTTAGCAAAAGCTTGAGTTTTCTCACGGTTCCCGGCTGAACATCATTCATCCAAATCAAGTTTGCTGTATCCTGCCTTGAATTTGTGTAGAAAATAATCAAAATAGTGGCTTGCTGTGTTTAAACGCAGCAAGCTGTTTTCGTTCAGGAACCCCCATGTTTTTCAAAAGAGCCCTATTACCGATTTCATCGTTGTTCTTCTCGATCTCGCTGTTAGCAACGGGTTACGGGTTACTGATGACATTCATAGGCATATTCCTGAAACAGGAAGGTCTCAATGAGGGCGCCATCGGCTTAATCAATTCCGCTTTTTTCCTGGGCGCGATGTTAGCCGCAATTTTCAGTCAAAAACTCATTGTCACAGTAGGTCATGCACGCAGTTTTTCGGCTTTTTCTGCGATTATGGTCATGGCATTTTTGGGCCACGCTTTATGGTTTGATCCCTGGTTTTGGGCCACATTACGTTTGGTATCAGGTTTTGCCTTTTATGCCATGCTGATTGTGTTAGAAAGCTGGCTCAATGAAAAAAGCTCATCTGAAGACCGCGGCAAAATTCTCGCGATATATACCATCGTATTCTTCCTGGCGTTGGCATTAGGTCAATTACTGTTGATGCTGGAGATGTCAGCCAATACGATTTTCATTCTGGGTTCAATTCTGGTGCTTTGGTCGCTGGTGTTGGTCGCGGTGACGCGTGTTACGCAACCCGTATTAAAACCCTTTGAACGGTATAGCATGCCAAAATTGTTATCGATCGCCCCGTTGGCATTGGTGGGTAGTTTTATTGGCGGAGTATTCATTGGCGCGTTTTACACCATGTTGCCACTGTACGTATTAAATCTGTTTGATCAGCCTAAGGTGGTCTCATTATTTATGGCGATTACCATTCTCGGCGGACTGATGGCGCAATTGCCTGTGGGCATGTTATCTGATCGAATAGGGCGCCGAAAAATGCTGGCTTTGTCTGGATTTTTCGGTGCTGGTGTTTTTCTCTTGATGCTGGTTTTACCTTTGATCTGGCGTGAGAGTGTGGCGTTGCTATATACGGTTGGTTTTTTATTGGGTATCAGTTTGTTCAGCATTTATCCCTTGAGTGTTGCGCGTGCCAACGATGTGTTTGATGAAAACACAGATCTGGTCGAAATTAGCCGAACCTTATTGTTTTCCTATGGTTTCGGTTCATTCATTGCACCGTTATTGTTAGGTTTTGTACTGGGATTTTCAGCAACCGTATTTTTCATCGTGCTGACGTTATTTGCCTTAGCTTTAGGTTATTACTCATTACAGAGCGAGCGTATTCCAGAAGACCATATGAACGTCTATGTTGCCGTTCCGGCAGCATCTGGCAGCGTTCTCGCTGAAATGGACCCACGCATGGACGAACAATGGGTAGAAGATCATCGCCCTCATCCGGAGCCAACAACATAGATTAGGTATCTAGTTTGTTGGTAGCTGGTTTTATTGCCGGAGAATCTTCTCCATCGACTTGCCTTTAGCCAGCTCGTCAATCAGCTTATCCAGATAACGAATTTTCTGCATCAAGGGAGCGTCGACTTCTTCTACCCGAACACCACACACTACCCCTTTGATTAGTGAGCTATTGGGATGAATCGCTGGAGCTTGAGCAAAAAAGGTTGCAAAATCATTTTCCGATTCGATTTGCTGTTTTAATCCAGCTTGGTCATAACCGGTCAGCCAGCAAATGATTTGATCCACTTCCTCTTTTGTTCGATTTTTACGTTCCGCCTTTTGAATATACAGCGGATAAACCTTTGCAAATGGCATTTTGTAAATAGGATGGTTAGACATTGTCATTAACCTATATTCAACATGTTGGAGGTTGAGTAAAAATATGGTAATCGTTAACTGACATTAAATAATCTAAATATGCCACTTTTCCCTGATACTTATAAATTCCTTTGATATGGCTTCGATTAAAAGTAGCTCCGTCTTTAATTCATCAACACTGTAGCGAGTTTCTTTTAAACTCTTGGTTCCAATCATTCCGGGAGCAACGTTAATAATTTCTTTATTCTCATGCTGAAAACCCCAGCGACCATGCATAAATGAATTTCTCTTCACTCGAAATTTATCTAATTTTTTAGTCCATGAACTGAAATCAGAAATACACTCTGGGCTAGAAGAAAATTTAATTTCTATAATCTCATTCAAAGCATCAATTTTGCTCTTGAAAGAAAGCCGCTCAACAAGAGGATTTACTGTGTGAAAATTCTCAGCACGAATTAACCACTGAAAACAAAGATTAAGATTAAATTCTAATTGGGATAACGCGAATATTATTTTACCCACGCTCTGACTGGCAATGGATTCTAAGTCGTTCTGTTCATTTGTCATTTCAATGTCATTTATTTTTATTAGGTTAAATGTGACTGATATATTTTTCTAATACAAAGATCATTTACTTAATCTTATGCTGTTCTCGCCATATATTCTGATGGCGCAAGTATGCAGCGTTCTTCAAGGTTTCCTTGTAAAGCGAAAAGTCTTGGAGTATCCCGAAATTTGAATATTCGATAAAGATAATAACGAGAGGAGTTTTGTTGGGAAAACCGCAACTCATTTGGCGTTACAAAAAAAGGCGTGTTCTTTCCGTATTTTGTTGTCTTTGCCTCAATGAATCGATCAGATCCGTTATCCTCAAAAGAACGAATATCATAACCGGCAGATGGGCCAATAGTTAATGATATTTGTTCTATCTGATCAGCAAGAGAATCTTTACCCACCCGAATAAGTCGAGCACGTTCAAAGTTAATAACAAACTGTTCTCCAGCATCACCTAACAACTGATTTCGAGCCTCACGCTCCAGATAATTTACCCCTCCTGGATTATAAATAATGTTGGGTTCTGCAATGCCGCTCTCCTTGCGATCTATTGGAGCCGGAGGCTGCTCCAGGGCGGTCAGAAACTCTTCTACTGTCGGAACAGATGGGATGAATGCCGAATCTTTCTCAAATAGCAGCTGAATCTCAGGATTCTTTTCAAGGTAATCTGTTACTGCGAGAGGTAAAAGAGAACGTTGATAATTAAACCGAGGTTTATAACCGTCAATGTAGGGAATTCCCATTTCGATCAAAACGGCACTTATATTCTGATGTTTTAACTCGATTGATCCATTCGAGCGGTTATTTAGTTGTTCAATCAGAGCTCGACGATGCTCTGTTTTATTATATTTCTGACCAGACAATTCTAGTCGAAGCATCTTAAAGTAATCTTTAACAGCCGCTTCAACTTCTGAATCTGACCAGTTGTTAGCCATAACTATTATTTATAAATGACCATAAATGTAAGGTATATCGTCCTCAAATTTGTCGAAAGAGTAAATTTCATAAAAGATATACCAACTTTAGTTCAGTGAAAAAAAATACTTCATATCAAGTTTGCTGACCCCTTGATAATGGATGCTCTCAAAGGCACCCAAGTTGACTTTGAAAAAGTCCGGCGTGTTTCTTTATTTTGAAGAATCCAGTCTTGATTCATTAATCGTCATTTCCTTAGGGCATAACGCCTTGCTCATCGGAAAATTGCGAGCACAGCGAGTAATTTTTCCGCGTGCAGAAAATTGTTAGGCTACAAGCCGATAACCCTGTTCCAATCTGCTATGTACATATATATGCGGTTGAATTCACTTGGCAGAAGCATTCGATTGTGCGCAATAAAATTTCGTGATTTTTCAAGCTCTTCCATTCTCTGCTTCAGCCAATGCTGCGAAGGCATTATATCTTCAAAGAAAGACCATTTTTCTATAATTATCGCTGCTAACATTCCGAAATCCACAAAACCCAGAAGGTCTTCCTTTTCACCTTCCAGCCAAGAATCCTTGAATGCAGTTTCTTGCCTTGATTTGGCATGACCTTTAACTTTTTGAGGTAACTTTTCCCACCAATCCACACCTTCGTTTTCTTCCAGCGTTGACCTTATCAAAAATCTCACTTCATTTTCGAAGCAATGCAATAACGCGTATAGCCTTGCCATTTCTATTGCATTATTGCGGCGACTAATACTAAAAGGGGCAATTTGCTCAGCCAAGAGCTTTTCATCTGCAGCTGATAAATCAGCTCCAATCTGAATCCCTGCTTTCTGAAAGCCAGTTGCTTCAGATTCAAACATCAGACCCCGAAACAAAAAGTCTCGCAAATCCTTCTTATAGCTATCCAAGCAAATGCTCCTTCAGAGATTTAAATATTGAGTTATACACTTCAATGTCTTTTGTGGCTGGAAGATGAATCTGTATATTGTAATGTAAGCTTGGCTGCACTCCAGACACCGGAACTTGCATTACTGCTTCAGGTTGAGCTTCTTTAGCGGGCTTATCTTCATCATCGATCTTTGAAGTTTTCTCAACTTTCACTGTAGCTTTTGGTGAATGATCAATATCTGCAATTGCAAGCAACCCGAAAAAGGTTTTTGCCATCAGTTCTGCAGCCCGATCCTTAGCATTGTGGGTGCTCTTGAATTTCCCCTCAATGAGATTTTTGTCAGACTCTTTAGGGTGCGACTTTATAAGAAACAAGTCTGAATAAGCTTCTTTGATTGCCTCACCCATGATTTGGCGAGATTGTGATTTATCCCTGTAATCATGATATCTATTGGTTGGCGTGCCTCCAGGAGTCAAAAAACCTAGAGCCTTGAGTATCGGTATAAACGCACGATGGTTTGTTGATGCAAAACCAATGTCTTTGAGGTGTTGCTGAGTAAATGTTGACGGCGCTTGTCCTTCCTGTATTTTTTGGAAAAACTCAGGAATTTGTCCGTAGACTTGTGTGTATACACTTGGAAGTGCCATACATTCTCCTTACTTGATTGACGAGCCTAACAGTCTGTTAATGAGGTCTTCGACCTCATAATAATTATTAACGTGAATGGATCATAAATGTGGCGCACTAGATTACCGCCATATAACGCATTGAAATATTTGATTTCTTTCAGGTGGGCTTTTGCTGGATGAATTAATCTTGAATGATCCAAGATTAATTTTCTGCCTGAACAGGCTTGGAATAGTGATGCGAGCTGAATATCCATATCGGCCTCAAAATGAGAGATAGCTCACAATTTATACGGTTTTTAGAATTAAAACAAACCTTTGATTTATTTGAAAAATTAACGATGATTTGAAGATGTAAATTTATGCATCTGATTTCTTCAGCTGCCAATATAAAGTGAGATAAAAGTTTCAACGATATTCTCTGTG
>JGI24661J20069_1000419_pt1 | contig 17795 bp, 8 predicted proteins | sample MalvirmetaMSP144_FD_20069 | JGI IMG/M metagenome (IMG submission 20069) | reverse complement strand
TTACACGCCAGTAATTAGAGTTAACACACGAAAGTAGAGTGCCGCCTGTATTTCGATAATCAACGCACCAAGTAGTTGTGGTGGATGTAGTGGCGGTTTTTCTAACACGTTCAGCAACACCGTTAACGTTATTATATTGATGGATAAAAGCAAGACAAGCTTCTAGTGATAAGTCAGTGACAATAACACCTGAACGTTGCTGACAAACAGATGAAACAGATGAATCATTATAACCATCTGGATAAGTTGGATTAGATAGCCATTGCTGTTCAGATTCGTCATAGAAGTAATCATAAGCAATAAATGCAGCAGTAGCAGCAAGAATAGCGGGGCCACCAACGGCAGAGCGTGCAATTGATCCAAGTCTCGTAGCATTCATTACAGTATTGCGAGTAGTGTAACGAGTAACTTGTTGACCTGTGGTTGTGGTGGCTATAGTTTCATAAACAACTGGAACAGATGGAGAACTAGAAGAAATAAGTGATTGTAGTTGAGCAGTTTGAAGTGTTCTGTACATATACGGCCGTGTTTCAGCCGCATTAACGTTTAACGTGGTAGAGAAGTAAAAAAGAGCCAGAAGGCAGAGAGAACCGCAAAGACGTAAAACCATTCCATATTTACTCCTGAAACGAAATGGGGATAGGAATACCCTACCCCCAGATCATGTTTTTATTTGAACAAAGCAGCTTTGATCCAACCAAAAGCAACCAGAATTACAGCCAATGTAAAAATAGCAGCAACAATTGTTTCCATTGAAGTACCAGCAGCAGTTAAATCAGTAACTGCACCAGTGACATCGACAGCAGCATTTGAAGCAACAGAGAACATTGCCATAAGTGATGTTAAAAAGAATAGAACATGTTTTTTCATAAAAAATTACCTTGTAGAAAGTGGAAAAAGAGAACGCACTACGAATGCACCACCGACGGCAATGACCCAGAGGCCAAGAACAGCGGTGACAAGTTCGCCTGCTTGTTGTGCAGTAATGTCAGGCAAACCAAAAAGAGAAGTATTTACCCAGTTCAAGCATTGGTTTGTTACTTCATCAATTTCTGAACACTGATACATAAGATCAGGACTGAATTGGTTTTAGAGAAACAATGCGTAATCTGCCACGAGAAGCAGGTTCTACTTCTGCTTCAAAATTACCGGGCAATGATTTGGCATCTATAGTCGAGATCAAACCTTTTCGTGTTTGAACCTTATTAACTGAATGGCCTTTGTACTCAGATGTATTCTGGTTTTGTGAATCAAGAGTCAGTGCCTGTGAATATTCAATAATTTCACCTGTATCTTGGTTGGTAAATTTAGAATCAATGAGTTGTAAAATATAAAGTTTCATAAAATTTCCTTAAATTAAGCGACTAAGCGTAAAGGGTGGGTTTGTGGTTTCCGGTACCAGTCCGGGGCTGTAACTTTTTGATGATGAATTTCTTTGCATTCAACTAATCGTGCAGGGCTGAATTTAGTCATGTCTGAGGTATTTGCGATATCAATACCAAGCTTACGAAGTCGTGCCCGATGGTTCTGTACATTGCGGTTTTGCAAATCAAACTTTTGACCATGTAAAAACATGAAAAGGTAGCCAGCAGTAGCATTTGCAGCCTGTCGGGATTTAACAACGTTTTGTCTGAGTAATTGATCAGAGATAGTTTCAAATTTCATATCATTCACCGTGATTCGGTTCGTTACGGATAAAAATTCATCATGAATAGGTTTAAGTGCTGAGAAGTCATGGAGTCCCCAGAAGCGTAAATTGTGTGTTCGTAAAAATTGGGATTTGATTTTTTGTTCAGCACGTACGATGCCTTGAGATTTAACAAAATCGAGGACTTTGTAAAAATAATCGCGGGATGGTTTATCGTCGTGAGTGGAGTTAATTATTTTTTGTTTTTGATGAAGTTCAATTTCATTGAACTTGTTGTAAAAGCTTTGATATATATGACTTGCATTACCCTTCTTTGATATCCAGTCGACAGTGCAACCGTTTGTATGCAAATTAGGAATTGAGTTTTTTATTCTCTGTGTTGCAAGTGATTTTATGAAGGCAAGTTCGTTACCCTCTCCTACTGAAAAATTTGACGTAACATCGATGCGCTGAATAGTACAGCCATCAGAAGTAGTAATAGTTCGCTTACCGTCTGGTGTTTGAGATCTAAAAGTTTGGGTGCAACGATTAAAAGGTGGGAGGCCAAGAGTAAGAAGAAGGTTATTGAAAACAGAAATGCAATCATCGATTGAGGTGTAGCCAAAAAGATTATCAACCCTGCCATAACGACTTGGATTACCGTCAACAGTAATACGACGGCCGGAAATTCTAACAGCGATCGAAGTAGAGAAGCTCCCAGTGATACGTTGCGTTGGTTGACGTTCATGAATGATTTCCCCAGTTAAAGTATCAAAAATAGCTTCAGATGTTTCACCAATAAATGGTAAATCAAAGTCATAATCTTGATAACATTTTAACCAATCTATAAACATTACTGAGTTCTTAGAAATTAGATTAAGGAAACTTATATCACTCTAAGAACTAAGAATCAAACATTATTAGTAATTGATTTATGATATCTCAGAAAATGAGGAATCATAATGCCAAGCAAACACATAAAAGATGATGTATGGGGTCAAATAGAAAAATTGACTGTAAAAACAATAATTTCAACAAAAACAAATATTAAAGATACAGAGGTTCTTGATTTAATTATAAAAAAAGGACTAGAAGTGGTTGATGAAATAGATCTTGATCAATTAGCTCTAAAGAAAATGAAGAAAAATAACCGATGATGTCGACGGTAAAGTTCGGGTGTCATAGGAAACCCGAACCGCCAAAGCTTCAAAAAAAGTGACTTGTGCAACAGTAAACAGGAATGTGTTTAGTAAAGGGAAGAGATTACGATTACTTGATAGGTCTGGCTGGCTTACGTGCCATTTCATGTGGTAATTGTCTGTGAATTGATTTGTAATCAGTAGAAATGATAGATTGATGTTCGTATAACAGTCTTATGCAAAAAAGCCCCGTGAGGGGCTTTTTTATGATCTCACGGGGCTTTGTTACATAAGAGCAATTACATTATACGAACATCTAAAAATAAATTTCTAAGTGTTCTTTTCAATAGTTAATGGGAAAGGTAAAGGTTTTTCTAAAATGTTTAAACACTGGGAAAATTCAAGATCAAGAAGTTGGCCATCATCTGTATAGCAATAACATTCAGTTTTTGAAGCAATACAACCAGCTAATAATTGTCGTTTGGGAATTATGATTTCAGTAACAGTTTGCACAGGCGGAGCCGCAAGCGGGCTTTCCGCCTGTGTTGTCGTTGAGTGTGATAGACCATTGGTGAAGAAGGTTTCACCAGATGCAATGTTTTTAACTACTAGTGTTGCAGGAATAGCAGCTAGGACAGCAAAGAAAACGAGTTTTTTTGGGATCTTAAATTTGTGAGTGTGAATAGTTGCAGATTTGTAGTACTTAAAAAGTTTTTTTGGAAAAATAAACGATTGAGTATCGGCTGATTGTTTTGCATGAAAATCATCAGGTGAACCTTGAGCAGAGTTCCATTTAAAAAGTGTGGAGTATTTTGCACCAGCGATTCTATTTAAGTGAACATGTTCAGTAACATTGGTTCGAGCTTCAAAGTGAACCTTAGTTGGCCATTGTGTAATGATAATAAAATCAATACCTCTATGGCGATGTTGGTCGAGATCTCTACACGTTTGATCATCTGAACGGCCGCCCTTACCTGACGTTGGCCAACGTTGATGAACTTCATCATAAACAATTAGAGAACCGTCTGGACATTCACGCCAGTCATGATTTGCGTCAATGGTATAAACATCATTACCAAAATTTAGGCCATCAATGTCAGAGTAAATAGGACGTTTTTCTGTGGCTGGTAATTTTGGGTTATTGTTTTTTTGAACTTGTTCATAAATGTCTTTAATTGCAGTAAGAGTTTTACCAGCACCGGGAACACCAGTTATAAGTTTAATGGCCATAATTAATTCCTAACTAAAATAAATCGAGCAGCAGCAAAGGATAAGGAAGTGATGAGTGCTGATCCGACAATACTGACAAAAGATCCCAATCCGGCGATAGCGAGAATGGCACCAGCAGAACCAAGTGTTGACCAGGTCACTGCAATTTGATCTAAAGCTGCATTAAGTGCAGCAGAAATACCAACATATGAAGCAGCAGCAAGACCAGCACCAATAAGTACTCGTGAGACAATACCGGCCATCATCCAACCGGCAATACCAATTAAAATTGCATGCATAGTTAACTCCTGATAGCGCCAACTAAAATGTAGGCTGATAAAAGATAGGCAGAGAGAAGTACAAAAGGTCGGATATCGGTTGCCAGATCACATACAGGAACCATGTTTAATTCATAGGTACGAACGATTGGAAACGTGATGTTAAATGGAATATTTACCGGGCATGTAGCAGTATCAGGAATACTGGAATTGTAATCTTCAACTTCAATTTCTTTAATTGGAATTGGCAAGTTTTCAGGTAATTCAGGTTCTTCTTTGACCCAGTCTATGAAGTCACAAACAACACCAGCCCATGAGCAGAAGGTTGGCCATTCAGTTGACATGTTCCCTCCTCCGGATGCTGATGTTTCTGGAGGTAATGAAGTACTACCATCAGTAATAGTTTGATCAGGATTTACTGGAATTGGTGCACCTTCGATATCGTGGCCAAGTTGATCTTCAATATCGGTAGCAGTTGGAAGCATTTCAGGCCATCTATCAGGCCATGTTCCAGTTTGTATAGGATCATTTAAAATATCGGTAACTGCTTGGGGTGAAGTATCTTGTATTGCTTCACCTAGATCTAAATCAGAAACAGGGGTTGGAAGGAGCGAAATCGGAGAATCCCAGTCTTTTGAAAGGGTAGGTGAATTTACACGCCAGTAATTAGAGTTAACACACGAAAGTAGAGTGCCGCCTGTATTTCGATAATCAACGCACCAAGTAGTTGTGGTGGATGTAGTGGCGGTTTTTCTAACACGTTCAGCAACACCGTTAACGTTATTATATTGATGGATAAAAGCAAGACAAGCTTCTAGTGATAAGTCAGTGACAATAACACCTGAACGTTGCTGACAAACAGATGAAACAGATGAATCATTATAACCATCTGGATAAGTTGGATTAGATAGCCATTGCTGTTCAGATTCGTCATAGAAGTAATCATAAGCAATAAATGCAGCAGTAGCAGCAAGAATAGCGGGGCCACCAACGGCAGAGCGTGCAATTGATCCAAGTCTCGTAGCATTCATTACAGTATTGCGAGTAGTGTAACGAGTAACTTGTTGACCTGTGGTTGTGGTGGCTATAGTTTCATAAACAACTGGAACAGATGGAGAACTAGAAGAAATAAGTGATTGTAGTTGAGCAGTTTGAAGTGTTCTGTACATATACGGCCGTGTTTCAGCCGCATTAACGTTTAACGTGGTAGAGAAGTAAAAAAGAGCCAGAAGGCAGAGAGAACCGCAAAGACGTAAAACCATTCCATATTTACTCCTGAAACGAAATGGGGATAGGAATACCCTACCCCCAGATCATGTTTTTATTTGAACAAAGCAGCTTTGATCCAACCAAAAGCAACCAGAATTACAGCCAATGTAAAAATAGCAGCAACAATTGTTTCCATTGAAGTACCAGCAGCAGTTAAATCAGTAACTGCACCAGTGACATCGACAGCAGCATTTGAAGCAACAGAGAACATTGCCATAAGTGATGTTAAAAAGAATAGAACATGTTTTTTCATAAAAAATTACCTTGTAGAAAGTGGAAAAAGAGAACGCACTACGAATGCACCACCGACGGCAATGACCCAGAGGCCAAGAACAGCGGTGACAAGTTCGCCTGCTTGTTGTGCAGTAATGTCAGGCAAACCAAAAAGAGAAGTATTTACCCAGTTCAAGCATTGGTTTGTTACTTCATCAATTTCTGAACACTGATACATAAGATCAGGACTGAATTGGTTTTAGAGAAACAATGCGTAATCTGCCACGAGAAGCAGGTTCTACTTCTGCTTCAAAATTACCGGGCAATGATTTGGCATCTATAGTCGAGATCAAACCTTTTCGTGTTTGAACCTTATTAACTGAATGGCCTTTGTACTCAGATGTATTCTGGTTTTGTGAATCAAGAGTCAGTGCCTGTGAATATTCAATAATTTCACCTGTATCTTGGTTGGTAAATTTAGAATCAATGAGTTGTAAAATATAAAGTTTCATAAAATTTCCTTAAATTAAGCGACTAAGCGTAAAGGGTGGGTTTGTGGTTTCCGGTACCAGTCCGGGGCTGTAACTTTTTGATGATGAATTTCTTTGCATTCAACTAATCGTGCAGGGCTGAATTTAGTCATGTCTGAGGTATTTGCGATATCAATACCAAGCTTACGAAGTCGTGCCCGATGGTTCTGTACATTGCGGTTTTGCAAATCAAACTTTTGACCATGTAAAAACATGAAAAGGTAGCCAGCAGTAGCATTTGCAGCCTGTCGGGATTTAACAACGTTTTGTCTGAGTAATTGATCAGAGATAGTTTCAAATTTCATATCATTCACCGTGATTCGGTTCGTTACGGATAAAAATTCATCATGAATAGGTTTAAGTGCTGAGAAGTCATGGAGTCCCCAGAAGCGTAAATTGTGTGTTCGTAAAAATTGGGATTTGATTTTTTGTTCAGCACGTACGATGCCTTGAGATTTAACAAAATCGAGGACTTTGTAAAAATAATCGCGGGATGGTTTATCGTCGTGAGTGGAGTTAATTATTTTTTGTTTTTGATGAAGTTCAATTTCATTGAACTTGTTGTAAAAGCTTTGATATATATGACTTGCATTACCCTTCTTTGATATCCAGTCGACAGTGCAACCGTTTGTATGCAAATTAGGAATTGAGTTTTTTATTCTCTGTGTTGCAAGTGATTTTATGAAGGCAAGTTCGTTACCCTCTCCTACTGAAAAATTTGACGTAACATCGATGCGCTGAATAGTACAGCCATCAGAAGTAGTAATAGTTCGCTTACCGTCTGGTGTTTGAGATCTAAAAGTTTGGGTGCAACGATTAAAAGGTGGGAGGCCAAGAGTAAGAAGAAGGTTATTGAAAACAGAAATGCAATCATCGATTGAGGTGTAGCCAAAAAGATTATCAACCCTGCCATAACGACTTGGATTACCGTCAACAGTAATACGACGGCCGGAAATTCTAACAGCGATCGAAGTAGAGAAGCTCCCAGTGATACGTTGCGTTGGTTGACGTTCATGAATGATTTCCCCAGTTAAAGTATCAAAAATAGCTTCAGATGTTTCACCAATAAATGGTAAATCAAAGTCATAATCTTGATAACATTTTAACCAATCTATAAACATTACTGAGTTCTTAGAAATTAGATTAAGGAAACTTATATCACTCTAAGAACTAAGAATCAAACATTATTAGTAATTGATTTATGATATCTCAGAAAATGAGGAATCATAATGCCAAGCAAACACATAAAAGATGATGTATGGGGTCAAATAGAAAAATTGACTGTAAAAACAATAATTTCAACAAAAACAAATATTAAAGATACAGAGGTTCTTGATTTAATTATAAAAAAAGGACTAGAAGTGGTTGATGAAATAGATCTTGATCAATTAGCTCTAAAGAAAATGAAGAAAAATAACCGATGATGTCGACGGTAAAGTTCGGGTGTCATAGGAAACCCGAACCGCCAAAGCTTCAAAAAAAGTGACTTGTGCAACAGTAAACAGGAATGTGTTTAGTAAAGGGAAGAGATTACGATTACTTGATAGGTCTGGCTGGCTTACGTGCCATTTCATGTGGTAATTGTCTGTGAATTGATTTGTAATCAGTAGAAATGATAGATTGATGTTCGTATAACAGTCTTATGCAAAAAAGCCCCGTGAGGGGCTTTTTTATGATCTCACGGGGCTTTGTTACATAAGAGCAATTACATTATACGAACATCTAAAAATAAATTTCTAAGTGTTCTTTTCAATAGTTAATGGGAAAGGTAAAGGTTTTTCTAAAATGTTTAAACACTGGGAAAATTCAAGATCAAGAAGTTGGCCATCATCTGTATAGCAATAACATTCAGTTTTTGAAGCAATACAACCAGCTAATAATTGTCGTTTGGGAATTATGATTTCAGTAACAGTTTGCACAGGCGGAGCCGCAAGCGGGCTTTCCGCCTGTGTTGTCGTTGAGTGTGATAGACCATTGGTGAAGAAGGTTTCACCAGATGCAATGTTTTTAACTACTAGTGTTGCAGGAATAGCAGCTAGGACAGCAAAGAAAACGAGTTTTTTTGGGATCTTAAATTTGTGAGTGTGAATAGTTGCAGATTTGTAGTACTTAAAAAGTTTTTTTGGAAAAATAAACGATTGAGTATCGGCTGATTGTTTTGCATGAAAATCATCAGGTGAACCTTGAGCAGAGTTCCATTTAAAAAGTGTGGAGTATTTTGCACCAGCGATTCTATTTAAGTGAACATGTTCAGTAACATTGGTTCGAGCTTCAAAGTGAACCTTAGTTGGCCATTGTGTAATGATAATAAAATCAATACCTCTATGGCGATGTTGGTCGAGATCTCTACACGTTTGATCATCTGAACGGCCGCCCTTACCTGACGTTGGCCAACGTTGATGAACTTCATCATAAACAATTAGAGAACCGTCTGGACATTCACGCCAGTCATGATTTGCGTCAATGGTATAAACATCATTACCAAAATTTAGGCCATCAATGTCAGAGTAAATAGGACGTTTTTCTGTGGCTGGTAATTTTGGGTTATTGTTTTTTTGAACTTGTTCATAAATGTCTTTAATTGCAGTAAGAGTTTTACCAGCACCGGGAACACCAGTTATAAGTTTAATGGCCATAATTAATTCCTAACTAAAATAAATCGAGCAGCAGCAAAGGATAAGGAAGTGATGAGTGCTGATCCGACAATACTGACAAAAGATCCCAATCCGGCGATAGCGAGAATGGCACCAGCAGAACCAAGTGTTGACCAGGTCACTGCAATTTGATCTAAAGCTGCATTAAGTGCAGCAGAAATACCAACATATGAAGCAGCAGCAAGACCAGCACCAATAAGTACTCGTGAGACAATACCGGCCATCATCCAACCGGCAATACCAATTAAAATTGCATGCATAGTTAACTCCTGATAGCGCCAACTAAAATGTAGGCTGATAAAAGATAGGCAGAGAGAAGTACAAAAGGTCGGATATCGGTTGCCAGATCACATACAGGAACCATGTTTAATTCATAGGTACGAACGATTGGAAACGTGATGTTAAATGGAATATTTACCGGGCATGTAGCAGTATCAGGAATACTGGAATTGTAATCTTCAACTTCAATTTCTTTAATTGGAATTGGCAAGTTTTCAGGTAATTCAGGTTCTTCTTTGACCCAGTCTATGAAGTCACAAACAACACCAGCCCATGAGCAGAAGGTTGGCCATTCAGTTGACATGTTCCCTCCTCCGGATGCTGATGTTTCTGGAGGTAATGAAGTACTACCATCAGTAATAGTTTGATCAGGATTTACTGGAATTGGTGCACCTTCGATATCGTGGCCAAGTTGATCTTCAATATCGGTAGCAGTTGGAAGCATTTCAGGCCATCTATCAGGCCATGTTCCAGTTTGTATAGGATCATTTAAAATATCGGTAACTGCTTGGGGTGAAGTATCTTGTATTGCTTCACCTAGATCTAAATCAGAAACAGGGGTTGGAAGGAGCGAAATCGGAGAATCCCAGTCTTTTGAAAGGGTAGGTGAATTTACACGCCAGTAATTAGAGTTAACACACGAAAGTAGAGTGCCGCCTGTATTTCGATAATCAACGCACCAAGTAGTTGTGGTGGATGTAGTGGCGGTTTTTCTAACACGTTCAGCAACACCGTTAACGTTATTATATTGATGGATAAAAGCAAGACAAGCTTCTAGTGATAAGTCAGTGACAATAACACCTGAACGTTGCTGACAAACAGATGAAACAGATGAATCATTATAACCATCTGGATAAGTTGGATTAGATAGCCATTGCTGTTCAGATTCGTCATAGAAGTAATCATAAGCAATAAATGCAGCAGTAGCAGCAAGAATAGCGGGGCCACCAACGGCAGAGCGTGCAATTGATCCAAGTCTCGTAGCATTCATTACAGTATTGCGAGTAGTGTAACGAGTAACTTGTTGACCTGTGGTTGTGGTGGCTATAGTTTCATAAACAACTGGAACAGATGGAGAACTAGAAGAAATAAGTGATTGTAGTTGAGCAGTTTGAAGTGTTCTGTACATATACGGCCGTGTTTCAGCCGCATTAACGTTTAACGTGGTAGAGAAGTAAAAAAGAGCCAGAAGGCAGAGAGAACCGCAAAGACGTAAAACCATTCCATATTTACTCCTGAAACGAAATGGGGATAGGAATACCCTACCCCCAGATCATGTTTTTATTTGAACAAAGCAGCTTTGATCCAACCAAAAGCAACCAGAATTACAGCCAATGTAAAAATAGCAGCAACAATTGTTTCCATTGAAGTACCAGCAGCAGTTAAATCAGTAACTGCACCAGTGACATCGACAGCAGCATTTGAAGCAACAGAGAACATTGCCATAAGTGATGTTAAAAAGAATAGAACATGTTTTTTCATAAAAAATTACCTTGTAGAAAGTGGAAAAAGAGAACGCACTACGAATGCACCACCGACGGCAATGACCCAGAGGCCAAGAACAGCGGTGACAAGTTCGCCTGCTTGTTGTGCAGTAATGTCAGGCAAACCAAAAAGAGAAGTATTTACCCAGTTCAAGCATTGGTTTGTTACTTCATCAATTTCTGAACACTGATACATAAGATCAGGACTGAATTGGTTTTAGAGAAACAATGCGTAATCTGCCACGAGAAGCAGGTTCTACTTCTGCTTCAAAATTACCGGGCAATGATTTGGCATCTATAGTCGAGATCAAACCTTTTCGTGTTTGAACCTTATTAACTGAATGGCCTTTGTACTCAGATGTATTCTGGTTTTGTGAATCAAGAGTCAGTGCCTGTGAATATTCAATAATTTCACCTGTATCTTGGTTGGTAAATTTAGAATCAATGAGTTGTAAAATATAAAGTTTCATAAAATTTCCTTAAATTAAGCGACTAAGCGTAAAGGGTGGGTTTGTGGTTTCCGGTACCAGTCCGGGGCTGTAACTTTTTGATGATGAATTTCTTTGCATTCAACTAATCGTGCAGGGCTGAATTTAGTCATGTCTGAGGTATTTGCGATATCAATACCAAGCTTACGAAGTCGTGCCCGATGGTTCTGTACATTGCGGTTTTGCAAATCAAACTTTTGACCATGTAAAAACATGAAAAGGTAGCCAGCAGTAGCATTTGCAGCCTGTCGGGATTTAACAACGTTTTGTCTGAGTAATTGATCAGAGATAGTTTCAAATTTCATATCATTCACCGTGATTCGGTTCGTTACGGATAAAAATTCATCATGAATAGGTTTAAGTGCTGAGAAGTCATGGAGTCCCCAGAAGCGTAAATTGTGTGTTCGTAAAAATTGGGATTTGATTTTTTGTTCAGCACGTACGATGCCTTGAGATTTAACAAAATCGAGGACTTTGTAAAAATAATCGCGGGATGGTTTATCGTCGTGAGTGGAGTTAATTATTTTTTGTTTTTGATGAAGTTCAATTTCATTGAACTTGTTGTAAAAGCTTTGATATATATGACTTGCATTACCCTTCTTTGATATCCAGTCGACAGTGCAACCGTTTGTATGCAAATTAGGAATTGAGTTTTTTATTCTCTGTGTTGCAAGTGATTTTATGAAGGCAAGTTCGTTACCCTCTCCTACTGAAAAATTTGACGTAACATCGATGCGCTGAATAGTACAGCCATCAGAAGTAGTAATAGTTCGCTTACCGTCTGGTGTTTGAGATCTAAAAGTTTGGGTGCAACGATTAAAAGGTGGGAGGCCAAGAGTAAGAAGAAGGTTATTGAAAACAGAAATGCAATCATCGATTGAGGTGTAGCCAAAAAGATTATCAACCCTGCCATAACGACTTGGATTACCGTCAACAGTAATACGACGGCCGGAAATTCTAACAGCGATCGAAGTAGAGAAGCTCCCAGTGATACGTTGCGTTGGTTGACGTTCATGAATGATTTCCCCAGTTAAAGTATCAAAAATAGCTTCAGATGTTTCACCAATAAATGGTAAATCAAAGTCATAATCTTGATAACATTTTAACCAATCTATAAACATTACTGAGTTCTTAGAAATTAGATTAAGGAAACTTATATCACTCTAAGAACTAAGAATCAAACATTATTAGTAATTGATTTATGATATCTCAGAAAATGAGGAATCATAATGCCAAGCAAACACATAAAAGATGATGTATGGGGTCAAATAGAAAAATTGACTGTAAAAACAATAATTTCAACAAAAACAAATATTAAAGATACAGAGGTTCTTGATTTAATTATAAAAAAAGGACTAGAAGTGGTTGATGAAATAGATCTTGATCAATTAGCTCTAAAGAAAATGAAGAAAAATAACCGATGATGTCGACGGTAAAGTTCGGGTGTCATAGGAAACCCGAACCGCCAAAGCTTCAAAAAAAGTGACTTGTGCAACAGTAAACAGGAATGTGTTTAGTAAAGGGAAGAGATTACGATTACTTGATAGGTCTGGCTGGCTTACGTGCCATTTCATGTGGTAATTGTCTGTGAATTGATTTGTAATCAGTAGAAATGATAGATTGATGTTCGTATAACAGTCTTATGCAAAAAAGCCCCGTGAGGGGCTTTTTTATGATCTCACGGGGCTTTGTTACATAAGAGCAATTACATTATACGAACATCTAAAAATAAATTTCTAAGTGTTCTTTTCAATAGTTAATGGGAAAGGTAAAGGTTTTTCTAAAATGTTTAAACACTGGGAAAATTCAAGATCAAGAAGTTGGCCATCATCTGTATAGCAATAACATTCAGTTTTTGAAGCAATACAACCAGCTAATAATTGTCGTTTGGGAATTATGATTTCAGTAACAGTTTGCACAGGCGGAGCCGCAAGCGGGCTTTCCGCCTGTGTTGTCGTTGAGTGTGATAGACCATTGGTGAAGAAGGTTTCACCAGATGCAATGTTTTTAACTACTAGTGTTGCAGGAATAGCAGCTAGGACAGCAAAGAAAACGAGTTTTTTTGGGATCTTAAATTTGTGAGTGTGAATAGTTGCAGATTTGTAGTACTTAAAAAGTTTTTTTGGAAAAATAAACGATTGAGTATCGGCTGATTGTTTTGCATGAAAATCATCAGGTGAACCTTGAGCAGAGTTCCATTTAAAAAGTGTGGAGTATTTTGCACCAGCGATTCTATTTAAGTGAACATGTTCAGTAACATTGGTTCGAGCTTCAAAGTGAACCTTAGTTGGCCATTGTGTAATGATAATAAAATCAATACCTCTATGGCGATGTTGGTCGAGATCTCTACACGTTTGATCATCTGAACGGCCGCCCTTACCTGACGTTGGCCAACGTTGATGAACTTCATCATAAACAATTAGAGAACCGTCTGGACATTCACGCCAGTCATGATTTGCGTCAATGGTATAAACATCATTACCAAAATTTAGGCCATCAATGTCAGAGTAAATAGGACGTTTTTCTGTGGCTGGTAATTTTGGGTTATTGTTTTTTTGAACTTGTTCATAAATGTCTTTAATTGCAGTAAGAGTTTTACCAGCACCGGGAACACCAGTTATAAGTTTAATGGCCATAATTAATTCCTAACTAAAATAAATCGAGCAGCAGCAAAGGATAAGGAAGTGATGAGTGCTGATCCGACAATACTGACAAAAGATCCCAATCCGGCGATAGCGAGAATGGCACCAGCAGAACCAAGTGTTGACCAGGTCACTGCAATTTGATCTAAAGCTGCATTAAGTGCAGCAGAAATACCAACATATGAAGCAGCAGCAAGACCAGCACCAATAAGTACTCGTGAGACAATACCGGCCATCATCCAACCGGCAATACCAATTAAAATTGCATGCATAGTTAACTCCTGATAGCGCCAACTAAAATGTAGGCTGATAAAAGATAGGCAGAGAGAAGTACAAAAGGTCGGATATCGGTTGCCAGATCACATACAGGAACCATGTTTAATTCATAGGTACGAACGATTGGAAACGTGATGTTAAATGGAATATTTACCGGGCATGTAGCAGTATCAGGAATACTGGAATTGTAATCTTCAACTTCAATTTCTTTAATTGGAATTGGCAAGTTTTCAGGTAATTCAGGTTCTTCTTTGACCCAGTCTATGAAGTCACAAACAACACCAGCCCATGAGCAGAAGGTTGGCCATTCAGTTGACATGTTCCCTCCTCCGGATGCTGATGTTTCTGGAGGTAATGAAGTACTACCATCAGTAATAGTTTGATCAGGATTTACTGGAATTGGTGCACCTTCGATATCGTGGCCAAGTTGATCTTCAATATCGGTAGCAGTTGGAAGCATTTCAGGCCATCTATCAGGCCATGTTCCAGTTTGTATAGGATCATTTAAAATATCGGTAACTGCTTGGGGTGAAGTATCTTGTATTGCTTCACCTAGATCTAAATCAGAAACAGGGGTTGGAAGGAGCGAAATCGGAGAATCCCAGTCTTTTGAAAGGGTAGGTGAATTTACACGCCAGTAATTAGAGTTAACACACGAAAGTAGAGTGCCGCCTGTATTTCGATAATCAACGCACCAAGTAGTTGTGGTGGATGTAGTGGCGGTTTTTCTAACACGTTCAGCAACACCGTTAACGTTATTATATTGATGGATAAAAGCAAGACAAGCTTCTAGTGATAAGTCAGTGACAATAACACCTGAACGTTGCTGACAAACAGATGAAACAGATGAATCATTATAACCATCTGGATAAGTTGGATTAGATAGCCATTGCTGTTCAGATTCGTCATAGAAGTAATCATAAGCAATAAATGCAGCAGTAGCAGCAAGAATAGCGGGGCCACCAACGGCAGAGCGTGCAATTGATCCAAGTCTCGTAGCATTCATTACAGTATTGCGAGTAGTGTAACGAGTAACTTGTTGACCTGTGGTTGTGGTGGCTATAGTTTCATAAACAACTGGAACAGATGGAGAACTAGAAGAAATAAGTGATTGTAGTTGAGCAGTTTGAAGTGTTCTGTACATATACGGCCGTGTTTCAGCCGCATTAACGTTTAACGTGGTAGAGAAGTAAAAAAGAGCCAGAAGGCAGAGAGAACCGCAAAGACGTAAAACCATTCCATATTTACTCCTGAAACGAAATGGGGATAGGAATACCCTACCCCCAGATCATGTTTTTATTTGAACAAAGCAGCTTTGATCCAACCAAAAGCAACCAGAATTACAGCCAATGTAAAAATAGCAGCAACAATTGTTTCCATTGAAGTACCAGCAGCAGTTAAATCAGTAACTGCACCAGTGACATCGACAGCAGCATTTGAAGCAACAGAGAACATTGCCATAAGTGATGTTAAAAAGAATAGAACATGTTTTTTCATAAAAAATTACCTTGTAGAAAGTGGAAAAAGAGAACGCACTACGAATGCACCACCGACGGCAATGACCCAGAGGCCAAGAACAGCGGTGACAAGTTCGCCTGCTTGTTGTGCAGTAATGTCAGGCAAACCAAAAAGAGAAGTATTTACCCAGTTCAAGCATTGGTTTGTTACTTCATCAATTTCTGAACACTGATACATAAGATCAGGACTGAATTGGTTTTAGAGAAACAATGCGTAATCTGCCACGAGAAGCAGGTTCTACTTCTGCTTCAAAATTACCGGGCAATGATTTGGCATCTATAGTCGAGATCAAACCTTTTCGTGTTTGAACCTTATTAACTGAATGGCCTTTGTACTCAGATGTATTCTGGTTTTGTGAATCAAGAGTCAGTGCCTGTGAATATTCAATAATTTCACCTGTATCTTGGTTGGTAAATTTAGAATCAATGAGTTGTAAAATATAAAGTTTCATAAAATTTCCTTAAATTAAGCGACTAAGCGTAAAGGGTGGGTTTGTGGTTTCCGGTACCAGTCCGGGGCTGTAACTTTTTGATGATGAATTTCTTTGCATTCAACTAATCGTGCAGGGCTGAATTTAGTCATGTCTGAGGTATTTGCGATATCAATACCAAGCTTACGAAGTCGTGCCCGATGGTTCTGTACATTGCGGTTTTGCAAATCAAACTTTTGACCATGTAAAAACATGAAAAGGTAGCCAGCAGTAGCATTTGCAGCCTGTCGGGATTTAACAACGTTTTGTCTGAGTAATTGATCAGAGATAGTTTCAAATTTCATATCATTCACCGTGATTCGGTTCGTTACGGATAAAAATTCATCATGAATAGGTTTAAGTGCTGAGAAGTCATGGAGTCCCCAGAAGCGTAAATTGTGTGTTCGTAAAAATTGGGATTTGATTTTTTGTTCAGCACGTACGATGCCTTGAGATTTAACAAAATCGAGGACTTTGTAAAAATAATCGCGGGATGGTTTATCGTCGTGAGTGGAGTTAATTATTTTTTGTTTTTGATGAAGTTCAATTTCATTGAACTTGTTGTAAAAGCTTTGATATATATGACTTGCATTACCCTTCTTTGATATCCAGTCGACAGTGCAACCGTTTGTATGCAAATTAGGAATTGAGTTTTTTATTCTCTGTGTTGCAAGTGATTTTATGAAGGCAAGTTCGTTACCCTCTCCTACTGAAAAATTTGACGTAACATCGATGCGCTGAATAGTACAGCCATCAGAAGTAGTAATAGTTCGCTTACCGTCTGGTGTTTGAGATCTAAAAGTTTGGGTGCAACGATTAAAAGGTGGGAGGCCAAGAGTAAGAAGAAGGTTATTGAAAACAGAAATGCAATCATCGATTGAGGTGTAGCCAAAAAGATTATCAACCCTGCCATAACGACTTGGATTACCGTCAACAGTAATACGACGGCCGGAAATTCTAACAGCGATCGAAGTAGAGAAGCTCCCAGTGATACGTTGCGTTGGTTGACGTTCATGAATGATTTCCCCAGTTAAAGTATCAAAAATAGCTTCAGATGTTTCACCAATAAATGGTAAATCAAAGTCATAATCTTGATAACATTTTAACCAATCTATAAACATTACTGAGTTCTTAGAAATTAGATTAAGGAAACTTATATCACTCTAAGAACTAAGAATCAAACATTATTAGTAATTGATTTATGATATCTCAGAAAATGAGGAATCATAATGCCAAGCAAACACATAAAAGATGATGTATGGGGTCAAATAGAAAAATTGACTGTAAAAACAATAATTTCAACAAAAACAAATATTAAAGATACAGAGGTTCTTGATTTAATTATAAAAAAAGGACTAGAAGTGGTTGATGAAATAGATCTTGATCAATTAGCTCTAAAGAAAATGAAGAAAAATAACCGATGATGTCGACGGTAAAGTTCGGGTGTCATAGGAAACCCGAACCGCCAAAGCTTCAAAAAAAGTGACTTGTGCAACAGTAAACAGGAATGTGTTTAGTAAAGGGAAGAGATTACGATTACTTGATAGGTCTGGCTGGCTTACGTGCCATTTCATGTGGTAATTGTCTGTGAATTGATTTGTAATCAGTAGAAATGATAGATTGATGTTCGTATAACAGTCTTATGCAAAAAAGCCCCGTGAGGGGCTTTTTTATGATCTCACGGGGCTTTGTTACATAAGAGCAATTACATTATACGAAC
>JGI24661J20069_1000393_pt1 | contig 18661 bp, 19 predicted proteins | sample MalvirmetaMSP144_FD_20069 | JGI IMG/M metagenome (IMG submission 20069) | reverse complement strand
GTTATCGAAGCGGGCAGTGTGCACGTCAAAAGTGCGAATACCTATTTTTATGCTGGAGCAATGGATGAACAAGACATCGATTTCACAGTTATGTCTCCTAAAGTCAAGGATACCGTTATAAAAGGTCACATTACCAGCGTAAACCCGGAGGAAGAGAAGTTTACTATTGATGTTGGAATTCAAATGTTTACGGTGGAAGTGGATGAACTCCGGAACAATCCATTAGATAAAAAGGGATATCCTCAATTAAATATCGGTGACAAAGTAAGTGTTAACGGCAACATGGATAACGATTTATTTGAAGGTCGAGTATTTGAAGCGGTTTCCGTAACTAAAATTTAATTTTTCAGCCGTAGATTGCTGATGTGTTACTCAGTTTAACTGGATATTTATTAGCTATTCTGCCCAATCAAATGGATAAAGCTGATGGGTAGAAAAGAACCAATAACTTGAATTAATGATCTATTTCAAAAAATAAGGAGTTACTTATGACAGACACTACTCTTAATACTGGACCTTATGTCTCCAACCATTCCACCTTGACAGCCATCATTGCTGGCACCGTGGTGGCACTTGGACTAATGGTAATGTTTACGCTTCTCGGCCTGTCAATAGGCATTGCTAGTCTAGAGGCGATTGGAGATGGCCTGGGAATTGGCGCAGCAATTTATATTGTTGTGACCCAACTAATTTCGCTGGCTGTTGGTGGGTTTGCAGCAGCCCGCTTTATGACAACATTTGATATAAATTCAGCTGCATTGGCCGGCTTGGCGGTTTGGGCGTTAACCACGCTTACGGTCGCGTATATGGGCCTCAATGCTGGTACATCAGCCATCAGCACGTCCTCATCTCTTGTGGCGCAGACAGCTAAAACATCAGCTGGGGCCGTGAAAGCTATAACACCGGAAGATATTTCGCTACCAGATATGTCAGAGATATCCGGTTCAATCTCTATGGCCGATTTGCCACCTCAGCTTCAGCAAGCGCTGCAGGAAGCTGGCGTGACTCCCTCGCAACTTCGTGCTGAGGCACGAGAAGCCTTCCGAAATGTGATTAGTCAGCAGGAAATGAACCGGGCGCGATCGCTGGTCACTGCCACACTGTCTGATATCGTGGCGCAGCCCTACACATTCTCGGAAGAAATGAACAATTTATTAGATCGGTTAGTGATTGGTGAAAATGCCGTATTCAACGAAGAAGATCTAAACCAAGCTCAAAACACGTTGGAAACGCGTCTCGGGATCACACCTGCCCAAGCCCAAGAATTAGTAAACGAAGTGCAGGATGTTTTTAACTCAGCTGTGGAAACTTTGCGTCAAACTGTTTCTGAATTACAGGAACAAATAATTGCCGAGGCTAAAGATATTCAGGATGCGGTCGCTGCGGCTGCACTGTGGCTTTTTATTGCCTCTCTTCTCGGTCTTGGAGCGGCAACTGCTGCCGGTGTGTTTGGTCGCCGTTCAGTAGTATAAAATTATGTCACGTTAACTATTTTAAAGATTTGCTGTGACACCAAAATGGCGAATGCAGAATAGTTAGTCAGATCCTTTCTAACCCACTGCACAAATGTGCAGTGGGTTTTGTTTTTCTAGCGGTTTAGAAATTTCGGTTCATGGTTTTCGAATAGAACCCAACTCATAAATTTTTATCGGTAACTGCCCCTTCAGATGCTGAAGAGACGGTTTTGGCATATTTAGCTAAAACTCCGCGGGTATAGCGGGGGGGAATTGGTTTCCATGCCAAGCGTCTTTTTTCGATATCGCTATCACTCAAATGAAGGATGATTTCAGCCGTTTCTGCATCAATGGTAATTTGATCACCGTTTTCAATCAGCGCAATCGGGCCGCCATCAAAAGCTTCAGGAGTTATGTGTCCGACTACAAAGCCGTGACTTCCACCGGAGAAACGACCATCAGTTATTAAGGCAACATCATTACCAAGACCTTTGCCGATAACGGCTGAAGTAGGGCTAAGCATTTCCCGCATGCCGGGACCGCCTTTCGGGCCCTCATAACGGATAACGATGACATCTCCTTTCACCACGGTGCCATTCAAAATATCCTGCTGTGCCTCCTCTTCAGAATGAAACACCCGGGCTTTACCGGTAAAACGTAACCCTTCCTTACCGGTGATTTTAGCGACAGCACCCTCTGGGGCTAAATTACCTTTAAGAATGACCAGATGGCTGTCTTTTTTGATGGGCCGGTCAAATGGGCGGATGATGTCCTGACCGGCAGGATAGGGCGCTACATCAGCCAGATTTTCCGCCAGGGTTTTACCTGTTACGGTCAAGCAATCGCCATGTAACAAGCCACGATCCAAAAGCTCTTTCATCAACGGCTGAATTCCCCCGATGGCAATCAGTTCGGACATCATGTATTTGCCGCTTGGGCGCAGGTCAGCCAGTACCGGGACTTGACTGCCGATCCGGGCGAAATCATCTAATGTGAGCTCAACATCCACCGCATGGGCCATCGCCAACATATGTAAAACGGCATTTGTCGAACCTCCCAGCGCAATAAGTGTAGTAATGGCATTTTCGAAGGCCTGGCGGGTCATGATGTCGGTGGGTTTAATGTCGTGTTCGAGCATATACATCACTGCAGCGCCTGCCCGGCGGCAATCCTCTGTTTTGGACAGAGACACAGCTTCTTGTGCCGAACTGTTTGGCAGGCTCATACCCAATGCTTCAATTGCTGAAGCCATGGTGTTGGCCGTGTACATACCGCCACATGAACCCGCACCGGGAATAGCCGTTTTTTCAACTTGCTGCAATTCAGCAGACGTCATATCTCCCCGGGCATGTTGCCCAACTGCCTCAAATACAGAAACAATATCGGTATGACCAGCACCGGGTTGTATCGTACCACCATAGACAAATACTGCCGGTCGATTGAGGCGAGCAAGGCCAATCAGACAGCCCGGCATGTTTTTATCGCAACCGCCAATTGCGATCAGTCCATCAAATCCCTGGCAGCCAGCGACGGCTTCGATCGAATCAGCAATAACTTCACGGGAAACCAATGAATATTTCATGCCAATAGTGCCATTAGCAATGCCATCAGAAATGGTAATGGTGTTGAATATAACCCCTTTACCGCCTGCTTCGTCCGCTCCCTGGCAGGCAAAATCGGCCAGTTGATTAATGTGCATATTGCAGGGCGTGACCATGCTCCAGGTGGAGGCGATACCTATCTGTGGTTTTTTGAAGTCCGCATCATTGAAACCCACGGCACGTAACATCGCTCTGGCAGGAGATTTGCCAGTACCGTCTACCACTATTGATGAATATTTGCGTGTATCTGTCATTGCCTGACCTTTTAAAACGGTTAATAGATAAAACTGACTCTCATCCAATATGAGGAGAGCCCATCACGGAAAATGAAATCCACTTTCATATGATTCAACTTAGCGAAAGACCTTATCAGTTCCTGCTCTAAACAGACAGTTAGAAACTATTCAGATTCACAATGAAGCCATCACTCAACTCCGCATCAAAGCATAGCCAATATTAAGAGAAATGAACTTAGGTTAACAAAAAGGTGGGCGCAAATTACATTGTCAGTGTGCGAAAGCGCACAGACACTTCACCATGAATAAGAGCATGCTGATTCGTGCTTCGAACGTCCAAGCAAGCACCACGTCGAGGCCGCAGCACCCGGTATGTTAAGCCGGACGAGACAGGAACCTGAAAATGAAATCTACAATGAAAAATAACGAGATCTCCAGCGAACCGCGCACCATTATGCGGACCTTGAAAGACTATCGCACACCACGTATCGCCCGCAGTATCATTGAACTGCTGGTTACATTGGTCCCTTTTGCTCTTCTCTGGACGCTATCCTGGGCGACACTGAGTGCCGGACACTGGCTTGGTCTTCTGATCACTATTCCTGCCGCGGGATTTCTTGTTAGGTTATTCATGATCAAACATGACTGCAGCCACGGTGCCTTTTTTTCTTCAAAAGGGGCCAATGAATGGGTTGGACGGATAATCGGCGTATTGAACCTGACTCCCTTCGACTTCTGGCGTCACACCCACAGGCACCATCATGCGCATTCCGGTAATCTCGATCGTCCGCGTATTGGTGGCATCGATACCCTAACGGTTGAGGAATTTCGAGCTTTGCCTCGCAACAAGCGACAACGTTACCGATTCTATCGTCATCCCTTGGTGCTGTTCGCTCTCGGCCCAGCTTACCTATTTCTCCTCGACAATCGACTGCCAGTAGGTTTCATGCGCGCAGGGTGGATGCCATGGCTGAGTACCATGACCACCAATGTGGCGATTCTGGTCATTGTTGCCACGATGATGTGGCTGGTTGGTATCGGCCCCTTCCTCATGGTGCAGTTGCCAATCACGCTGATTGCAGCAACGATAGGCGTCTGGCTCTTCTATGTTCAGCACCAATTCGAGCACACCTACTGGGAGCACGAATCCAACTGGACTTTACAAGAGGCCGCACTGCACGGTAGTTCACACTACGATCTGCCTCGCATTCTGCGCTGGTTCACTGCCAACATCGGGATTCACCATATTCATCACCTCAGCAGTCGAATTCCCTTCTATCGTCTGCCCGAAGTCCTAGGCAGAGCTTCGCTGCTGTGCGTCTGGTCCTGTGGGACGAGGAGAAGCAGCGACTTGTCAGCTTCAGAGAGGCAAAGGCCTAATCTGACGGGAATACGCTTTGCGCGTAGGGTAAATATGTTAGGTTCGAACTTGCATTTAGGCGTGGTCGGGCTTCGAGTTTATTGGATATCCACCTATCATATTGCTGCCACCGAAATATTGCTATAAACCTTTAACCTAAGCGTTAAAGCCAAATCTAAGGTTTATACTGGAAGTGCCCCTGTTATAATTGCTGCCAATTTCCCTGTAGCTCAGATGGATAGAGCGTCCCATCTCCTCCAAAAAATATTCCGCTTCATGTCTATGGTGCCGTTATGCATCGTAAAACTATAAAGTTATTAGGTGCTTAGCGTAAAGTCCAGCTAGGCTGCTTGAATGACTGATCATAGTTCAACAACACACTTAATTTCCTGCGCTAACAAAAACTCAGAAAACGAACGAAATGAAATACAAACTTTTGAATACATGTATGTGTCTGTCACTTGGTTGTGTGATCTAATTGCGTGTAACCAACGTTAATAGGATACGATTAATCTTTAAGTAGGAGCCATTATGTGGTTTAGTTCGAAAGTAAATCGAAAAGAGTTGGCAGAACAATTAGTTATCACACATCAAACAGCCGCTGTTGTGGTTGATAGTGATCGTAATCTTATCGCTTCCAATCCGGCATTTAGCGAAATAGGCCGTAAACTTAACGGTTTAGACCGCAATGGTGTCTTAAAGTCCTTGATTGATCATTATGATAAAGCTAATAAAACCATTGCTTTTGATGATTTTCATCTACGCCAGCATATTTTCTCGTTGACAATTAAAGGTCTCGAGTCTTGCTCACTTTATCTTTTTGAACCTTTACCTGAGAAACTCTTAGGTGAACAAGCTTGGCAACAACTATTAGCTTTTAGTGAAAATATTTATGCTGTTTTTGATAATCACAATAATTTAGTCACATCCAATATAGATTCGGTTGATGCTGATGAGATGTATTCTGTTTTCGATAGTCCGCAATTGTTGAAGGCTTTGCAAAACGCCATCAAGATTACAGATCGAAAACTTCGCTTATCTGAGAATGATGATTTTTATTATCAAGTAACCCACTCCACTCTTGATTCTGATAGCGGCCCGTTATCAGCTTTCTTATTATCTAAACAAACGCAACTTGCAGACTACAAGCAGTTCGAAATGTTATCCAAAGTAGTAAGTAACACAAGTACAAGTGTATTGATCACTGATAAAAATGGGTTTGTCGAATATGTTAATCCCGGTTTTGAAAAGCTTTCAGGATTAACACTTGCAGAAGTAAAAGGTAAAAAGCCTGGAGTTTTATTACAGCGTGAACAAACTGATACAGACACAATTAAGCGGATTTCTAAAAAACTTAAAGCACGAGAGCCGTTTTATGAAGAGATCTTAAACTTTACCAAAGAGGGTGTGCCCTATTGGATTGTGTTGTCAGTGAACCCAATTTTCAATGAAAAGGGGGAACATACTGGGTTTGTTGGCGTGAGTTCTGATGTCCGTGAAATTAAACGTCTGGTCTTAGAGCAAATCAACCAAAAAGATGCTATTAGCAGTCATTCGGCGGTGATGGAGTTTAATCAAAGTGGGCAGTTCATTTCAGCTAATCAGTTTACTTATGAACAATTAAACATTGTCGACGAAGTGCAAGTGCAGTCATTACTGGGAAATTTGAAAGATCATTTGGACGAGCCTCGCAAACAATTGATCGAAAAAGGTGAACCCACCGCGGTGATGATTAAACTGGCTCATCAAGGTGGTGAAGTAATTTTAGAGTGCATAATCTCAGCAATAACAGATTTAAACGGCAATATTTCTAAGTACATTGTGTTTGGTAGCAATGTCTCTTCTCGAAATAAGCTGGTGGCTGAAACTCATCTTTCTATGTCGAATGTGTTAAGTAAAATTCAAGCCACAGTAAAGACAATAAATGCAGTAGCCGATCAAACTAATCTGTTAGCGCTTAATGCAGCTATTGAGGCAGCAAGAGCTGGTGAAGCTGGACGAGGATTTGCGGTAGTGGCGGATGAAGTTCGCAACCTTTCGAAAAAATCGAATGAAGCAGCGGTTCAAATTGGTCAACTGATTAACGAAACTCAGTCGCATGTTGACGAGCTGGCTTCTTTTTTAAGTGAGTAATGTTTCTATACCGAAGAATATTGGTAGCGTCAGCGCAAAGTTTATTCATTCTCAGCTCAAATGCTTGTCCGACCCGTTAAGCAGGTGATCAAACACTCTAACGCTAGTGCAAATGACGTTTCAATTCAGATTAGGAAATCTCAAAAGCTATACCTAAATCCCTAATACTAATAGTTGAAACCCTGACGATTATAATTGCCGACAATGACCCTTTAGCTCAGATGGATAGAGTGTACTCAAGCCGATTAGCTAAAGATCATTTTCAAGGGTCCAGTTTTTTAGTTCTTCAAGTATTGTCAGGGCATTCAATCCTCTAGCCGCAATTTTGTATTGGACCGCGACAGGTTTGCTTGAGATCACATCTCTGGTGATCAGTTTATTTTCTTCCATTGCCTTCAACCTCTCTGCCAGGACTTTTTTACTGGCCCCGGCAAGTTGTCTCGCAATTTCATTAAAACGCATGGGCTGATCTTTCAGGTGCCACAAAATGGAGCCTGTCCATTTATTACCGATAATTCTCATTCCCCTCTCAACTGGGCAGGGTTTATAACAAGTCTGGTGGTTTTCTCTCATAGTTATTTGTAGGTTACAAAAAGTTAACTGGTTGACTATTGTAACCTGAATGTTAGTTTGTATGTTTAGACAAACTAGAGAGCAGACATGAAAGGTAAATCAATTTTCGTCGAAGCGGGTGGTGGCTTTGATAAAGTTAGCGTAGAAGAAACAGAAACAATCTCGCCAGGTGACAGCGAAATTCTGGTCAGACTTCATGCTAACTCGCTTAATTATCACGATTATGCGGTCGTCAAGGGGCTCTGGCCTGCATCAGAGAAAAGAATACCTATGGCTGATGGTGCCGGTGAAGTAATAGAGGTGGGACCAAACGTGACCGAATTTAAGGTCGGTGATAGCGTTGTGAGTACGTTTTTCCCTTCTTGGTTAAACGGTGAACCAGTCGTTGATGGTTTCTCAACTGTTCCTGGCGATGGAGTAGATGGTTACGCAAGAGAATATGTCACGGCAAAGGCTGAAGCTTTCACCAAGTCACCCTCAGGTTGGTCTCATACAGAATCTGCGACGTTGACTACAGCAGCCTTGACAGCATGGCGGGCTTTGTTCGATTTTAATCAGCTCAAATCAGGTGATACCGTTCTTCTTCAAGGGACTGGTGGTGTATCCATCTTCGCTTTACAGTTTGCCAAAATGGCAGGCGCCAAAGTGATTGCCACTTCATCCAGTGATCAAAAACTCACTAGGTTGAAGGAGCTGGGAGCAGATCATGTGATCAATTATAAAAAAGAACCTAAATGGGGCTTTTTAGCCAGAGAACTTAATGATGGAAAAGGTGTTGACCACGTCGTTGAAATTGGTGGTGCTGAAACATTGGAGCAATCTCTAAACGCTGTACGTATCGCTGGCCAAATTTCGTTAATCGGTATTCTTTCTGGACAGACTTGCGATATAAATATTGTGAAGACTTTTGTGAAACAGGTTAGGCTTCAGGGCGTCCTTGTTGGAAGTAGAGTCCATCAGCAGGAGATGATTAAAGCTATCGAGGTTAATCAGCTAAAACCAATTATTGATCGTACTTTTGCTTTAAAGGACATTGTCAAAGCATTTGAGTACCAAGAAACGAATCAGCATTTTGGTAAAATTTGTTTAGAGTTTTAAATGAAATAAAAAAGCCCCTGATGAGGGGCTTTTTTAATTTATTAGCCGCTCAATCCCCGCCAGAATGCTTCAGAATTCGTCGGTCTAAAATAGCCCTGTTATAATTGCGGCCGATGTCCCTGTAGCTCAGATGGATAGAGCGTTGAACATTTATCTGTCCAAATTGAGAAGGATAGGGCTGGGATTACATTATTAGCTCTAATAATTAACATCAAAGATTTATTAATTAGTACTAAAGTACAATACTTTTTAATAAAATTTAGTGTAAGTTCGAAAGAGTGATCTAATCACGCTATTTATTATGCCAAACTTGGCGTGAGCCTTGGACGGAAAATTACAGCTGTGCTTTTAAGTAAAGGTATCAGGGCTGGGTTGCATACTTTAAGGAGTTCACCGATGAATAAGATGATAGCTACGATAATCTTCTCATTATTTTCTTTTTCTGCTTTTGCCGCTACAGTCGACATTGATTTGAGTGGGGCTACCACTTCCACCCTTATTGATGCTGATGGAGCAAGTTTCTCACAAACTTTCACAGGTCAGACTGCATCTGGCTCAGCAATTTCAGGTTCCCCTATAGGGCCATTATCACTAACACCAAGTGGAACAATAAGAGTTGTCTCTTTTGATCCAGGTTGCACAGGTTGTGATTCTGGCAATTCACTTCTTACACCCTCAAGTTTTCAGGGCCCATTGTCGATTTTGTTTGATTTTAATGCCGACAGTTTTTCATGGGTGATGGGAAGCTCTGTTGCAGGATCCAATGTTGCTGCAGATTTATTTTCAAATAGTGGTAGTTTAATCAACACAGTACTAATCAGCATGCTGGAAGGGTACAACAAATACTCTATCTCAGGCTTGGGTGCTTTTGCAGGAATTACTTTTAGAGACAATAACGACCCAGCTGGAGTACGTTACATGGACATGTCTTACAATAGTGTTGTCGGAGTCTCTGAAGTTCCAATCCCTGCCGCCGCTTTCATGTTTGCACCGGCATTACTTGGACTCATGGGATTACGTCGAAGAGCAAAAAATAAAGTCGCTTAACTTTATTTCTTTCAGAAAGCCGTGATGATTAATTTCATCACGGCTTTTTTATTTGTATAACTGCCGTTCAACCGACGACTGGTTTGTTTCGAAGTGAAGCCGATCAGCTTGACTGATATAATTGCGGCCGATGTCCCTGTAGCTCAGATGGATAGAGCGTCCCCCTCCTAAGGGGAAGGCCACAGGTTCGACTCCTGTCAGGGACACCAATAATAATCAATAGATTATTTTTGACTGGAAATGAATAATAGCGGGATAGTCATTCGCATACTCCCCATCAACTTTTAGAACCTTCATTTTTTCTATAACAAATTTATCGATTTGTATTAGGTTTACCAGATTCAGAAAGTTGAGGTTGGGAAAGGAATAAATATCCCACTGGATAATGGATACGGCGCAACTAAGAAACTAATGACAATTCTTTACCAGTTGCCTTGTGAAAAATTATTTTTCAACAATGATTTTTGGTTGATGGCTTTCTGTTTCACTATCTGAAAGTCCTGCGGTCAGGATCCAGCGCATCGTGTCTTCATTCGACATTTCCAAAGACCGAACCTGATCTCGTGAAACGCAAATTGTATAGCCACCAACTTGATAGCTCATTGGCAGGTATATGGCGACCAGATTATTTTCCTGATCCTCCATGCCTAAAACATGGCTAACGTTATCCTTCACCAGAAAGCCAATCAGCTGAACCCCACCGATGGTGACAGCAACAGCATTGCTGAGACTTTCCTGCTGTTTCTCGCGAGAGAAAAAACGCGTGAAATCTCGTAATGCACCATGAATCGATTTCACCAGCGGAATGCGATCCAGAATGGATTCACCCATATCAAACAGTCGTTTGACCAGCCAGGCATTAACGGCAATTCCAATCACAAAAATCAACCCTATAGCCGCTAATAACCCAAGCCCTGGCCAATAAAAATCATAGGGTAAAATGGCAATCATTATCGGACGTAATGCACGCTCTGCTGTAACAGCCAACCAATAAATAAGATAAAGCGTCAGGGTGACGGGTAACGCTGTCGCCAAACCTTTTAAAAAAGTCTTCCAGACAAATTGCATAAAGCTGTTCCTATTCCAAACCGAATACGGTTATTCAGATGTATAAAGTTATATCGGCTTCGCTGGCAAATTCCAGAAAGGTGGCAGCGCCTCCATGACTGATTCCATCGATAAAATCTGAATTTTTAAAATCAAACAAATCAACAGTCATCTGGCAGGCAATTAATTCAACATCTGACTCCAGACAAATCTCACGTAATTCAGCAACACTGGCAACGCCTTTCTTTTTCAGTTTGCGTTGCATCATCCAGGTAGCAAAGGCTTCAAGCCCTGGAATAATTTGAACGATACTGGGGATCGGAACAGGCATGGGCATAGCAGGGTTACCCAAAGGTGAGACTTTAAGAGACAGCTCTTTCTTAAGCAATTGCAAACCGTAAAAGGTAAAAAATATTTTGGCTTCAAACCCTAGCGCTGCTGCTGTAGAGGCCAGTAAAAATGGGGGGTAAGCACCATCCAACGTGCCTTTACTTGCAATTATGGCGAGTTTTTTGGCCATGCAGTCATGCCCCTTTTTCGATGATGAAATACAGTTTTCCGTCGACTTGGTCGCTACTAAGCAACGGATTACCGGTCATTTTGCAGAAGGCCGGAATATCTTTTAAAGCGCCAGTATCGGTACAAATGAGCCGTAGTCGCTGAGAGGCGGACATTTCGTTGAGCATCTTACGCGCTTTAAGCACTGGAAGTGGACAGTTTAAACCTGATGTATCAATTTCTGTATCAAAATCTGACATACTGATTTCCTTTAAAATATCCGTTCACATGATAAACGCAAGCGGCGTTTTTGTCTTTGCGGAACCGGTCTTAATGAGCCAAGGTCTATAGGCGTTATGAAATATCTTATCGCTACAGTTATATTTTTGATGAGCAATCAAGGCATTGCCCAGGCAAACCTGGATATTGCGTTGCCAGAAATGGGGGACAGTGCGGGTGCTCTGGTTTCGCCTGTGGAAGAATATCAGGTCGGCCAGTCTTTTTACTGGAGCCTGCAGCAATCAGTGACCCTGGTTGATGACCCGGAAGTGAATAGTTATATCAACTCACTTGGACATCGTCTGGTGACCAATAGTGATGATCCCGGTCGTTCTTTCACTTTTTTTGTGGTGCCTGACAATTCTGTTAACGCTTTTGCCGCGCCAGGCGGTTTTATTGGCATTCATACCGGACTGATGCTGACAAGTGAAGCCGAAAGTGAGCTGGCATCGGTCATGGCGCATGAGATAGCGCACGTTACCCAACGGCATATTCTGCGTAATTTCGAACGTTCTAAACGCATGAGTATTCCGATGACCGCTGCGATGATTGCTGCGGCTTTATTGGGGGTGGCTGACCCGAGTGCAGGTTCGGCTGCCATCATGGCGGTACAGGCTGGGAATGTGCAAATGCAACTGGATTACAGTCGGGCACATGAAGCTGAAGCCGATAATTTGGGCATGCAAACTCTGGTAAATGCAGGCTTTGACCCAAATGCGATGCCACGTTTTTTTGAGCGGTTGCAGATTGCAGGTCGCTTCTACGGTGGCGACCAGATTCCGGAATTTCTCAGAACTCACCCAATCACCGTGTCCCGTATTGCAGATGCCCGTGGACGTGCTGCCAATCTTGAACCACGGCCCCAGATAAGAGATACCAAAAAGTTTTATCTGATGCGTGAAAAAGTGCGTGTCATGACATCTGCAAATCTGCGTGAATTGATCAAAACCTACGAAGATAAGCTGAAAGAAAATAAAACAGAAGATCAGTCTGTCACTCGATATGGTTATGCCCTGGCATTATTGAAAAATAGCAACTATACCCAGGCTCGTGATGAAATTAATGACTTAATCGATTTGGATGATAATCAGTTAAGCTATCATCTGGTGCTGGCGGATATCGAAATTGCGTTGGGAAGAATGGATGCAGCACTGGCAATTTATAATGATTTTCAGCGGGTTTATCCGGATGATTGGGCGCTTTCTATCAAGCAAGTTCAAGCCTTGTTGAGAGCCAATGAACCGCGTAAAGCGATTACTATTTTGCAACGTCAATTAGATGTCGGTGAATCTTCTGCGGATTTATACAGATTATTGGCCAAAGCTTATGGTGATATGGGACAGAAAAGTAAATCTCATGTCTGGCTGGCTGAGCATTATCATAGTTCTGGTCAGTTGATGCAGGCTGCAGATCAGCTCAGAATTGCAGCAGACTATGCCCGAGGAGATGAATTTGAACTCGCTAAAATCAGCTCACGTTTGAGACAAGTTGAAACGGATATCGCAATGATGGAAGAAATTCGATGAATGATAATTTAGATGAATATCGTCGAAAATTACTAAAGCAATCCATCTCTGCTTCAACGCTGGCTTTGGTAGCGGCTAGTGGTTTAATGGCTCCAAGAATTCTATTAGCACATTGGCCTCAGGATGCTTTCAATGCAGAAACATTGGAAGATGCGATATTAACGTTTCTGGGAGAGGCAGAAGAGGTTAATGAAGAAGCCATTCAATTCACGATTGGTTCTCCTCCTACCTATGCTGTGAATGGAGCCAGTGTTCCGGTTGAAATCAGCAGCAGTCTTGAAAATATTCAACGAGTGGCATTATTGGTGGAGAAAAACCCTTTTCCTCTGGCAATGGCCCTTGAACCCACTTCTGTAGTCAGCTTTCCCTTTAAAACAATGCTTAAAGTCGCCGAAGATTCGGAGATAATTGCCATGGTCAAGGCGGATGGTAAGCTTTACCGAACCAGTCGTTATGTGGAAATTGATATTGGTGGGTGTGCCTGATGACAACAAATTCCAGAGATAGAATACGGGCCAAATTGCTAGAGGGTAATACGCTAATCAGAATTTTACTGTCCCATCCAATGCATACAGGGCGGGGTAAAAACGAGCAGGAAGAGCTGATTCCGGCTGAATTCATTCAGGACATTCGCTGCTGGCGTAACCAGGAAGAAGTGTTAACGGTGAAATGTGGTACGGCAACTTCACGTAATCCTTACTTTGCCTTTCAACTCAAAGGAGGGGAAATCGGAGATACGATCAGTCTTCGCTGGGTGGATAATCTTGGTGGCAAGGGAACAACGGAAACCAAAGTGGTATGAGCCTGAAACTTCGCGCCAATTTATTTTTTGCCATCTTGCTACTGTTATCCATGCTGGGCAGTGCCGTAATTCTTATAACCAACGCTAAACGTTCTGTTGAAGCAGAAGTTATCTCAACCATGGATGCAACAGCACACATTATCACCGTCACGCTGGCGGGCGGTACGCTTACTCGCAATACCAGTGTCAGTGAGCACATGCATGAATTAGTGCGTGCATTAAGTGAAATTCGCAGTCTGCATATTTTGTTGTTTGATCGCCAAGGACTGCTTTTTGAAGGCACACCGGAAAAAGAGTTGTCAGTCCAGCCTCCTGCCTGGTTTGTAAAGTTATTGTTCCCAGATCTCACGCCACTTTCCAAACGTTTTGGTACCGGCCATATGGTTATCTATCCTGCTCCCATGCAGGAAATCAGTGAACGCTGGCAGGATATTCGCGCCATTATGGCGCTGGGTATGATTATTTTTGTGGTGGTTGCCTTTTTCATTTATTGGGGTGTGGGCTGGGTAATCAGGCCATTACAACGATTGTTGGATGCATTGGCTGGGTTTGAGCGCGGTGATCTGCACATGCGATTACCCCGTTTTTCGCTGAAAGAAATGGATCAGATTAGCCAAAACTTTAATCGGGTCGGCGATGCTTTGGAACAAAGCACGAACGAAAATCGCCGCTTAGCGATGCTGGTGAAACAATCCGGTGATGCGATACTTTCCTTGGATCATGCCGGTTACATCACCTTTTTGTAATGCTGCAGCCGAAAGGCTATTTGCTGATGTACCAAATTTATTGGGTGAATCATTGGCCTCCATGCCCTTTCAGCAAGATCGAAACAGTATTATTGCTGTTTTTAACGGCTTTCAATCAGTGGAAAACCTGGAAACGACACTTAAGCGGCGTGATGGTGAACAGCTTTCACTATTAATATCGACCGTACCATTAACCGAAAATGATGGTTGTGTCGCCGGTATGATTTGTACATTGCGTGATATTACGGAGCATAAACAGGCTGAAAAAGCCCGTGCCCAACTTTATGAAACTCGGCTATTAACCAAGCACATGGATCAGGTGCAGGAAGCTGAACGACGGCATTTAGCCCGTGAACTGCATGACGAACTGGGACAATGTTTGACGGCAATTAAAACCGATGCGGTATTAATTCGTAACCGCTCGGAAGAAACAGATAGGAAAATTTATCAAAGTGCCCAGGCAATTATAGATACCGCCAGTCATATATACGATGTGGTTCATAACATGATAACGCGTCTGCGGCCGAGTCCGTTGGATGATCTAGGGCTGGTGGCTACCTTGCAGGAGAGCATCAGCAAATGGCAACAGCGTCAGCCCGAGATTGCCTTTAATCTAATTACTGAAGGCCAGTTAAATGGCTTTGATGAAGCAACAAATATGACGGTGTTCCGTGTCGTGCAGGAAGCATTGACTAATGCCGTTCGGCACGCTGACGCAGAAAATATTATGGTGAAAGTCATACGCGATAAAACCGAAAATTCAGATCAGTTAAAGATTAATATTCGCGATGATGGAAAAGGCATGGTCGTCAATGATTTTCATTCTGACGTCGATTTTGGCTTGCTAGGCATGCGGGAAAGAGCGCAAAGTCTGGGAGGAAGTTTTGATTTGGAAAGTCAGTTAGGTGCAGGAGTCAACCTGACTATTACCATACCACTGGGGGTAAACGTTCACCATGAGTCTTAATAAAATAACGGTTTTATTGGTTGATGATCATGAATTGGTTCGCGCAGGTTTTCGTCGTTTACTTGAAGATGGTGACAAATTTGACGTAGTAGCTGAAGCGGGTTCCGGGGAACAGGCGGTTCAGGATTTTGCCAAATATCACCCGAATGTGGTGGTAATGGATATTTCCATGCCGGGCATTGGCGGTGTCGGTGCAATTGAACGGATTATTGCCCGTGAACCTTCAGCCAAAATTCTGGTGCTTAGCGTACATGAAGATAGTGTATTTACCACTCGTGCCATGCAGGCCGGTGCATTAGGATTTATCCCTAAACGCAGCGCGCCTGAAGCCATGTTAAAAGCTGTTGAAATGGTTTCTATGGGTAGAACCTGTATTGCTCCGGAAATTGCTCAACAACTGGCAATGCAAAAGTTAACCGGATCAGAAAATCCTCTGGATGTTCTCAGCCAGCGCGAGTTCGAGGTCTTTCGCCTATTAGCCGAAGGTAAGACTGTTAACGAAATTGCCGATATTTTGAATCTAAGCCCTAAAACAGTGGGAACTCACCACACCAATATTAAACAAAAACTCAATGTTTCAAACTCTGCCGAATTAGCCAGACTGGCTATTCGTAGTGGGTTGCTGGAAGCCTGACTGACCGCATTCATTAGACTTATTGCTCACCAATCTGCTGTTGATGAAATAGCGTCTGGATGCTTAATATACCAATTCAGACAGTGCGTTATGAGTTCTCTGTCACATCAATAATGAGTTTTAGGCTGCAGTTCGTTGCCCGCATACTATAATCTTATGGTCTGATGATCTTTCATAGCCTCCAGCAGTGATGGCTCTGAATGATCAACAGAATATTTTCTGTGGTTTTAACGAAGCATTATTATATGGACTTTAGCTTGTGAACCTGATTCTCCAGGTGAATCTCATCATTGTGATGGTATTTGTCATAATGTGCAGTATTGGTGTCAAAAGTACACTTGATGACCTTCGCCTGAGAGTTGACCATGAACTTGAAGTGTCCAATGAGGTTGCAAAATATGCAATAGATGCACAGCTTGCCCGTTTGGAAGCGGACTTATCACAGAAAAACATTCCAATCTCACAATGGACTTCACGGTTTCATTTGGAAGATCTCAAACAATTACAGCACGTCGATATTGAATTAATCGCAAGTGATGGCGAATTACTTGATTCAAACCAACGCCGATTATGTTTGCTAAGCAGCATATCGGGGATATTGTTATTCGGCCTAATTTCAGTGCCGAATGGGATGATATTAGAACCTATATCAGGAAGTCATTAATGCCATTAATTCTGACTTTTTTGGTTGGAAGTGTACTCATTGCAATAATTGCTTCGATAATCCTATTGCCTGTTTCAGAAATGTTGCCTAAGAAAAATAAACAGGCACAACCGTCACGAAGACCATTTGCTTTGCTTCGATTAAATCAATTATTGGCCGTTAATAAGCAACTGAAACTTTTAAAACAACGTTATCTGGATACCGATCAAAAAATTGATGTGTTGAATCAACAGTTAATCACAATTCAAGAAGCTGAACGAAAGCGGTTATCGGCTGAATTACATGATGAGATAGGCCAACATTTGACTGCTATCCAATTCGATTTAAATACGATTAAACACTCTGCTTCTCTGGATGAAGCAAAAAACAGTGCAGCAGCCATTGATTCCGTTCACCGTCGGATGACAACTATTGTTCGTTCGATGTTGCAACGTTTACGGCCACCGGAATTAACGGCTTTAGGGATACATGGTGCTATTTCAGAGTTATTTAATGATTGGGTGATTCGCCATCCACAGCATCATGCGAAACTCAGTATAGAAGGGAATTTCAATGAGCTTGATGAAACCCGGCAATTGACCATATATCGTATTGTTCAGGAATGTTTAACCAATATTAGTCGTCACGCCGGAGCTGAAAATGTTGAAGTAAAAGTCAGTTTAAGTTGCAATAACGATTTAATAGATATAAGTGTAAATGATAACGGAAACGGTTATCATCCGAATAGTTCGAATAAAGGTTATGGTTTAACTGGAATGCGAGAACGAGTAGAAGCGTTGTCAGGAAGTTTTCATATTACGTCAGCACATGGTGATGGATTTACGCTTTCTGCGACTTTTCCAACCCAAGGTAATGCTGAATGAAGAACGAGATCCGAGTTTTACTGGCAGATGATCACGAAGTAGTTAGGTCTGGCCTTGCAAGAATGCTTGAGCGTAATGATGATATGCACATTGTTGGTGAAGCAACCAGCGGTGAACAGGCCTATCAAATGTACACGGAACTTGATCCTGATATCCTTATTATGGATATGAGCATGCCGGGAATTGGTGGTTTGGAAGCGCTTAGACGTATTCTGGTGCGTTATACCAAAGCAAAAGTGATAATGTTTTCCATGCATGAAAACGTTACATTGGCGGTTCAGTCGATGAGTGCTGGAGCTGCAGCTTATTTAGCCAAATCGGGTGACTCTGAGGATATCGTTAAAGCAATTCGCCAGGTGATGGATGGGAAAAGTTACCTAAGTTCAGAAATGGCACAACGTATTGCGCTGCAAAGTGTTTCCGGTTCAGAAGACCCGATACAGCGTTTGACAGTAAGAGAATTTGAAGTATTCCGGTTACTGGCGGAGGGCCATGCATTGGAATATATTGCGGAAACGTTGAATTTAGGTCAGAAAACTGTCGCGAATTATCAAACGATGCTAAAACAGAAGCTCGGATTTCATTCATCTGTAGAGTTAGTGCGGCTTGCAATCAAGTATAACGTCATAAAAAGTCATTAAATTTTCAGTCCTCTACAGGCACTAAACTGAGGAATAATGGGAAGAACTTCCCTGTTCGGGAAAAAATCCCGATATCAGAGTGACTGCTTCCTAATGATTCTCAGGCAAAATCGGCATAAAGTCACAACCTCATGAAAGAACAGCGACGCTGACATCATGAACGATAAAAACTATAGAGGACAACTTTATGAAGCTGAAAACATTATCAATCGCAATGATGGGTTTAGTAGCACCAGGTCTGGTCGCTGCNGATGAACTCATCGATATGCANAAAAATGCTAATAACTGGGTTATGCCAGCAGGTAACTANGCTAACCAACGTTANAGCGAACTGACTCAAATCACNAAAGACAACGTCAAAGATTTGAACATGGCTTGGTCTTTCTCAACAGGTGTTTTACGTGGCCACGAAGGTAATGCTTTGGTCATGGACGGCACTATGTACGTTCATACAGCGTTTCCAAACATCGTTTTCGCACTGGATTTGAACAA
>JGI24661J20069_1000362_pt1 | contig 19438 bp, 15 predicted proteins | sample MalvirmetaMSP144_FD_20069 | JGI IMG/M metagenome (IMG submission 20069) | reverse complement strand
GTTGAGTTTTCCAAACCTAAATTGAATATAGAAAAAATCCGAGCATGGAAAGATAAAGTATTAACAAATTTGACAAGCGGGATTAAAGAGTTATCAAGGCTCAGAAAAGTCAAAATTATACATGGTACTGCCAAATTTCTGAATAATAACCAGTTAATAATATCAGGCTCTGAAGCTGAGCAGCAAACTATCAATTTCAAGAGTGCTATTATTGCTGCAGGTTCAAGGGCAAATAAGATTGTAGGTCTTCCTGATGATCCAAGAATCATTGACTCTGCACAGGCCTTGGAACTTAAAGACATTCCAGCTCGGTTACTGATAATTGGTGGGGGCATCATAGGGCTGGAAATGGCTTCTGTCTATGACGCGTTGGGGAGCAAAGTAACCGTAGCGGCAAAATATGATCAACTAATTCCAGAGTGTGATGGTGACATTGTGAGTCCATTATACGATCGTCTAGTTGAGAAATATGACATCTACATGGAAACTCTAGTGACGAAAGTAGAGGCCAAACCGAAGGAATTATTTGTTCATTTCGATGGGAATGATGAAGTACCTACACATCAAGCCTTCGACAAAATATTAGTTTCTATAGGCCGACATCCAAATGGTAAAGTACTGGATGCTGATTTAGCTGGCGTATATATTGATGAATCAGGATTTATACCTGTTGATAAATATCAACGTACCAATATATCCAATATCTACGCGATTGGTGACATAGCAGGTAAGCCCTTGCTGGCACATAAGGCAATACATGAAGGAAAAATTGCAGCAGAAGTTATATCGGGTCTGCATAGTAGATTTGATGCCACAGTTGTTCCTTCTGTTGCTTATACAGATCCTGAGGTAGCTTGGGTTGGGCTGACAGAAAAGCAAGCAAAAAGGAAAGGTATTCCATATGGGGTAGGAATGTTTCCGTGGGTTGCAAGTGGAAGAGCGCTCAGCCTTGGTCGAGGTGAAGGTAAAACTAAAATATTGTTCGATCTTGCAACAGATGAGATTATCGGTGCAGGTATTGTTGGAGCCAGTGCAGGCGATTTAATAGCAGAGATTTCACTCGCAATTGAAAACAGAATTAAAGCTTCTGGAATAACGGCAACAATTCACCCTCATCCCACTCTGTCTGAAACAATCTCTTTTGCGACCGAAGTTTTTGAGTCAACAATAACAGATCTATATATGGGTAATAAATCTCCGAAAATACCATATACGCATAGTAAGTAATGAAATTATCAGCATTCATAATCTTAAGTTTGTTGTCAATTCAAGGTTATGCGAGTGAGTTAAAAGTAACTATCCTCGGTTCGGGAACGCCTATCCCAAGTCTTGAACGATTTGGACCCTCAACCTTAATAGAATATAAAGATAAAAAATATCTATTTGATGTGGGCCGGGGAACGACAATTCGACTTAGTCAAATAGGAATAAACCCTTCAGAAATCGACCATCTCTTCCTTACTCATCTACACTCAGATCATATCACGGGATTTGCTGATTTATGGCTAACAGCCTGGATTTGGCAAAGAAAAGATGAGCTCAATGTCTATGGTCCTAATGGCGTAGAAAATTTCATTAGCCATACTCAAAAAGCATTTTCAAGTGATATAACATACAGACAAAACCATACTGGATTACAAGGTAAGGGCCTACAACTGAATGTAAAGACAGTTCAGCAAGGAATAATATACGAAAATAATGACGTAAAAATAACGGCAATAAAGGTAGATCATGGCTCTGTGGAACATGCCTATGGTTACAAGTTTGACACTGAGAAAAACTCAATATTGCTATCGGGAGATACCACTTTCTCAAGAGGCTTGATAACCCATGGGAAAAACCTTGATCTACTTATCCATGAGCTTGCTGTTATTGAGCCAAAATTAATTGCAAACAACCTTAAACTCAAAAAGATTGCAGAATATCACTCATCACTGGAGCAAGTGAAACAAGTTATTGATCTGATTCAGCCTAAACAGACAATATTCAATCATCTATTAATAATAGGGATGGATGAGGAACGGGTTAGGCAGGACGTTCAATTACTATTCAAAGGCAAAGCTGTATTGGGAAATGATCTCATGACAATAAATATTGATTAATGAGTTCTCTCACCAATAATATTTATCTGTTCGTGGCTTAATCATTACCCCCTTAGATATGTATATATAATTAGGCTATTTTAAAGTCTTCGTTAAAAAAGACTCAACTCAATAAAATTCCTATAAATCTACGTCTTCATTTAAAAAAACCTCAATACAATAAAGTCATAATAATTCTATATTTAATAATTAAATATTCTTTTCTCAATTTCAAATAAAGGTGTAATCTTAGTTTGGGGCAACAACTTGCTTCACTTTAAGACAACACGAGGTGAGAGAATGAGAATTAAAAGCACAATAAAGAAATGGGGATTCACTATGCTGGCTGTCTCAGCATCTGCAGCGAATGCAGTAACAATTGGTGATGACTTCAACCTTAAACTATCTCCAGCCTCCGCTGGGATGGGGGGTGTTGGCTATATTAGCCCACAGGATGCTGTCGCATCAGTTTATGGCAATGCCGCTTCTTTAACACAGTTGGAAGGCGACACTGATTTTACCTTTGGTGCGACTTATATAAACGTGAGAAATAAAGGCAGCGCTGACGGTACGGGACTGGCTCCGGTGTGGAGCGGTGATATTGAGTTCGAGAATTATATTCTGCCAAGCATTGCTTTCAGACAGAGGGTTACCGATAAGCTGGTTTTAGGAGGGGGGCTTCAAACCATCTCTGGTCTAGGCTCTGATTATAGAACGACAAATGTTCTGCAGCCGACAGTAACTTACATCAACTTCGGCGCGAATGTTGCTGCAGGATATCAATTGACACCCAAGACCAGCATTGGTGCGACTGTGACATTGTCCTATGCACTCTTGGAGCTTGGCCTTGTATCGAATACCGCTATCGAAGAGGCCATTGGTGTCAGAGGTGGCTTAGGTGTTATCCATGATTTCGGTCTTGTAAAAGCAGGGTTAAATTATAACTCTGAACTGGGTTATAAGTTTGACAATGTGGTTAGAACAGAACCTGGCACTATGTCAGATATTGATTTGGAACAGCCCCAAGAATTGGTTTTGGGTGTTGCGACAACCCCTGAACTTTGGTCTGACATGCTGCTTGAGGCTAACCTGATTTATAAAAATTGGGACAATGCCGACCTGCACAAAGATATTTGGAAAGACACTTACACGCTACAGTTAGGCGGTCAATACGCTGTCAACAATAAAATCAAACTAAGAGCTGGCTACAGTTACACAACGGATCTGTTGAAAGAAAATAATTTGGGAAATTCCATTGGTGGTGTGTCTACCCTTGAAGCGGGTGGCGGTGCAGTACCGATCAATCCAACTGTGATTGAGTTTGTGCAGTCCTTCGCTAACCCTTTCTGGAATAATAATGTGACAGTTGGCCTTGGCTACGACTTCACCGACGCTTTGGGAGTAGATGTTCACGCGGGATATGCATGGGGGCGTGATCGTACAATTGGTGCGAATAAGGTCGAGACTAAACTTTTCAATATTGGTGCAGGTTTGACTTGGAGCTTTTAAGGGCTAAGTCACATTACATGCTGTAAATATTAGTACTTATTCGTACTTGACTGAACCCATGGGATACTAGCAAATGCACGCTAGTATCCTATTCGCTCTCTTAGCATGTTTCAGCCAGTGTTGTTTATCAATCCCAGAAAACAAGAGAAGGTGGATCGTATGTATCAGGAAAAAAATCTTAGGTATCTGAAAGTGGCGCTTTATTTGTTCGGGCTCATCTTTATCATCGGTGTGCCAGCGATGATGATGTGGATTTGGCCAGACGGCTGGAGCTGGACTCCGCGACAGCATGAATATGAACAGATGATAATGGGAATATATGTGACCCTAGGCGTTTTTCTGATTCTGGCTGCCAAAGACCCGCTAGCAAATGCAAGCCTTATTTGGTTCACGATCTGGTCAAGTATTGTTCATGGCGGGATCATGCTCGTGCAGGCAATTGTTGATGAAAGCGATCGGGTAAACCTCATAGGGGATGTGCCAGCATTATTTTTAGTGGCGATTGTTTTGTGGTACCTGATGCCACGGCGAACCTGAATAGTGTGAAGGCAAGTAAACATAAAAGAAGGGGCTGTAATGGATAATCACTAAATATCAGCCCACTCCTTTAGTGTTTTCAGTTGTTGTTTCGGGGGCCGTAATTAAATCTGAACTCAGATCCCTTGAGGAATAGTGGGAACGATTCTTTCGGGATCCCGTTGTATTTTCTGAGTCCAGCTTAACCCTCTACTTTTAACTGCGGTTAATAGTGGGGGGATTACAGCTGGGCTTAGCTTTATTGAACGTCACAGACATGTTTCAAAAACGATCATTCTTTAAACAGTTCCAATACCTTCTTCTCCAGGTCTTTCTTGTAGGGATGGCCGCGGGCAGCGTTAGAACTGTACTGCCAGTCATTGCCGAATCTGAATATCACCTAATGAATAACTCCCTAGTGTTGATAACGGCCTTAGTGGTGGCTTTTGGCTTGTTCAAAGCCCTTTCCAATATTATTGCAGGGCTTGTATCTGACACGATTGGGCGTAAGAAAGTGTTGTTGACGGGATGGATTCTAGGGATTCCTGCTCCAGTCATTTTATTGTTTTCGGACAGCTGGAGCGGCGTAGTTATCTGCCTGATTTTTTTGGGTATCAATCAGGGTCTGACCTGGTCCATGACCCAGTCAGCCAAAATGGATATTGTTCAGCACAATCGACGTGGTCAAGCCATGGGGCTAAATGAGTTTTCAGGCTACCTAGGGGTGGCCGTTGCTGGTGTTGCGACTGCTTATATGGCGGAATTGTTCGAACCGAGGTTCTCTCTTTTTTTGTTCATGCTGCTGATGGTGATGCTAGGATTGGTCTTGGCGATGACAACCATTCATGATGTTACTCTGATCGACAAATTTGAGAATGGTGCCGGTGAGTCTTCAAACCAGTTAACCAAGGCTGTTGGTAATGCTGGGGGACAGACAATGCTGGCGAAAATTTATTATGTATCCTGGCACAATAAAAGTCTTATGGCGCTATGCCAGGCGGGTTTGGTTGAGAAATTTGTGGATTCACTCATATGGATTTTTTATCCAATTTATCTCTTCCAAAATGGGCTGACCTTACCAGAAATTGGCTGGGTCGTAGGTTGTTATGGAGTGGTCTGGGGAGGAGGACAACTTTTTAGTGGCTGGATCTCGGATCATGTAGGTAGGTGGCTTCCCATTGTGTCTGGCATGTTCATATGCGCCTTCGGAGTTATACTCAATCTGTTTAATGACGGGCTTGTCTGGTGGAGTATGTGTTCAGTGATAACGGGGGGAGGAATGGCCTTACTGTACCCCAACCTCAGTGCTGCAGTTGCTGACCTGGCTTCAAGCGAGATGAGAAGCTCAGCACTTGGTATTTATCGGTTCTGGCGAGATCTAGGTTATATGATTGCGGCCATACTATTTGGTCTCACAGCTGTAATTTTTAATGATATTACTAGCTCATTTGTTTTAGTCTTTGCTGCTATGTGCTTATCGGCCCTAATCCTGATCATATATCTGGATGTCGCACCAAATCGTAGACTGGCTTAATAAATCACATCAGTTGTGACTAAGACAATTTATTTTCAATAACTTCCTTTGTAAGGTGAGGGGCAAAACACTCTATGAAGGCATAGGTATAACCGCGCAAATAGCTGCCACGACGAAAAGCGAGTAAGGTCGTACTGGGTTTGAAAAGATGGCTCGCATCAAGTCCTCTCAGGGGTTTATCTTTTTTTGCGTCAAATGCCATGCTGGCAATGATGCCAATCCCCAAGCCTATGCCAACGTATTTCTTTATTACATCAGCATCTGTGGCGGTAAAAATGACATTTGGTTTCAAGTCTCTATCTATAAATGACTGATCTTGCTGCGCACGCCCGGTGAATTCCATCATATAAGTCAAAATAGGATATTTTGAGACGGCCTCAAGTGTGAGTATATTTTCTGATAATAATGGATGCTTATCTGGCACGACAATAGTTCTATTCCAGTCATAACAGGGGAAAGTTATAAGATCTGGGTTTTGGTCTAATGTCTCAGTTGCAATAGCTAAATCTATCTCGCCTTCAGCGGCAAGCTCTGAAATTTCTCTTGGTGTACCCTGCAGCATATTTAGATGGACGTTAGGATAACGCTCTGAAAAAGCCTTGATCGAGTTAGGTAGAGCATATAGTGCTTGAGTATGCGTAGTCCCTATTGAGAGCGTGCCATCCTCATCATCATGATTTTCATCAGCTAGATTAAGGATGTTGCTAACATCTTGTAAAACCCTTTCAGCAATTTTAAGAACAGTCTCTCCCATGGGGGTAATCGCAACAAGTCGTTTCCCTCTTCGCTCAAAAACTTTTAACCTTAACTCTTCTTCAAGTTGCTGGAGTTGGCTACTAACACTGGGTTGAGAAGTCTTGAGAGCCTTGGCAGCCATAGAGATACTCAAGTTTTGCTTTACTATTTCTCGGATGTATCTCAACTGATGAAGTTGCATGTTAATTGCTTATAGATTTGTAGAATAACCATATTTAATCATAATTGTCAGTTAAAGCAACGTTTATCGTTTAATTAGCACTCCGGGAAATATAGTTGATGAGTTACATGCCACCAGTTGAATACGCAAAACAAGCAGCATAAAGTAACCAAATCTCATGGTCTTAAATTTGGGGGAAAGGTCAAGTGCTATAAATGGTTAATGATGTCATAAGCAATTCTCTTCTATGGTGTTTTAATTGAATTGTGATGGCGCTTGTCTAAATCACAATTTAGTTGAGGCTTAATTATTTAGTTACAGTTACAGAAGTTACTCAAAATTTTAAGGTTTATATTTTTTTCTAAAAACGGGGGAGTAATTTGGAGCGAGAAGCCATTTTGACTATAGGGGTTGTGGCAAGCGTTTTGTTTGCGCTTGCAGTTACTGGTATATCTGCAGACTTGATTTTGATGGCAGCTCTTGCTTTTTTAGTGATTACTGGGATTTTGACAGCGCCAGAGGCATTGGCGGGGTTTGCAAATACAGGTGTAATCACGATCGCAACATTGTATGTAGTAGCTGCTGGTTTAAAAGAGACGGGTGCTGTGCAATGGGTAGCATCACGGTTTCTTGGTCAGCCTGCAACTATTCGTGGCGCACAGGCACGGATGTTATTGCCAACTGGTGTGTTAAGCGCCTTCATGAATAATACCACCGTTGTGGCCATGTTTATTCCGGCCATTCAGGAGTGGTCACAACGCTTGCAAATACCCGCCTCTAAACTACTATTACCGTTGAGTTATGCAACGATTTTAGGAGGAACTTGCACATTGATCGGTACCAGCACTAACCTTGTTGTTAATGGATTATTGCAGAGTCAGACAGGAACACATTTAGGATTGTTCGATCTTGCCTGGATTGGCGTACCTTTACTGCTGATTGGCACAGGTTTCCTAGTGTTGTTTGCAGATAAATTATTACCTAACCGTGGCAATGTTAGTGAGCAACTTAATCTTGTCAGAGAGTATGGCGTCGAAGTTGAAGTTGAGTCTGGGCCTATAGTCGGTAAAACAATCGCTCAGGCAGGGCTCAGACATTTAACTCACGGTTATCTCGCTGAGATTGAAAGACAAGGCATCCTTATTACTGCAGTTGAGCCAAACCGTACTCTTCAGCAAGGAGATAGATTGTATTTTGTCGGTGCGCCGGAGTGCGCCAGTGAGTTACGACGAGTCCAAGGGCTCAAACCAGCGCATGGTGGTATTCATAAGCTTGATATGGCAAATCATCAGCGATGCTTGGTAGAAGTCGTTTTGGGGACAGAATTTCCGGCACTTAATAAAACGATACGAGAGTCCCGCTTCAGGACACGTTTTAACGCGGTTATCCTTTCGGTATCTCGTGAGGGTAAACGAATACAGGGTAAACTCGGTGACATCAGGCTTCGCATCGGTGACACCATGCTGCTGGAAGCAAGTCACCAGTTTGTGGAACAGTATCGTTTCCGTCGCGATTTTTTATTGGTTAGTCCATTGAATGACTCTACACCCCCAGATTTTCATAAGGCTCCGTTAGCATTGGGTATCCTCTTCTCAATGGTTCTGTTATCAGCCATTGGATTGGTATCAATTATGGAAGCTGCTTTTTTGGCGGCAGGGGTGATGCTAGCTACAAGATGTATTACTGCCAGTAAGGCGCGACGTTATATTGACTTACCTGTTTTGGTGGTCATTGCCGCTTCCTTTGCATTAGGTAGCGCTATGACAGTGACCGGTGCTGCTGGCAGTATCGCTAAATTGTTAGTTTTTTATGATGATATGCCAGCTTGGGCTGTCATGGCATTGATATATTTGCTTACGGTAGCCTTTACGGAGGTTATTACCAACAATGCCGCTGCTGTGTTGATGTTTCCGATTGCACTTGCGTTATCAGAACAACTAGGCGTTTCACACTTGCCCTTTGTCATTGCAATTATGTTTGCTGCATCGGCAAGTTTTATAACGCCATTAGGCTATCAAACGAATATGATGGTATATGGACCGGGACGCTACAGGTTTATAGATTACCTAAAAATTGGTATCCCTATGAGTATCTTGATTAGCAGCGTCGCAATTATACTTATCCCGTTTGTATGGGCATTTTAAAGCTACAATACCTGATGTATTTAATATGAAATACTTTGCCAAAATATCAGCTCAATATTTGAAAGGTTTACTTCTTGCAGGTTATATAAATGTGTTTTGAAACAGTGGTTCTACTATCGAACAGATATTGCGGGACTTTTGCGGGGATCGGTTGTGAAAAGTAGTGCATTGTGATGCAAGTTAGCAACGGGAATCACGGTAAATAAATAATAAAAACAATAGGTTAAACTTTACTTCTCCAACTCATAATCCCTTGGTCCCAGGTTCGAGTCCTGGTGGGCCCACCATATAAATCAAAGCCTTAGTGCTAATTTTAGCGCTGAGGCTTTTTTGTTTTTATTTCATGTAGACAAACTCCGTGTTTTACGTTCGTGAAGAAATTAATGCTTCAATTAGCAGCCTCAGCTATCCGGAGCAAAGGTTTCATCAATCTCGTTGAATTTAGAGAAGCACGTCCATCCATAAGGCTTTAATTTTCTATTTCTTGAGTCGCTACGGATTGGCTGGACAGCTTTTATTTCGAAGCAGATACTTGGAACTGTGTGATTTAAGAACAAAAGTGCTCACTATAAGTTAATGCTTTTTAATCAAAACAAGAGGGATGAGCATGGAGTACAAGGACTATTACAAAATTATGGGCCTGTCTAAAGATGCGTCCCAAGAAGAAATCAAACGTACCTATCGTAAGTTAGCGCGTAAATATCATCCTGATGTCAGTAAAGAAAAAGATGCTGAGGAGAAATTCAAAGAAGTTGGTGAAGCTTACGAGGTCTTAAAAGATCCTGAGAAGCGTGCAGCTTATGATCAATTAAGTGCTGCTGGCTGGCAAGCTGGGCAAACTGGCTTTGAGCCTCCGCCTGACTGGAATGCAGGCTTTGAGTTTCATGGTGGTGGTTCAGGTGGAAATACTTTTGGAGATGCTGATTTCAGTGACTTCTTTGAAAATCTATTTGGACAAGCTGGGGCCAGGCATCAATACAACGCGAGTGGTCATGGACGTTCCGCATATCAAGCTAGGGGACGAGATACTCACGCCAAAGTGTTTATCGACATTGAAGACGCCTACCGAGGCGCTTCCCGGAGTCTCACCATAAAATCGACGGTACTCGATAAAAATGGTCACCCTGAATTAAAAAATCGTACGCTCAATGTCAAAATACCCAAAGGGGTTAAGCAAGGACAGTACATCAGGTTGCAAGGACAAGGCAGTGTTGGCACTGGTGGCGGTTCATCGGGCGATTTATATCTGGAAATAGAATTCAATCCACACTCTCACTATCAAGTAGATGGTTCAGATGTCACGCTAGAATTACCAATTACACCTTGGGAAGCAGCGCTTGGCAGTAAAATAAATCTACCGACACCTGGGGGCAATGTTGAACTCAAGATCCCAGAAGGATCGTCCAGCGGTAAACGGATGCGTCTTAAGGGGAGAGGCATTCCAAGCAAATCTCCTGGTGATTTTTATGTCATTTTAGAAATTGCCATGCCTGAACAATTGAGTGACAAAGAAAAGTCTTTATATCAGGAGCTCCAAAAAGCATCGTCCAATTTCAATCCTCGTTATAAGTTAGGGGGTATAAGATGAATAATGATGTTATTGAATCATATACTGGGATCATTGTAGATGACGGCGAACCGGTGTCATTGATTAAGCTGAGTCACTGTTGTGATTTGTCGGTAGAGGAAATTTTAACAATGGTAGAGTATGGCGTTATCGAGCCATTGAATTTTCAAACAAGTCACATCCGTTGGGAGTTTAATAGTAGTAGTATCGTGCGGGTAAATATTGCCACTCGACTGCAGCGTGACCTTGAGGTGAATTTGGCGGGTGCCGCACTGGCACTTGAACTATTGGATGAGATAAAAACGCTGCGTTCTACTTAAAGTTTAGTCTTAATAGTAATGTGGCATTTCAATTTTTTGGTGCGTTCTTGATGCAGGAAAACTGTAAAACCTGAAATAAAACCACCTACTTTTTAACTTTTTTGAATAGTGATGCTCTGCGGGAATTTTGCGGGGATAAGTTATCAAAAGTTATGCGTTGTGGTGCAAAATGCGCAACGAGTGCATCAGTAAAGTTTAATAAAAACATTAGCTTAATGTTGTATTTCAAAACTGATAATCCCATGGTCCCAGGTTCGAGTCCTGGGGGGGGCACCAATTACACTAAGCGGTTAGTCGATTTTCGGTTAACCGCTTTTTTGTCTGCGGGTTTTTTGCATGGGATTAACCGGAAGTTCTCTATGACACTTCGGATAATCTAGCCCTAAAATTATTTGGCTATAATATTACTGTGAAGCAGCCTTTTGACGATATCTGGCATATAAGTGCGGCGGATGGTTATGGCATAAAAGTTTTCGAAAACATTAGGCAAAATTTGATATTCAGCTAGTCGACCACTGCTAATTTCGTCTTTGACAACGACACTAGGTAGGGCTGTAACGGCACCACTATCCCGAACCAATAATCGTAACATTGCCATATCATCGGCTTCTGCAATGATTTCGGGTTTATAACCTAAAGCGGAACAATAAGCATTGAATCCAGAACGGATTTCTGTGATCTCCGTTGGTAAAACCCATTTCAAGGCATCGTAACCATGCGGAAAGCTAGTCTTCGGTTTGTGTTCGGCCGGCCCAATGATTGAAACTGACTGTCGTGAAACCAGTTGATTTTGCCAGATGGCATCATCATTTTGCTCGTTTACCGAACGATTGGTGAGTACCAAGTCAAGTTCGTGACTGGTCAATCCATTAAGCAAGTTTGTCATCCCTCTCGTCGATAAGGTGAAGCTGACATTGGATTCCTTCAGTAAGGGGCTGATAAAAGTTTCGGTAAAGTTTCTCGAGAGAGTCGTTAATACGCCAATGTTGATATGACGCTGTGCGAATGAATCTCCTTTATTCAGGAATGATTGCAGCTCTTCGCCTGTGGTAAAAATTTCATCTGCATAGTTCAGTACTTTTCTACCCATATCAGTTAGCACGAGTTGTCTGCCAACTCGGTCAAATAACTGGACATCCATAGTGTTCTCAAGCTGTTTAATTTGTTGCGATAGCGCCGACTGTGAGACATGACATTCATTGGCAGTTTGCGTGATACTGCCTGATAGCGCGACACGCCAAAAATAAAAGAGATGGTGATAGTTAATTTTAGCCATAGTTAAGTTAAACTTATCAATTAATTAATAAATATCTATTTTATTTATGTTATCGCGTTTGACATACTTCCGCCAGCTAAGGAGGTATGTTTATGAGTCAATTCTTTTCCATTCTTATTCCGTTGGTTTTAGCGGCAGGGGCCTTGATTGCAGGTAACCCTAGGCTGACTGAAATCAAGCGGCAAATATTATTGCGAGCAATTTCAATTGCTTTAGGTATATCCACAATTCTGGTGGCTATTGCTTTCTTTAGAATTACTGAACAAAACTCAGAATATCTTTTAAGGCTTAATGCCATCAATCTTACCGTGTTGTTTCTGGTCAGCTTCATGGCCATCATTCTTATTAAATTTTCTGAAGGTTATATGCGTTCAGAAAAGCAATCTCATAAGTTCTGGCGCTGGTTATTACTGAGCCTGACATCGGTGTCTGTTGTTGTGCTGAGTAATAATCTGTTGTTGTTATGGTTGGGTTGGGTCTCAATCAGTCTATGTTTCCATCGCTTGTTATTGTTTTATCCTGACAGACCACGTGCTGTTTTTGCTGCACATAAAAAATTCATTCTCGCGCGGCTGGCTGAGGTATGTCTTCTGGGGGCTGTACTCCTTCTGTATTCTCATCATGGTACCTTCCAGCTGAATGTCCTACTTGACCATTACCAGGGGTTGGCGGCGACATATGAGTTGAGTTTTGTTGAAAAGCTGGCCGCTTTTCTGATTGCACAAACCGCCTTAATCAAGTGTGTGCTCAGCTGCCTCTGCATGGCTGGCTGATACAGGTTGTTGAAGCACCGACGCCTATCAGTGCGCTTTTACATGCCGGTATTATTAATCTGGGTGGTTTTCTGCTTATCAGTTTTGCGCCACTGATGGCACTGGCACCGGTCGCCCAGTGGACGCTACTTATTGTTGCTGGCCTGAGCACGTTGATAAGTGCACTGGTGATGGTGACCAGAATCAGCATCAAAGTCCGGCTTGCCTGGTCTACCTGTGCCCAGATGGGACTGATGCTGATTGAATGCGCGCTGGGTCTTTATGAACTGGCATTACTGCACTTGATTACACACTCACTGTACAAGGCCTATGCTTTCCTGAGCACCGGCGAAGCAGTCCATGACTTTGGTCTCAAGCAGTTGGCACCGCAGAAAAAGGTCAGTTTTGAAAGTGCTGTTATCTGTCTCTCTCTGGCCGTCGCCGTTACGGCCGCTATTCCATTGTTAACAAGCTATGACGGGCCACTCAGTGTCTGGCTGCTGGTCAATACAGCGCTAGCTCTGTATCTGGTTTCGGCGTTTAACCAAAGCAATAAACGGGCTTGGTTACCGGCGCTGGTCATCGCTGCTGGTTTGTTGGGTTTCTATTTGGCTGGGAAGTCTTTGCTCGGGAATATGTTTTCATCATTAACTCACACCAACATGTTCTCAGCCATGGATATCTGGCTGATGATCTTGTTCTTATGCCTGTTTTCCCTGACCGTGCAGATAAGGCTTTTTCCTCAGGCCAAACAGACACAAACCCTTTATCGCTGGTTATTTTCCGGCATATATCTGGATGAAATGATGACGCGGCTGACCCTTCAGCTCTGGCCGGTCGTACTGCGTCCCAAAATCAAGCAAAGCAAGACGGAACAAAAATCTATCGAGGAGTCATGGGTATGATTGAAGCAAAAGCAGAGTCGGTCAATGAAGCGAGTAGTGAACAACTTTCAGCCATCCACAATGCCTGCGCCCTGATTGCGCCCAGCTGGCCTTTAGATCGTTTCATCGCTGTTAATGCCTTATGGGAATGTCGTCATCATCCCATTGAGTTGGTTTCCGCCAGGCTCGCGGCTCTGGCTGACGTCAAAACGACCTTGTCTGCAGATGAATTACTAACCCGTTATGACAAGGGCGAGATTTCGGACTCATCGCTGACGACAGCGGCAAAAGCCTATAAAACAACAACCGATATCGAATCACTGAAAGCGGGTTTGAAACAGCCCGGGCCTGATGTCTGGCTGAGTATTGCTGAAATTGCAGATTTGAGTCGAGATCACCACAAGATGCGCTGGCAGGATGAAACGGTGCATCAAATCAGTCAGTTTTGTGGCGAATTTATTAATCAACATACAGATAACCTGGAAAGCCTTTATTCCCGCTGGCTTGATTTCACCACGCATGATTACGGAATGTCCTTGCTGATGGGCGAAAAACATCTTCGGCAAGCGTTTTTAGACCTGCCTGGTGATTTTGAAAGCCTGTTTGCAGAAGTTGCGGCTGAATTTGAACTCGGCCCCTACGAACTGGAGCTTTACGCACATATGCTGTTGCTAAGTATCAACGGCTGGGCCAGTTACTTCTCATGGCAGCGTTGGGAAAAGACATTACTGGGACAGGAAAGCCAGTATGTGGAGTCTCTACTTGCCATCAGAATGGCCTGGGATCTTATCGTATGGCGTCAGTTAAAAAACAAAGAGACGAAAACAGACTTTCGTACACTAAAGGCACGATGGGTACAACAGAAGTTCCAAATCAACGAACTCATTGATGAGCATGTAGAACATCTTCGTTTTTTTTGGGTTTGGACGCATGCAGCGGAACTGGAATACCAGAAAAAGCTGCACAAGATTTTGAAAACTCCAGCACGGCCCGGTCAGGCTACCCCAGTGTTGCAGGCAGCATTCTGCATTGACGTTCGTTCCGAACGTTTCAGAAGATCACTTGAAAATCAGAGTCAGGCAATTCAGACCATCGGCTTTGCCGGATTCTATGGGCTGCCAATCAGTTATCAGCCTGCAGACACACCGACAGTGCGTCCTCAGTTACCCGGTCTGGTTGCACCGGCCATCAAGGTCAGTGAGAAAAAAGCGCGTCAGGATCAGCTTCACAACCTATACACGCTGAGCCACTGGAAGAGTTGGGGCAACTCCTCCGTATCGGCGTTCACCATGGTCGAAACTGTGGGCTGGACATATGCGTTCAAGCTACTTAAGGACAATTTTCTCCGCAAGAAAAAAGAGAACCTGATTGATTCACTAAGTCACCATCATGACTGGGAACTACTGAGCCAGGATCAGCCCCTCAGTCTTGAGGATAAAACCAGTCTGGTCAGTGGCGTACTGAAAGGCATGGGGCTTACCCGGCAGTTTGCTCCGACCGTACTTTTGCTCGGTCATGGCAGTGAGACGCGCAATAATCTCCATGCCTCGGGTCTCGATTGCGGTGCCTGTGGCGGGCAGACCGGTGAGGTCAATGTGCGAGTGCTGGCGAGTCTGCTCAATGACGCGTCAATAAGACAGAAGCTGGAAGAAGAGGGCATTCAGATTCCCAAAAAGACCCGTTTTGTTGCCGGTTTGCATAACACCACTACGGATGAAGTGAGTTGCTTCGGGGAAATCGACACTGATATCGAGGCTTGGTTGAAACAGGCTTCCAACGCTACGCGTCGTGAACGCGCAGCGACGATGGAGGCGGGACTGCAGGAGCTTGATGACAAGAAACTGGAGAAAGCGCTGTCAAATCGTGCCAGAGACTGGTCAGAAGTTCGCCCTGAATGGGGACTAGCCAACAACGCCGTGTTTATTGTGGCACCACGTGACAGGACTCGAGCATTGCCACTTGATGGGCGAGCATTCCTGCATGATTACGACTGGCATCAGGATCCGGATGCCGCGTTACTGGAGCAGATCATGACTGCACCGATGGTGGTGACGCACTGGATAAACATGCAATACAACTTGTCCGTGGTTGATAACGACTTCTTCGGTAGTGGTAACAAGCTGCTTCACAATGCAGTGAATCAGCATATCGGGGTTTTTGAGGGGAATGGCGGGGATTTGCGGATTGGCTTGCCTTTCCAGTCAGTCCACGACGGGAATGAATGGCGTCATCAACCACTCAGACTCTGCGTTTACATTGCTGCTCCAAAAGCGGCGATAGAAAACGTTATCGCCTCACATGAAACAGTTCGACAGCTAGTGGATAACAACTGGTTATTTCTGTTTTGCTGGAATGATGACAACAGCATTGAACGTTATCGTCCCGATTACTGGGAGCTGGTGTAATGAAAACACTCAACCACCTACAGCAACTGGAAGCCGAAAGCATTCATATCATGCGTGAAGTGGCTGCTGGTTTTGAAAACCCCTGCATGTTTTATTCAATCGGTAAGGATTCAACTGTCATGCTGCACCTCGCCCGTAAAGCATTTGCACCCGGCAAAGTACCATTTACGCTGTTACATATTGATACGACCTGGGAATTCGCTGAAATGGCCAGTTTCCGTGATCGACTGATTGACAAGCATGATCTGGATCTCATCGTGCATATCAATGAGGCTGCTTTGACCGAAGGTGTTCATCCGATTGCCTCTGGTTCTGTGGTCTATAATGATTTGATGAAAACGGTCGCCCTCAAGCAGGCACTGGATAAGCATGGTTTTGATGCAGCACTAGGCGGAGCTCGCCGTGATGAAGAGCGCTCCAGAGCTAAAGAAAGAATCTTCTCAATCAGAAACACTTCACATCGGTGGGATCCGAAATCGCAGCGTCCAGAGCTCTGGAACATTTACAACACCAGGATCAATTTCAAAGAAACGGTACGGGTCTTCCCCTTATCTAACTGGACTGAACTGGATATATGGATGTACATCTTCAAAGAAAACATCGATATCGTTCCACTCTATTTCGCCAAACCCAGACTTTCATGGGTGGATGAGGGAACCGGCCAGATACTGGGGCTCGACGATGAACGTGTATTGCCTTATCTCACAGCATCAGAAAAAGCCAGCATTGAAGAACGCTGGATACGCTTCCGAACGCTCGGTTGTTACCCCCAGACCGGGGCGGTTGAAAGTCGGTCTGAAACAGTGGGCGATATCATTATTGAAATGATGAACTCACGAACCAGTGAGCGGCAGGGCAGAATGCTGGATAAAGATCAGGCCAACTCTATGGAGAGAAAAAAGCAGGAGGGTTATTTTTGAAAACGGTAGCTCTTCTAACCAAACATCGTAAATCTCAACAACTGGCACCGGTTTTGTATGAGATTGGTATCGAACTGGTAGAAATCGACTTTTTTGATACCGATCAGCTTGGCACTTTCTCTGGGGAAATACCCAGAAAATTATCTCCCAGAGAATGTGCCTTAGTAAAAGCCAAAAAAGCAGTAGAACTGAGTGGTATTAACGTTGGACTCGGTAGCGAAGGCAGCTTTGGTGGTGGTCCGCTGGCGGGCTTTATGAGCTGGAATCAGGAAATAATTTGCCTGTTTCAGAAAGAGCCAGAACTGATAATTTATGCCCAAGCTGAGGGGCCGACATCACTCAGGGAGCTAACTGCAGAGTCATTAGAAGATTTGAAACAAAAATTGNCTGACTTTGAGAGACAGAAATGGATACTTACCTGCCCGGATGGCATTTTGAAAGGACTCTCAGACACCGAAGTTATTGCTATACATCAAACACCCTATACAGAATGGCCTGTTTATCTGACACCTGATCTCAGAGCAATGAATTCTCCACTCAGACAGATTATGCTGCAAAAAGCTGCTTTAAACCTCGCAGAGCGGCTACAGAGCAAATGTCCGAATTGTGCAGAAATGGATTTTTGGCCTGACGTTAGAGAATTTGGACCGACTTGTGCGTTATGCGGCCAGCCTACCAATGAAGTCAAGGCGCTGGTGAGTTGTTGCAAATCATGTGGTTACAGTGAGTCAGAGCTTAAAAATTTAAATGGAAATCCAACCTGCTGTAATTACTGTAATCCATAGCAAGAAGAGTCAAATTTATGGTGTTATTTCACTAATAGACCACAACACTGTTACTTATTACGAGAGGTTTTGGGAAAACCCACCTTAAAACAGGATTCCAGAAGCTTTATTCTCAAGGTCATAATCCCTTGTTAGTCCCAGCTTCGAGTTCTGGTGGGATATTCATATGGCTAGGCTGGCAAGTGTAGGATTGAGTCGCACCAAAACAGATTTGGATAAATTCCTCGGCGTCGAGTGAAGCGCCACCGATAAGGCCGCCGTCAACATCTGCTTGGCAGAAGATTGCCGCAGCATTATGGGCTTTGACGCTACCACCATAAATAATTCGAACAGTTTCACTGCTGGCCTGGTCATGTTTGGCAATTCGCTGGCGCATAAAGCTGTGAACAGTTTGAGCCCATTCCGGAGTGGCGGATTTACCGGAGCCGATAGCCCATACAGGTTCATAGGCCAGCACTACATTGGCTAATGCTTTTGGCCCTTTATGAGCAATTAAAATATCAAGTAAGCGAGCAATCACTTCCTCCGTCTTGCCTGATTCATAGTCATCTTCTGTTTCGCCGATGCAGATAATTGGAGTGAGATCATTGTTGATTGCCTGGGCGTATTTTTCAGCGACAATTTGATCTAAAACATACTGATCGAGTTCCAGCTTTTCATACAGGCAACGACGTTCTGAGTGGCCAATTAAAACGTAGTGACAACCAAAGCCTTTAATCATCGAAGCCGAAATCTCACCGGTATAAGGTCCTTCATCATAGGCAGAGACATTTTGGGTGCCCCATTGAAGTCTGGAACCGGACAACACTTCCTGTGCTTCCCTGAGATACACCGATGGCGGAAACAGAGCGATATCTATTGGTAGGGCGTTTTCACTGCTGGACAGAATGCTGTCCAGCATATGGGCGCTGTGTAAAATATTCTGGAGTAATGTTCGTGGGCTTTCTGTTGGATTGTTCATTTTCCAATTTCCGGCCACCAATGGTTTACGCATAATGTTTACACCTTAGATAAAACAGTTTGGAACACTGGTACTATTTACGCTTGCTGATGGTAATCAACCACCCGTTCAACTTCATTTTTTGAGCCGAGAATGACCGGTATACGTTGATGAATACTCTCAGGCTGAATATCCAGAATGCGTTGTCGGCCCGTTGAGCAAAGACCCCCGGCCTGCTCAATAATAAAGCCGATTGGATTGGCTTCGTACATCAAACGCAACTTGCCACCTTTGTCTGGCTGACGCTGATCAAGTGGGTAAAGGAAGATGCCGCCACGGGTCAGAATTCGATACGCTTCAGCGACCATAGAAGCGACCCAGCGCATATTAAAATCCTTGCCGCGAGGGCCTTGCCTGCCTTGCATGCATTCATCAATGTAACGTTGCACAGGCGCTTCCCAGAAACGCTGATTGGACATATTGATGGCAAATTCCTGCGAATCTTCGGGGATGGTCATATTGCGATGGGTCAGCACAAACTCCCCGATATCCGGATCCAAAGTAAAGCCATTAACACCATGCCCGGTGGTGAGAATCATCAAGGTTGAAGGACCATATAAAACAAACCCCGCACAAACCTGATGGTTGCCTGGTTGCAGAAAATCTTCCAGGCTGGCATTACGGCCTTCGCGGCCCTTTAATATTGAAAAGATAGTGCCTACGGTCAGGTTGATATCAATATTCGATGAACCATCCAACGGGTCAAACAGAGCGAGATATTTTCCCTTGGGAAAGTGCTCAGGTATGGCAATCGGCTCATCGATTTCTTCAGAGACCATGCCACTAAGATGGCCGGTCCACTCGAGGGCATCAACCATGATGTCGTTGG
>JGI24661J20069_1000349_pt1 | contig 19916 bp, 10 predicted proteins | sample MalvirmetaMSP144_FD_20069 | JGI IMG/M metagenome (IMG submission 20069) | reverse complement strand
TTACCTTGCCGGAAGTAATTTTACGTACGTTAAAGTCGTAAACTTCCGGGCGCAGCGAACTATTCAGATATACAGCATCAACTCCATATTCTCTGAGTTGATCTACCTGGTCTTTCATTAATGAGATCAATGGGGAAATTACGATGGTCAAACCATCGAAGATCATTGCAGGAATTTGATAACAGATAGATTTACCACCACCTGTTGGCATAATTACCAACGCATCTTTCTTTTGTAAAACCTGATTTATTGCCTGTTCCTGCTGAAGTCGGAAATCCTCATATCCAAAGGTTTCCTTAAGAATATTTTTTGCTTCGTTGATCACTGATTGCATTGATTTTTGATCGCTGATTTTTTGATTTACACAATTCTCATGAAGAATTGCTTTTCTAGTTGCTATTACCCTCTTCCACTGTAAATTCGGAGCACCAAAGTTAATCAATAATCCGACTTCAAGCCCGAATGCTTTTAAATAATTTAGAGTCTGGAAATAATGTCTTTGTTCAAGCTCACCTATAGCTTTTAATTCTACAAGGATCTTATCAAAAACAACAAAGTCAGCTCGTCTCGATCCAACTTTGTTTCTATTATAAAATACCGGATACTCTACCTCTCTAGCAAACCTTAATGAGGCATTATTCATTTCATTGGTAAGTGCTCTCTGATAAATTACTTCCTGAAATCCATTCCCAATTTCTGAATGAACTTTCATCGCACACTTTAATACCAGCCCTGTTTCTTTGCTGAACTTATACTCTTTACTTATAAACTCTTTTTCTTTAATCATCTCATTACATTTATCTTACATATAATCTAGTAAGACAAATTCAGAGCAATTCCTTACAAAAAAAGTTCGAATCAGTGAAAATTTCTAATTAATAAACGAGCATTACTTGGACAAATAGAGACTCTTAAATTCAAACGGCTTCTTGAAATGTTCATCTTTGAAGTCCTTAGCAAAATATATGCTTTCACCCGTTGATTTCATCTCCGGACCGAGTTCCTTTTTTACGCCCGGGAATTTATCAAATGGGAAAACAGGCTCTTTGATCGCCCAGCAATCCAGCTTGGATTTAAGATCAAACTCTTTGAGTTTTGCACCAAGCATCACTTTTGTACCGATAGCCGCTTCAGGAACCTGATTCGCTTTCGCCAGGAATGGAACCGTTCTGGTTGTTCTTGGATTCGCTTCCAGCACATAAACTTTTTCGTCCTTAACTGCATATTGTACATTCAGAAATCCCTGAATTTCCATCGCATCAGCAATTTTTTCCTGATGATCCCGAATTGTTTGCATCACTTCTTCGCTCAATGAATATGGAGGCAACACTGCAGTAGAATCTCCTGAATGTACTCCTGCCGGCTCAATATGCTGCATCATTCCGGAAATATGAAGTTGATCGCCGTCATAAACAGAATCCACATCCACTTCGATAGCATGTTCCAGATACTTATCAATTAAGAATGCATTTTCAGGATGGGTTTTTAGAATTCTGGTTACGTATCGCTTCAGTTCTTCTTCTTTAACTGCGATTCTCATTCCCTGTCCACCCAATACATAACTAGGGCGAATCAACACCGGATATCCGATTCTTCTTGCGATCTTTAAAGCTTCTTCTTCATCAAAAGCCGTTCCATATTCCGGGAAAGGAATGTCTAATCTTGTAAGTAGGTCAGAAAACTGTCCGCGATCTTCTGCAAAATCGATCATCTCAAATGCGGTTCCGAAGATCTTGATTCCGGCATCAACAAAACGCTTTCCGAGTTTTAGCGCCGTTTGACCACCAACCTGAATGATCACGCCTTCCGGTTTTTCATGCTCGATGATATCCAACACTCTTTCCCAATACACAGGCTCAAAGTAAAGCTTGTCTGCAATGTCAAAATCTGTAGAAACAGTTTCCGGATTACAGTTGATCATTATAGCTTCATATCCCATTTCTTTCGTGGCTAAAACAGCATGCACACAAGAGTAATCGAACTCAATTCCCTGCCCGATCCGGTTTGGACCACTTCCCAAAATGACTACTTTTTTACGATCAGTAACCTCACTTTCGTTCTCACCTTCATAAGAAGAATAGTAGTACGGAGTTTTAGCAGGAAATTCCGCTGCACAAGTATCCACCAGTTTAAAAACCGGCTTTAAACCTACACTCTTTCTTTGATCGCGAACTTGTTCATCTGAAACTTCTGCACCACTCTTGCTTAACAGCCAGGCAATTTGTGTATCAGAAAAACCTGCTTGCTTCAGTTCAAAGAAATCATCTTTGTCGATAGTTTCCAGAGTTTGTCCTTCTGTTCTGTTTTCAAGCGAAACCATATATCTGATCTGCTGCAAAAACCATGGATCAACTTTAGTGATGTCTGCTATTTCTTCTACTGAAGCTCCAAGTTTAAATGCGTTTCTGATCTGAAGCGAGCGATCCCAATACGGCTTCATCAGGCGTTCGCTAACGTGCTTTCGATCCAGCTCTTCGTATCCATCAGCACCAAGTCCGTCTCTGCCAACTTCCATAGACTGCCACGCTTTATTTAGAGCTTCCGGGAAATTTCTACCGATGCTCATAACTTCACCAACTGCCTTCATTTGTGTAGAAAGTTCTTCATCCACACCAACAAATTTATCGAAATTGAAACGAGGCACTTTGCAAACCACATAATCTATACTTGGCTCAAAACAAGCGGAAGTATTTCCTGTGATCTGATTTTTGAGTTCATCCAGATTGTAACCTACCGCTAATTTAGTAGCCACTTTCGCGATCGGATACCCTGTTGCTTTCGATGCCAGCGCCGATGAACGACTTACTCTCGGATTGATCTCAATAGCTACAAACCGATCGCTTCCGGGTTCCATAGCAAATTGCACATTACAACCTCCGGCAAAAGTCCCGATAGAGCGCATCATTTTTATAGCTGCATTTCTGAGGATCTGAAGTTGTTTGTCCGTTAAGGTCTGAGTTGGCGCAACCGTTACAGAATCTCCCGTGTGAACTCCCATCGGATCCATATTTTCGATGGAACAAATGATCACCACATTGTCGTTGGAATCGCGAAGTAATTCAAGCTCGTATTCTTTCCATCCAAAAATACATTCTTCAATAAGTACAGAATGAACCGGGCTCATTTCAAGTCCGCGAAGCACCATTTTATCGAAATCTTCTTCGTTCCAAACAATTCCGCCACCGGCACCACCCATGGTAAATGATGGGCGAATCACGATCGGCAAACCACCGAGTTCTTCTTTGATCTCTTTGGCATCTAACAGAGATTCTGCCTGTCTACTTTTACACTGCTCAATTCCGATCTCTTCCATTTTATCCCGGAAAAGCTGGCGATCTTCGGTCAATTCTACTGCGTCAATGTCTACACCAATGATCTTTATTCCTCTTTCTACCCAGAAATTTTCTTTTTCCAGATCGCGACAAAGATTCAATCCTGTTTGTCCACCCATTGTTGGCAGAACAGCATCCGGTTTTTCTTTTTCTACAATTTCTCTGATCGAGTCCGTAGTCATTGGCAGCATATAAATAGAATCTGCCATGATAGGATCTGTCATGATCGTTGCAGGATTTGAGTTGATCAATACGATCTCATAACCCTCTTCCTGTAAGGATCGACAAGCCTGAGTTCCTGAATAATCAAATTCGCATGCTTGCCCAATTACTATAGGTCCTGAACCAATAATTAGAATTTTATGGATATCGTCGCGTCTTGGCATTTTTTCTTCTTAGTATGTTTTTGAAGATTATAGTCTTCTTTTGTTTTTGAATAATTTGAGCAATAAGTAAATCCCCCTTACAAGGGGGCTCAAAATCTCGTTCAGAGATTTTGCGGGGGATGTTTAAGTTGAGTAAATAATCAAATTAAACACCCCTCAGAACAAATTGGGAACTACCGATTTGTTCGTCTCCCCTCGAGGGGAGATTAAACCTCAATTCCTTTACCTTCTTTCATCATATCAATGAATTCATCAAATAAATAAGCCGAATCGTGTGGCCCGGGCGATGCTTCAGGATGGTATTGAACTGAAAACCCGGGGAAATTCTTAAACTTCAATCCTTCCACGGTGCCATCATTTAAGTTGATGTGAGTTACTTCAGCAACCTCATCTTTTACGCTTCCTTCTGTAACTGCAAATCCGTGATTTTGAGTAGATATCTCAACCAATCCCGTTCTTAAATTTTTTACAGGATGATTTGCTCCACGGTGACCAACAAACATCTTCCCTACTTCGATTCCTTCGCTTAAAGCCATCAGTTGGTGCCCCAAACAAATTCCAAACAGTGGCTTGCCGGTCGACTTAGCATATTCAACTGTTTCTAATGCATACTCCGCTGTGGCATTTGGATCTCCGGGTCCGTTACTGAAAAAGAATCCATCTGCGTCCCAATCTTTAATCTCTTCTAAAGAAGTTTTAGCAGGAAATACTCTTAACGTACAACCTCGTGCATTCAGGCTGTTGATGATATTTTGCTTAATTCCGTAGTCAAATGCTGCTACTTTGAAGTCACTTTCTCCGTTTACTGTCTGTGCTTCATTTCTGGAAACCTTTGAAGCCAGCTCAAGTCCGGTCATGTCTTCCCAGTCTTTCGCCATTTGAACTAGCTTCTCTTCATCCAGTTCAGTAGAAGAGATCACGGCGTTCATTACTCCTTTTTCTCTGATGTGTCGAACCAATTTTCTGGTGTCTACGCCGGAGATTCCTACGATTTCCTGATCTTCCAGATATTCCTGAAGGCTTCCATCCGCCATCGGGTTACTAAATTCATGAGAAAAAGCTCTAGTAATGATTCCGGCCACCATAACCTTTCTGGCTTCATCATCACGCGACATGGTACCATAGTTTCCTATATGCGGATAGGTCATCATCATCAATTGGCCATGATAACTTGGATCTGTGAAGATTTCCTGATAACCGGTCATCGAAGTATTGAAGCAGAGTTCTCCGCCTGTAATACCTTCATGACCAACCGCCCATCCGTGAGCGACAGTTCCATCACTAAGTGCGAGAATTGCTTTTTTTCGTTTAGGAAGCGACATAAATTTAGTTAGTAGTTATTGGTGAAGAGTTTAATGTGGTTTACTGATAAAGCTAACTTTGCCCTTTTGACCCACCCCTCAATCCCCTCCGGGGAGGGGAAGCTCTTTGTTTTAGATAAAAATTTGATTCCGAAGTCTTCCTCTCCGTGGAGAGGAAACAAAAGAGAGGGTTTTTGGAAAGTTAAAGCGCCCTGAAGTTTATTCTCTAAATAAAATATCAAAAAAAATCCGACTACGAAGACCGCGCCGGATTGGAAAATGATATGGGAAAATGGGAATGGCATCAATTGCACGTCCTTAATTTTATGGCGTGCTTTGCCGGGATTTCAAAGCTGTAAATTGCTGACACTTTAATTTCTTTTGTAGCTTTGTTTAGAGTTCGATGAAGATAAGAAAGGTGAGGATTGGATTCAATGCAAAATGGTCTTTAAAAAAAATTTAAGAAACATGAGAAGTGTTTTAATCTAAAATCCTATAACTGAAATATTGACACCTAAAAATGAGCGGTTTATTTCGGGCAAATATCCAATGCTGAAACTTCCCGTTAAGCCTAATCCCCGTTTGTATTTTTCTCTTATCAAAAACCTATTTCTCCAACCAAAACTTATTAATTGAGTACTGCTATCTGGACCAGCATACCTACCGCAGGGTTCATCATTGCATTCATAGTAAAAATATTTACTCTCGACACCTAAAAACACTCCTGATGAAAAGCCAATATAGTCTGTATTTAGTATTCTATATTGATAAATAAGCCTTCCTGAATTATTTAAAGATAAAGTAACAGTTGCGTAAGTACTTCTTGTAGCTTTTAGTGTTAAATCCACTCCGGAAGCACCTCCGATTGATACTGAGCCTGCCCCAATAGCATCTACCATTAAAGTGCCATTCAACGACCAATCACCAATTCCTAACTCTTCGTTGCCTACATAATCCTGATTATCTTTTAAATCAAAATCGCTTTTACTGGGCTCTTCATTATTAAACGACCATGAAAGAGTAAATGCTGAGTTTGCTACTGAATCTGTAGCTGAGGAAATTCTTCTTTCTTTATTAAACATAACCATCTCACTCATTGGCGCATGAGTCGCACAGGAAACAAGAAACACTGAGCTTATAACTAGTATGTAAGTCTTGGTTCTAATTTTTACTCTCTTTGTTCAAACTATCTTTAACTAAACCTCCACTCAAGACAGCCAAACCGCTTACCAAACCTCCTACAATTCCTGTAATTAAAATTACAAGTATAGGAGATCCAACTCCCAGCATTTCAGCAATTCTCGTCGACAAAATTCCATCATTAGCTACATGGATATAAAGTGCCTGTCCACTCCAAAGCAGAAAAAGAGCAAGAAAACCAATTCCAAAGGCTTTTCCGGAAGACGGTTTCATTTGAAAACCCAGTACAAAACCTGTGATCGCAATTCCCCACCAAGGAAGAACGAGATTTATGAGGTAAGCAGTGATTATTAAAAGTATCAGTAAGATCATTTGTTTTAGATATAGGATTTAAGACATAAGATGTAAGAATTCTCAAATCTTACATCTTATGTCTTTTATCTGAATTCAAGTTTATATAAATATTCGTTTGGTTCTTCTTTCATGAAATTGAGTTCGAAGAGTTGTCCCGTTCTCCATGGCTCAACCATATAATCGTAGTTTGGTGATCCCGGATTTCCGGAAGATCCACCCGGATATAATCCATAACCTTTCACCTCAGGACCAAGTTCAACCACCATTCTCCAGGAAGGACCAAATCCACCTCTGGTTGCATTTATAGCTTCAGATGATCCGGAACTAAATAAATTCTGTCTGCCTAAACCCGGAATACTTGCTAAATGGTCGATATCATTATCAATGAAATATCCCCATTTCCATTTATCACCAAACTCACCTAAGTAATTCTTAAGCTCGGCTACTGTTTCGTGAAAAGATCCAGTTACGATGTCGGATCTTGTTTCCACTTTATCGGTATCGATATCATCAATGAATTTAAAATTCGGTTCAGCTTTTATGATCTCTACAAAACGATCTCTGGAGGGATATCTGAGTGTAGCTTCTGTTGTTTCATATTCATCATAAAAAACAGCTCTGTAAAAATTACCTGACCAGTGACGAAAAAATGAAGGCGCTATTTCATCACCATCCATAAAATAATCCCACCCTTCCATTAATTGAAGGATTTCTGTGTCCGTTTCAGACAAGCTATCTCTATCCATCCATTCCAAAAGTGAGGGAAGCAAGGTTTCAGCGTAATAGCTGTAACTGTCCATTTGCATTTCCTGCATATCTTTTGGTGTAATATTCTCCATTGAAGCCAGTTTATCGTTGATTCTTCTCCCTCTTTCAAAAGGAGCGAAATCATCATCTAAATAATATGGGTAATCAGGTGCCGCTGATTCCTGATTTGCCGAACTCACAAATCCTCGTTCCGGGTTTTTGATATTCGGATTTTGCTCAACCGGTATCCAGCCCTGCCAATCATATAAAGGATCTGTTCCGTCACTTACTGTTCTTCCCTGATACTCCCACTTATTCGGAAATTTCCCACTTACATAAAGCCCGATGTCTCCTTCATTTGAAGCAAAAACAAAATTCTGTGCCGGTGCCACCCAGTACTTCACAGTTTCTTCAAAATCGGAATAAGTCTTTGCCCGATTAAATCCATAAATAGTTCTCAGATCATTTGATGGTTCATGCGCTATCCACCTCAAAGCATGAAAAACCGGTTCTCTTTCTTCATTTATATTTGATTCTACTTTTGTAACCGGACCATGATGAGTATAAACAACCGTATCTAAAACCGTTTCGCTTCCTTTAACTTTGATCTCTTCGATTCGCATAGTAGTTGGTTTCCACTTTCCATCGTGCCAATACTCTTTTTGAGTATCATCTTTAAATTTGACCTCATACCAATCCATTACATCAGAACCGACGTTAGTGGTGCCCCAAGCTACATTTTCATTGAAACCAACAATTACTCCAGGCGCTCCTTGTAGCGAAACTCCGTAGGTATTTACACCAGGGGCATGTAGTTGAACTTCATACCAAATAGAAGGAAGCGTTAAGCTTAAATGTGGATCATTTGCTAAGATCGGATATCCTGATTTTGTTTTTGATCCCGAAACTGCCCAGTTGTTACTTCCCACTCCTTCAGGTCGCTCGTATTCTCCCAGCTCCACTGCTGATGCAGGTTTAAATAAAGTATCCGGAGCTTCAACAGGAATTCGTTCAAAATCCCATTCTTTTGTTGGTGGAATGATGGGATCATTTAACTCAGGTTTAGCTTCAAAGAATTTCTCAATGAAATCTGCACCAAAATACTCCATGGTATTACTGGCTCGGTCATCGTTATTGCCTCCGGCAAGCGTACGAGTCATATTCTTTAGAAGATGAGCGGTCTTGATAGGAGTCCATTCTTCCGGTTCAAAATCCAGGATTTTATACTCTAACGGATAATTCTTGGGTTCCAATGATGATAAATAAGCGTTAACTCCATCAGCATACGCATTTACAATTTCCCAAGTTTTTGGATCTTTTTTCATCATTTCAAGAGCTTTCTCAGCGCCGTAAGGCATTCCTCTTCTTCGGGTAGTTTTGTCTCTGCTTAATGCTCTATCCCCAATTTTCTCTGCTAATCTACCCGAAGCGTCTAAGGTTTGAAGCTCCAGTTGAAACAGTCTGTCTCTGGCAACAACATAACCCTGAGCGAAATACAGATCGTATTCATTGTCTGCAAAAATGTGAGGTACGCGACGGTCATCAAAATAAACCGAAGCTTTTCCTTTAAACCCTTCTAGAGCTAATTCATTGGATTCGGGGAGTTCAGTTTCTGCATTTACCCAAAAACCGGACTCAGGATCTACAAATTTTCCGATTGGGGGTAGGGTTATAGTTTCATCTCCAATCTGAACAGAAATTTGGCGATTAAATAAATAAATCAATCCCATCAAAAGGATCAAAGGGAGAACTACTCTAAAAGCTTTCATTCAACATGATATAAATTTGTCATTTCGAACGAATGTGAGAAATCTATTACTCGTAAACAAAGAGAAATTGTAGATTTCTCGCTTTGCTCGAAATGACAGGAACCTAATTCATCTTATGGTGTTATGGCGTGATAGTGTTATGGTAGTTGTCCGAAAGTAATTTTAGAAATTCTGTAAGGAATTGGGTTTGAAACTGTCTGATTATAGAGAAAGGAATTTAATAAAGAAACTAATGCCTAAAATAACAGCTTTTGAAGAACTTACTTGTTGGAAAGAGGCCAGGATCTTAGTGACACAAATATATTCGACTACTCAAAAACCACCTTTTTCTAAAGACTTTGGATTACGAGATCAAATTCAAAGAGCATCCGTATCTGTGATGACAAATATCTCTGAGGGATTTTCCAGATATCATCGAAAAGAATCGGTCAGGTTTTTTGATTTTTCTCAGAGTTCTGCGGCCGAAGTTAAAAGCTTGCTCTATGTTGCTGAGGATTTGGCTTACATTTCTAAAGAAAAGGCTCAAGTATTAAGAGAGCAGGCGACGTCATGCCAAAGATTGGTGTTAGGGCTTATAAAACATTTCAATAAACGATAGTGTTAGGGTGTTGAGGTGCGATGGTGTTATAGATTTTGCCAATCTATAACACCTGAACACTCTAACACTATTTCTTTAGACTAGCCTGCAGATCTTCCCAATCTTTTAGAAATCTGGCAAGTCCTGAATCCGTTAACGGATGCTTTAACATTCCCATAATTACATTCAATGGCATGGTTCCTACATCTGCTCCAACTTTTGCACATTCCACAACATGCATTGGGTGACGAATACTCGCGGCCAGCACCTCTGTTTCAAATCCGTAATTCATGTAGATCTGTACGATATCTTCGATCAACTTCATGCCATCACTAGAAATATCATCCAGTCTTCCCATAAAAGGAGATATATAAGTTGCTCCTGCTTTTGCCGCGATCAACGCCTGAGTTGGAGAAAAACAAAGTGTACAGTTGGTTTTAATTCCTTCTTCAGAAAAAGTTTTAATCGCTTTAATACCATCTTTGATCAAAGGAATTTTTACTACCACGTTGTCCGCGATCTTTGCAATCTTTCTCCCTTCTTCGATCATTTCATTATAAGTAGTTGAAACAACCTCTGCAGAAACATCACCTTCAACAATATCACAGATCTTTTTGATATGGCCTTCGAAATCACGCACCCCGATTTTAGCGCATAAACTTGGGTTTGTGGTTACCCCATCCAGCACTCCTAGATCATTGGCTTCTTGTATTTCTTCGAGATTGGCAGTGTCTATAAAAAATTTCATTCGGTAGTGAGAGTTTGTTGAAGTTTTGTCGCCTAAACATAAGGAATCGAAGCATCCTAATCATTATGTAAAACAATATTTATGTTGCTTCTTTTTACACCACATTAATGACATAAACGAACTAAATAAAGAACTTTACTGTCTAGTACACACAATTAAAAATAACTTTACGGACGTGACCAAAACAATTTTATCAGCAGTTTTAATTTTATCTCTTTTGTTAATCGGATGCGGTGGAGACACCGAAGAATCCAATCCTGCCCAAAATGCACAATTCAATGGCTGGGGTGGTGGCGGATTTGGCGGAGCCCGAGTAACCAGTGTAGAAACAGAACCCGTAACACGCCAATCTATTTCAGAACAGGTAAAATCTTTCGGTACAATAAAAGCCCAGGATGTTGTAGCTATCAATCCTCAAGTAAGCAATAGAATAGTAAAGCTTTATGCTGATTTGGGAGACACGGTTCGTCAAGGACAGCTTTTAGCTAAAATTTATGACGCTACTTTCAAGGATCAGCTTCAGCAGGCTAAAGCTCAATTAGAACAAAGTAAAGTTGCCATAAAAAGAGACAGTACTCAGTTTGCCCGTCAGAAAAGATTACTCGAGTCTAATGCAATTAGTCAGTCTGAATTTGACATTGCTTTTGCAACCTATCGTAACAGCGTTTCTCAATACCAGTCATCAGTTGCTTCTGTTACTCAGGCTCAAGAAAATTTTAATAATACAGAAGTTCGCTCTCCTGTTCGAGGAGTTGTAATTTCAAGAACCGGTGCCGAGGGAGATATTGCCAGTGCCGGACAAACTCTTTTTGAGGTTGCTAATCTTGTAGGGTATGAAACACGAATATACCTTCCTGTTCAGGATTGGAAAGCTGTTAAGATTGGTCAGGAAGTTAATCTCAGAGTATCGAACGAAAAAGAATCATCAGCTAAAGGAGTTGTTTCACGCAAAAGCCCTCAGCTTGATGCCACCACCGGTCTCGGCGAAGTGGTGATCACACTTACAGAAATTGGACCGAATATTTATCCCGGAGTCCTCACTGAGAATGTTATCAGTATCGTTACCAAAGATCGGGCTATTGTAATTCCAAGAAGTGCGATGGTTGAGAAGGTTGAAACCATTGTTGAGCCTGAATCAAATACTATTCAACTTCAAAGAACGTACTCTGTTTTTGTATCTCAAGGTGATTCTATTGCTCAACTAAGACCACTTGAGCTTGGAATAGAACAGGGTGACAGAATTGAAATACTTTCAGGATTAAATCCAGGAGATAATATCATTGTAACAGGTCAGCAGAGTCTTCAGGATCGCGGATCTATAAGAGTAGCATCCGGTTCTGACTTTCAATCTCCACAGCAGCAAAGAGTGGGTGGAGACGATCAAGCTGGTAATGGTCAAAACAGACAAGCCCGACAAGGCGGCGGCAGGCCCGGACAAGGCGGAAATGCTTTCCAAAATATGAGTGAAGAAGACCAAGCAAAAATGAGACAAAGACTACAAAATATGAGCCAGGAAGATAGACGTGCTTACATGGATAGCCTAAGAACAGCTAACGCTTCAGGGAATTAAAAAATGGGCGGACTTTCAAAACTGGCTGTAGACAGGCCTATTACCTTTTTAATGACAAGCCTAATATTAATTGGGTTTGGGATATTTGGTGTACTTCAACTTCGTTTGAATCTTTATCCAGATGTAAGTTTCCCAACTATAACTATTTTTACAGGTTATGAAGGTGTGGCTCCGGAAGATATGGAGACATTGATCACTCGACCAATTGAAGAAAATGTGGGAAGTATTAGCGGTATTAAAAGAGTTCGTTCTCTTTCCAGCCAAGGAGCCTCAGTTGTTAAGCTAAATTTTAACTGGGGAACCGATCTTTATGAAGCTGAAAATGATGTACGGAAACAGCTTGGATCAATTGAACGGTCTATACCCAGAGATGCAGAAACTCCACTGGTATTCAGTTATGACCCCAATCAGGAGCCTATCATTGTATTGGCTTTAACCTCCGAAGCTCGAAGTTCCCGAGATCTAAGAACATATGCTACACAGATTTTAGAACAACGAATTGAACGGGTTAACGGAATTGCTTCTGCTGAAACTTCAGGTGGACTTGAAAGACAGATCAATGTGGTTATCGATAACGAAAAGATGCGATTGTATAATCTTACAATTGCACAGATTTCAAGCAGATTAAGCGCTGAAAACATTCAGGTTCCGGCAGGTCAACTTACTGAAGGCAACACTGTATACTCTTTGCGCACCATGGGAGAGCTGAAAAGTGTTGAACAAATAAGAAATACAGTTGTTGCAACAAGAGAAGGTCAGTCTCTTTATCTAAGAGATGTTGCAGAAGTTTCTGATGGAATTGCACAACCCATAGGTAACGTTCGCGTGGATGGAGAAGACGGGGTAATCATCAATGTGTATCGTCAAAGCGACGCAAATGTTGTAGTTGCAGCTGAAGCAGTGATTGAAAATCTTGAAGAGATCAAAAAAAGTCTTCCTGCTGACGTTCAGGTAGAAGTGCTTACAAACAAAGCTGAATTCATAAAGCAGTCTATTGAGAATCTCTTATTAACAGGTGTACAAGCTATTATTTTGGTAGTTCTTATCCTGTTGGCTTTTCTCAGAAGCGGCCGTTCAGCTCTCATAATTGCGATCTCAATTCCGGTGTCTATTGTCACAACATTTGCTGTGATGGACTTTGCTGATCTGAGCTTAAATATTATCTCGCTTTCGGGTTTAACTTTAGCAGTTGGTTTGGTAGTGGATGATGCAGTAGTAGTACTTGAAAACATTTTTAGATTCCGTGAAGAAGGAAAAGGACGTAAAGACGCCGCTATAATGGGGGCAAAAGAAGTTGCTGTGCCTGTGGTGATATCAACCTTGACTACCTTGGTTGTTTTTCTACCAATATTATTTGTGCCCGGTATCGCAGGTTTTCTTTTCAGAGATCTCGCATTAACTATTTCCTTTTCACTATCTGTTTCTTCATTAGTGGCTCTTACACTAATTCCTATGATGACTTCTCAATTCTATAAGGATGGTGAGTTATCGATTGAAGCAACAAATAAAGTCGCCAATTTCTTCAGTAATCTTCTGAATAAACTCGAAGAATGGTACTCTGAAAAACTTGACAAAGCTCTTCACAAAAGCGGACTTGTGGTGCTGGTTGCAATCGTATTTTTTGTTGCTACCCTGCCGATCTTTAATATGCTTGGCGGTGAGTTTTTCCCAAGAGTTGATGAAAACGCATTTAATCTGGAAGTAACAAGAGAAGCCGGTGTTAGTTTACTGGAACTGGAGCGTTCTATCGGTCAGGTTGAAAGTATTATAATGAAGGAAGTTCCTGAAGCCAGGATCATCGTTTCAGATTATGGAGATAAAGAAGGAATTGAAGGCGCCGACAATCCGGGAGGGTTCACGGGAGCCGTTAGAGTCGAATTAGTCCCAAAAAATGAACGGGGTCGTTCACAATTTGACATAGTGAGCGATCTTCTCAAAAAGCTGGAAATAGTTCCCGGTGTCACTATTCAGGAAACTATTCAAGATCCATTAAGCCCGGATGGCGAAAACGGACTCATTGTTCAGATCTTTGGATTTGATGCTGAGGTAAAGAAGAATTTGTCGGATGGTGTTAAAGAAAAGATCACCCAAATTGATGGCGTAGTAAGTGCTTACAGTACTGCCGATCAGGGCCGTCCTGAACTTCGATTGGTTCTGGACAGAGAGCGAATTGCGCTAGTAGGAATGAACACTAATCAAGTTGCCACTGCATTAAGTGATGCTGTTCAGGGAAATATTGCTACTAGTTTTGTTGATCAGGGTGTGGAATTTGAAGTTAAAGTCGAGTTAGATCCCAAACAAAAGGCTGCATCTACAGATCTGGAAAATATTCAAATTCAAACTCCGGCTGGAGAATGGTTACCTCTTAGAACTCTCGCCAGAGTCGAACGTTATACAGGGCCAACTAATGTGACCAGAATCAATCAGGAAAGAGTTATAGAGATCTTAACTGAGCTGGATGGCGTTGATCTTAAAACAGCTAGTGCTGATGCTCGCACGATCCTGGATGAGGTGGAATGGCCAGATGGTTACCGTTATGCACTTGCAGGTTCAGCTGAAGAACAAGCTGAGTCATTTAACTTCCTGGTTATTGCTTTTGCCATTGCCGGAATTCTGACTTATATGGTTATGGCTTCTCAATTTGAAAGTCTGATAGAACCTTTCATAATCATTTTTACTATTCCTTTAGCTCTATCCGGTGTTTTGATTATTCTTGGAGTTACAGGAACAGCAATTAGTGTAACCTCAATGGTAGGCCTCATACTGCTCTCCGGTATCGTTGTAAATAATGGAATTGTAATGATCGATTACATCAAAATTTTGCAAGCCAGAGGCATTGATCGTCATAAAGCTATTGTTCAGGGAGCTACACGACGTCTTCGCCCGATATTAATGACCGCTTTAACTACGATTTTATCTATGGTTCCACTTGCTCTGGAATTAGGATCCGGTTCTGAAACATGGAGTCCAATGGCAAGAACTGTGATCGGCGGTTTAACCATGTCTACTATCTTAATGCTTTTTGTTGTACCCAGCATTTATAATATGATAAACAGAGGTGTCGACAACCTCGGATTTGATGCTGTTCATAAAACAGATCCACTTTTGGAAAATAATGAGGTCTCATCATGAAAAAGTTCAATCTTACCGGTGGCATTTTAAACCGACCAATTACTGTGATCATGTGTACACTGATCATAGTAGGATTTGGTATTTTTTCGCTTACAAACTTAAGAGTTACTCTATTTCCAACTCTTAATATTCCTGTTTTGGCGATCTCTTCAGGTTACCAGAATGTAGCCCCTGAAGATATTGACCGACTTATTGTCACCCCGATTGAAGGAGCTGTTTCTGCTATCGAGGGAATTGAATCTCTGGAAGCCCGGGTAAGTCGTGGAAGTGCCTTTGTAATTTTGCGCCTTTTTGAAGGAACTGATATCAGAAAAACGGAACTAAAGGTTCAAAAAGCTATTGATCAGATTCGTGCCGATTTACCTGCTCAGGCGCGTGCCCCTGCCATTTTTCAGTTTGATCCCGAAAGCAGACCTATCATGCAGTTAAGTATCAATTCCAGTCTGAGAGGCTTAGATGAATTAAGAGAGTTAGCTATTGAACTAGTAGAGCCACGCTTGGAAAGAATTGTCGGTTTGGCTTCAGCAGATACCCGCGGCGGACTTGAACGAAGGATTTATGTTGACGTATCTCCAATGAGCCTCGCCCAACACAACATTGTTCCCCAGGATCTGGAAAGTGCAATAAGTTCAAATAATGTGCAGCTCCCAATCGGAAATATAGTAGCACAAAATATAAGTTATAGTGTAAGAGCTCAATCGTTATATCAAGATATTGAACAGATAAAGAAAACTATTATCAAAGTTTCAGATAATGGAATTCCCATACGAGTTGAAGATGTTGCTGACGTATCTGATGGCTTCACGGAAGTAACCAGCTTGGTTAATGTAAATGGGAATAACAGTGTTTCTGTAGAGATCCAGAAAAATTCAGATGCAAACACTTTGGATGTGGTAAAAGCAGTTGAAGAAGTAGTTCCTGAAATCAATGAAATATTACCGCCCGGTGTGGAGCTTCGAATTTTATCAGATGAAGGACAGGCCATTGAGGATTCGGTTAATAACTTGTCTCAATCCTCGGTTATAGCTCTTTTAGTTGTTGTGTTCGTTATTTTGATATTTATGGGAGGATGGAGAATTTCTTTAGTTGTAGCCACTTCCATTCCTGTATCCATAGCTGCCAGTTTTGCAACCATGTATGCAGCTGATCTAACGCTGAATATTTTTACGATTTCGGCATTAGCTCTCGCGATAGGACTATTGGTTGATAATGCCATCGTAGTAGCAGAAAGTGTAGCCAGAAAGTTAGAAGATGGACTAAGTAAATTTGACGCCGCTCTTACAGGAACTAATGAAGTGGTAGGTCCTCTTCTTGGCTCTACTCTTACAACACTTGGCGTGTTTATTCCAATAACTTTGATCACCGGTATTCAGGGAATCTTCTTTAAAGAGTTTGCACTTACGATCAGCTTTGCAATTGCTATATCTTTTATTTCTTCCATTGTTCTGGTGCCGGTTTTGTCAGTTTTGATACTCGACCCTGAAATGTTCAGTAAGAGAAACTTTATGTTTAAAGCGATCCATAAACTGGAAAATGGATATGGTAAAGTGTTGAGCTGGCTCCTCCTTCATAAATGGATACCCGGATTAGCTCTGATCGGTATATTATTTGGTACCGTTGTAATTTATCAGGGAATAGATAAAGAAGGGTTCCCTGAAACAGATTCAGGAGAAGTAGATGTAAACGTGACCTTAACAGAAGGAACCCGCTTAGTTAAAACAGTGGAAGTGATGAAGGATTTTGAAGCACAGCTGTTACAAAAACCGGAGATTGAAACCGTTGTTTCTTCAATTGGAAGAAGTCGGTTTACTGAACAAACCAACCGCGGAAGCTTTACACTCAAACTTGTCCCCCTTGAAGAAAGAGATATTACCAGTAGCGAACTTGCAGCAGCTCTTCGACAAGAGCTAACCGCTCCGGGAGTAACCATCCGGGCTTCTGTGGAAGGTGGCGGACTTAGCTTTGGAGGAAGAGGATTCAGGTCTGGAGGTGGATCCATCAGGCTAAGTCTGATTGGTCCTGAAATGGAAGAATTACTTAAAATTTCCAAATCCATAGAAGACAAATTGCTTGATGATCCGAATATCATTCAGGTGGATAATGGAAGAACTGACCCAACTCCGGAAATGCAATTTGTATTAGACAGAAACCGAGTAGGTTTGCTTAATTCCAGTATCAGTCAGGTTGCTAATGCGCTGCGTACCCAGACATTGGGTAATCAGGCAGGTTATTTCAGAGCGGATGGGCGTGAGATTCCAATCGAAATTCGTACAGCTAAAACCGCTCTCAAATCCAGAGAAGATCTCTTTGATCTGGAGGTGTTGCAATATGAAGATCAGCGTGTTCCCGTAGTCGCTGTTGGTGAATTCGTTGAAACCAAAGGAGTGGATTCCTATCAGAAAAGAAACAGAGAAATTCTTCTCGACGTAAGCATTCAATTTACCGGTGATGCAAACGAATATCGTGAGCTCATCACTAACTTTATTACCAACGAAGTAGTAATGCCGGAAGGTTATCGCTATGAATTTACCGGAGCAACTCAGGAAGCTCAACAAGGTGCTCAGCAGTTTCTGTTTGCAGGTTTAGCCGCTCTTGTACTGATGTTTATGATCATGGCTTCCCTTTTCGAAAATTTCCGGGATCCTTTTGTGATCTGGTTGTGTATACCGATGGCTCTTTTTGGTGCTTTATTCTCTCTTTATATAGTTGGAAATCCGCTAAGTACAACAGGAAATATCGGGTTATATATGCTGGTAGGAATTATTGTAAATAATGGAATTGTACTTGTTGATTATATGCATTTGAAAACGAGAGGCATGGCTTTTGACTTAAATAAAGGGTCTGAATTCTTAGATGGGATTATTTACGCTTGTAAGCGAAGGATGCGACCTATTTTACTAACTGCTATTACAACTATTTGTTCGATGGTTCCACTTTCACTGGAACTTGGCGCCGGTGCAGAAATATGGTCCCCTTTAGCAAAAACTGTAATTGGAGGATTAGCTTTTGGTGTGATCTTTACTCTGTTTATCACTCCGGCTATTTCTGTTGGGTTTAAACAAGTGATCAATTGGATTAAATCTTTATTCACGAGAAATAAGTCTTCACAAAAAACGGAAATTGCACTTAGTAGTAAATAATTTATATGAAACAATAGATATTGGAACTACGAATAGCTATTCTTGTTATAGTTAGAAAGAAAGAATTTTAATTTGAGGATTTTATTATGAACAAGTCAGGAAATTTTATTGCAGGCATTTTAACAGGAGCACTAGCAGGAACCGTTTTAGCTCTTCTTTATGCTCCGGATACCGGAAAGAACACCAGAAATCGTCTTTCATACCAATTAAGCAGCTATAAAGATGAGCTTAACGATCTGATCGCCCAGCTAAGAGAAGAAAAACAACAACTCATCTCCGAAGCAAAAGACAAAGGCGACAAAGTAGTTCAATCAGCAAAACAAAAAGCTGATGATCTCATCAAAGAAGCTGAGACTCTTCTTGAAAGCATTGATGATGTGAAAGAAGGGTAATTCTTTTACTCAAAAAAAGAACTTTAAAGGATGATATTCGCGAGGGTATCATCCTTTTTTTGTTTATACCTTGCTTTTTTAACCCCCAATCTTTAAATCTCTGTAACAAACTATTGGAGGAGGTATGAGTTCACGTAAGCAGTTTATTAATCAAATTTCCGGTGGGGCACTGGCATTGGCTTCCACTGCTTTTCTTACTAAACCTCTTTCTGACTCATTTTATAAAGAACTGAATTCGTTTTCAGGATCAGCTTTTGATATAGCAAAAGATGAAGATTTCTGGGCTACCGTACAGCAGGCTTTTACCGTCGATCGAAGTCTCATAAATCTAAATAATGGCGGTGTCAGTCCTTCTCCTGAATTTGTTCAAGCGGCTATGAAAAAACATCTGGACTTCTCCAATCAAGCACCTGTTTATAATATGTGGCGGATCCTAGAACCAAGACGTGAAGGCGTTCGCCAAAGAATAGCCAGAATGTTTGGTGTGGATACTGAAGAAATTGCTCTGACCCGTAATGCGTCTGAGAGTCTGCAGATCTGCCAGCTGGGAATAGATCTTAAAAAAGGAGATGAAGTTCTTACTACAGATCAGGACTACCCTAGAATGATCACTACATTTCAGCAGCGAGAGCGTCGTGAAGGAATAAAGCTGAATCAATTCAGCATTCCGGTACCCGCCGAAAATGACGATGAGATCGTTTCTCTGTTTGAGCAAAATATCACTCCAAAAACCAAGCTCATTCTGATGAGCCATATTGTGAACATCTCCGGACAGATTCTGCCCGTTAAAAAAGTAGTGCAAATGGCTCGCAAAAAAGGAATTCCTGTTATTGTGGATGGCGCTCATGCCTTTGCTCATTTTACTTTCAAACAAGAGGACCTGGATTGTGATTATTATACCACCAGTCTTCATAAATGGCTGTTCGCTCCTCACGGAACAGGAATGCTTTATGTAAAAAAAGATAAGATCAAAGATCTCTGGCCAATGATGGCTGCTCCCGAAACCATGGATGAGAATATCCGGAAATTTGAAGAAATAGGAACGCATCCTGCCGCAAACTTTTTAGCAATTGGTGAAGCACTTACTTTCCACGAAGGGATTGGCTCTGACAGAAAAGAAGCTCGTCTGAAATACTTGAATGATTACTGGATCGATCAGCTGATTGATAACGACCGCGTTGTCTTACATACCAGCAGAAATCCCAAATACGCTTGTGCAATTGCTACAGTAGAATTGAAAGGCATTGCACCAAATGATCTGAATTCGGCTTTATGGCGGGATTATAGAATAATTACCACCCCGATCAATCATGATCAGTTCAAGGGAA
>JGI24661J20069_1000332_pt1 | contig 20458 bp, 19 predicted proteins | sample MalvirmetaMSP144_FD_20069 | JGI IMG/M metagenome (IMG submission 20069) | reverse complement strand
CCCTTGAATCATTTTTAGCAATTCTTGTTATTATTTCCTTTGTATTATCTTCGCTACCACCATCTGCAATTAGAATTTCTAAGAGATTTGGATAATCCATATCAAGAAAACCATGAATTACCTGCTCAATGTGTTCTTCTTCATTATAGGTAGGGATCGCAATAGTAACTGAAGGAAAATTCTCTCTATTAGACATTAAAAAATTTTCGATAACCAATCCTTTTTTAGAATTTAAACCCTATTCCCACCACTCAGCAAATAAAGCACGGCCATTCTTACCGCTACACCGTTGGTAACCTGATTGAGGATAATAGCTCGATCGCTGTCAGCGACTTCACTTTCCATTTCCACTCCACGATTAATCGGTCCGGGATGCATGATCTTAAAATCCGGGTACTTTTCCAGATGCTCTAATTTTATCCCAAATCGTTCATGATACTCTCTTAGCGATGGAAATAACTCCGTCCCTTTTCCCTGTCTCTCAAGTTGGATTCTCAACGCCATGGCGATATCACACCAAGCTAACGTCTCTTCCAAATTATGAGAAACGGTAACCCCAAGATCCTTCGCAAAAACCGGCATAAGTGTTTTAGGACCGCAAATTACAACCTCAGCGCCAAGTTTTGTTAAACCGATTATATTGGACCGAACTACTCTGCTGTAAGCAATATCCCCAATTATAGCGATCTTCTTTCCCTTTAAATCAGGATGAATTTGCTGCATGGTAAACATATCCAGCAATGCCTGAGTTGGATGTTCATGTGCTCCATCTCCTGCATTCAAAATAGCAGCATCTACACATTGTGTTAAAAAGTGAGGAACTCCCGGACTTTCATGCCGAACTACCACCATATCAATTTTCATAGAACTGATATTCTGTATAGTATCTTTAAGTGACTCTCCTTTTTTTGTGGAAGAAGTACTTGCCGAAAAATTCACTACATCAGCTCCCATTCTTTTCTGAGCAAGCTCAAAAGATAAGCGTGTTCTTGTGCTGTTTTCGTAGAAAAGATTAACGATGGTTTTGTCTCTTAATGTCGGGACTTTCGGTACCGGACGATCCAGTATTTCTCTGAAATATTTTGCCTGTTCCAACACGAATCGGATATCGTCAGCTGAGTAATCTGCCAATCCGAGAAGATGTTTTTGAGTGAAGTTATATTTTTCCAGATCTATGCTCATATATCTTCCTCCATATCTACTAAATAAACGGCATCTTCTCCATCAAACTCCTGAACTTTTACTCTGATCTCTTCATTCTCATGAGTTGGAACATATATTCCTGTAAAATCTGCTGCTACCGGCAATTCCCGATGACCGCGATCTACCATGCAACAAAACTGAATTTTTCTGGGCCTTCCGTACGCCATTAATGCATCCATGGCTGAACGAACTGTTCTTCCGGTGTACAACACATCATCCACTAACATGATATCTCTGTCATACAGATCAAAGGGAATCTCCGTGATCTGCACTTCCGGCATTTTAAGTTTTGAGCGAAAATCATCCCGGTAAAAAGTCACATCAAGCACTCCGAAGTCGATATCTATATCGAATTCTTGTTTGATTACTTCTACAATACGGCGACCGATGTAAACGCCCCGGGTTTGCATACCTACAATGGCAAGCCTGGTTGGGTCTTCATAAGATTCAAGGAATTGATGAGCAAACCGCAAATAAGTGCGATTCAGGTCTTCCCCGGTCATGATCTGTGCTTTCTGCAATGGATCCATAGGTTTTTAAATTCACCCAAATTTAAGCCACATTCAACTCAAATCACAACCTTTTGTGAAATGAAATAATCGAACATTTCATTTTCTTTCCTTTAGCTCCTATTCTCCCTATTTTAGAAGTCTTGAAAAATCGCTTTTTTAACACTTAAAAAGAATACTGTTACATGAAAATCCACGAGTATCAAGCTAAAGAAATTTTAAAAGAATACGGAGTTGCCGTTCCTGACGGAATTGCTGCCACTACCGTTGAAGGTGTCGTTGAAGCCGCTGAAAAAATGAAAGAGAACGGAGCTTCACTTTTTGTTGTAAAGGCTCAGATTCATGCCGGCGGACGTGGAAAAGGACGCACTAAAAAGAACAATGCAAAAGGCGTTATCCTGTGCAAAACTATTGATGAAGTTAAAGAAGCTGCTGAATCTCTTTTAGGCGATGTACTTGTTACTATCCAAACCGGCGAAGAAGGACAGCTTGTTCAAACCATTTATGTAACGGATGGCGTTGACATCAAAAAAGAATTTTATGTAGGCGTGCTACTTGATCGCGCAGTTAGTAAAAATGTGATCATGGCTTCTACCGAAGGTGGAGTTGAGATCGAAAAAGTTGCTGAAGAAACTCCTGAAAAGATCATCAAAGAATGGATCGAGCCGGGAATGGGACTTCAGGTAAATCAAGCTCGTCGTATTGCTTTTTCTCTTGGTTTAGAAGGCAAAGCGCTCAAATCTTGTATCAAATTCATCATGGCTTTGTATAAAGCATATGAAGAAACTGATTCTGATATGTTCGAGATCAATCCGTTGATCGTAACTCCGGATGACGAAATTTTCGCTCTGGATGCTAAAGTGACATTTGATGGAAACGCATTGTACCGTCATCCTGAATTGGCTGAACTCAAAGACGAAGCTGAAGAAGATCCTGCAGAACTTGAAGCTTCCAGGTATGACCTGAACTACATTAAATTAGACGGAAACGTAGGTTGTATGGTTAATGGCGCCGGACTTGCAATGGCAACGATGGATATTATCAAACTTTCAGGTGGTGAGCCTGCTAACTTCCTTGATGTTGGTGGTGGAGCTAATGTTGAGACTGTTAAAAATGGGTTCAGAATTATTCTGGAAGATAAAAATGTGAAAGCGATTCTGATCAATATCTTTGGTGGAATTGTTCGTTGCGACAGAGTTGCTAACGGAGTTATTGAAGCTGTTAAAGATCCTGAGATCGCTGAAAAAGTACAGAATGTGCCTATCATTGTTCGTCTTCAGGGAACCAATGCTGAAGAAGCTAAAGAGATCATCGACAATTCAGGAATGAATGTGATTTCTGCTGTTCTTCTTAAAGAAGCTGCAGAAGCGGTTTCTAAAGTAATGGCTTAAACCATCGCGTCATCCTGAACCATGTGCTGAACTTGATTCAGTATTGTTTCAGGATCTGCTACTTTATTTATAAAATTAAAAAAGCCCGGCTCATTGAGTCGGGCTTTTTTTGTTCTGTTTGAATCTGTCCCCGTTTATTCCTCCACCCGTAGGGGTAATTCATGAATTACCCCTACGGGTGGAGGACGGTGCTTTAGGTGTGATTTATCACCTGTTATGCAATTAATTTACAATGACTTTTAAACTATTCTAAAACTCCCACTTCACTTGTAGTAAGAAATTTCTTCCGGCTTGCGGGTAGTAGTAATTGAATCGTTGTTCTCCTCCAAGTACATAACCATATGTATATCCGTTGGTTTCATATTTCTCATCCAACAAATTGTTGATCATCAAATTTGCTGTGATCGCCTTTACAAAACTCAGGTTCGTAAATGTATAACTGATTCTAAGATCATTTACCAAGTAAGGATCAATTGAACGAGCATCATTTTGAGTGTTATCCAAATACTGCTTAGAAACGTATTTCGTGGTCAGTTCAGTTGTCAAACCATTATCAGAGAAACCCAGAATTGAATTAGCAATGATACTTGGCGAAAGCGCTAAATCAGTATCAGAGAAATTTCTCTCGATCTGACCATCATTATCATAATCGTCTATGAACTCCGTGTAATTTTCGATCTTATTTTTGCTGAATGTTGCGTTTGCAGCCCAACTGAAGTTTGATGTTATGGAAATACCCCCTTCCAGCTCTATTCCCAATCGCGAACTATTCGGCACGTTTTGACGAACCACTCCACCAACATCATTGATTTGTCCGGTAACTACTAACTGATCTTCATACAGCATTGCGTATCCATAAGCACCAACAAAGAAACGACCGAAATCTCCGCGATATCCCGTTTCAACATTATACAATCTTTCCGGATCAGGACGGCTGGCTGTTGATGATTCCACATATTCTGACCTTGTTGGTTCTTTGCCCGCTACTCCAAATGATGCGAACACTCTGTTTCCTTCATTGACCAAATAACTCAGACCGAATTTCGGGTTCAGAAATACGATGTCATCAGAGCCACGCACATCTACTACAGTATTGTTCTGAATATCAACTCCGTCAAATTCATAATTGATAGTTCGCACCTGCATATCCAGATAGGAACTCAGATCTTCATTGAAGAAATACTGTGCCTTACCGTACACATTAAAATCTGTTTTAACGGCATCGTTATCATAATAACGTTCTTCAAATTCGCTGTCACCTGCAAATCGTGCCCAGATCACTTCACCGAAATGAGCTCCCTCATATCTGTTCAACCCACCACCAAAGGTAACATTCCAATCTTGTGAATGAGTGTACTTACTTGAGAAAACCATTCCGTAAAAATCATTGTCTAACCAACGTCTTCTTATCAGGTCTGTTTGGGTTGGATCTCCGAAATTTTGAGGTGAAATTCCATAATCAGATAGATCTTCGTCCGCTTTATACTCCTCGTAATAACCTTCTCCTTTTGTATAATGCAGCGAGGCATTCAGCGACCAATTATCCTGTAATCTGTAAGAATAGTGAAGCTGGTAATAGTCCTGACGATAGTTATCGACTTGGTTTTGATAAGGACTTCCGCTTTTTTCAGTTCCTGCTTCATTAAATGTTCTGTTTCCGCTTTCCAGAACACTCTCTTCAACTCCGTACCAGGATTGATAAGTGATTTCCTTTCCTGAGAAAATGTCGGCTTTTAACAAACTTCTCTCTCCTCTTTTTGAACCTGACAGATAGAAGGAATTCAGGTCTGATTCAGCACGATCGATATATCCATCAGACATGATCTTTGAAAGTCTTCCTTCAAAACTCCAGCCGTTTTTCATCAAGCCGGAACCCAACTGAATATTTGCTTTACGCGTGTTGAATGATCCAATCCCTGTGTTAATTTCAGTGTACGGATCCAGACTATTTGAACTTGTTTGAAGGTTGATGGAGCTACCGAAAGCGCCCGCTCCGTTTGTTGAAGTTCCTACTCCACGTTGAACCTGAATATTCTCGATGGATGAAGCTATATCCGGAAGGTCAACCCAAAACACTCCGTGCGACTCTGCATCATTTACCGGAATTCCATTTATGGTCACATTAATTCGCGAAGGATCAACACCTCTGATACGAATGCCCGTATATCCTATTCCGGCTCCGGCATCTGATGTCACAACGGTAGATGGAGTCAGGTTTAATAAGTAAGGCACATCCTGACCAAGATTCCTTTTTTCTATTTCTTCCTTATCAAGATTTGAAAAAGTAACCGGAATAGATTCATCCACTCTTGTGGCTTCTACCAGAACTTCGTCACTTACATAAGTGTCCGGAAGTAACAAAATTTGCAGATCGGACTGACTTCTTACAACATCAACGGTTTTACTTTTGAACCCGGTGAAACTGATTCTAAATGACCTTTCTTCACCGTCTAAAAGATCAATTTCAAAAGAACCGTCTGTGTTTGTGGAAACACCGTTGTTAGTTCCGGTTTGTAAAACAGTGGCCCCGATCAAAGGTTCTTTTGTCTGAGCTTCCAGTACTTTACCGGAAATTTGAATTTGTGCAGCTGCAAAAGTTGACAGCATGGTGATTAGGATCGCCACCATCAGCGATGATTTGATTAATTGAAACATAGTTCCTCTTCTTTAGGAGTGCCCGGTCGCCGTAATTTGATTTGGCTTCCCGGCAAAAATTATAAGTTTATTTAAAAAAGAGGAGGCGAAACAAGCGCATCTTAAATATAGATAAGCGAACAGGTTTTCCTCCGCCGGTATTACCCGGATCAGGTAGTAGGGTGTAATCTCAGCCTCAGCATTTTGCTAAAGCACCCCTAACCTTTGTAGCTTTTGCTACGGTTGTAAAACTACGCACTATTTCATCAAAACACGAAAAAAACTGTTAACTTTACCCATTAATTTTAAGGCTCCTGATATGAAACGAATCCGACCAATTTTACTTTTGATTGCATGTGCGTTAACTGGCTCTTGTGAACTGAAAAAAGAGATGAGCTCCGTTAATCCGACTAATTGGGACAAACGATCTGCCGATATTTCGCAACTCAATAACCTTGAATCCGGGAAAACATATCTATCTGTTTACTCTCAAATTTATAGTCGAAATGAGCACCGCACTCATGACCTTACGGTAACAATAAGTATGAGAAACTTAAATCCTGCTGATACCATTTATATCAAAAAAGCCGAATACTTCGATAGTCATGGAGCTTCTATCAGATCTTACTTTGATAAACCAATATATCTTGCCCCTATGGAAACAGCGGAAATTATAATCGATGAGAGTGACAAAACCGGTGGACCAGGAGCAAATTTTTTATTCGATTGGGGAATAAAAAGTACTTCAAATAGTCCCCTTTTTGAAGCTATCATGATATCTACTTCCGGACAGCAAGGTCTTTCATTTACTACGCAAGGCGTGGAACTACACTAATGCCTTTTATATCTAATTAATATCGCAAAACGAATTTCTATGAAACTGAAAACACTTTCAATTCTACTGATCACTTTTTTACTCATTACTTCATGCACTCAAAGCAACCGAAGTTATTTATCGGAAGATATTACACCGCTGGATGTGGAAATACATATCACTTTTTTGGCGAGCGATTCTCTAAAAGGTCGCGAAGCCGGTTCTGCTAACGAAGCTATTGCAGCAAACTATATTGCCGATCATTTCCGGGATTTTGGTTTGGAACCTGCAGGAGATAACGAAACTTATTTTCAGGAATTCACCATTAATACCGCTGTGTTGAGAAATCCTCATGCCGGAGATGATGCCGAAGGCGAAAAATTACTTTCCAAAAATGTAGTTGGTTTATTACAAGGAACCGGCAACTCTGATGAGTTGATCATTATTGGAGCACATTATGATCATTTGGGTTTTGGAGAATTTGGTTCCTTATACCGCGGAGAGCAAGAACGCATTCACAATGGCGCTGATGATAATGCTTCGGGAACTGCCGGAGTGCTTGAACTGGCTGAATATTTCTCCGCAAATCGCCCCAAGAAAGATATTTTGTTTCTGGCTTTTTCAGGTGAAGAAATGGGGTTACTGGGCTCTGCTTATTATGTAGATAATCCAACAGTAGATCTGGAAAACGCCCTTGCTATGATCAATATGGATATGATCGGTAGAATGGTTGATAAAAAACTGATGATCTTCGGAATTGGAACCGCTGAAAACTGGACAGCCATTCTGGATTCTGCCAATACCGGAAATCTGGATCTGAATTTGGTCAAAGACGGGACCGGAGCCAGCGATCACACCAGTTTTTATTATAAAGAAATTCCCGTGCTTCATTATTTCACGGATACGCACGCCGATTACCACCGACCTTCTGACGACACCGAGTATATAAATATGAATGGCACAGCTTTGGCACTTCATCATTTGGTGCGGGTTATTGTTCAGTTGGATGAACTACAAAAAGACGAACTTGCTTTTGTGGAAGCTCCCGGTGAACAACGTCAGTCTATGAGTTTAGAAGGACCAACCCTCGGCGTGCTCCCGGATTACGGCTATGAAGGTAAAGGAATGAAGATCACGGGTGTAACTAAAGGCAGAGCGGCTGCAAATGCCGGAGTTAAAGGTGGAGATATTATCGTAGGAATTGCCGGCGAAGAGCTTGCCGATATTTACGCTTATATGGCCATGCTGAACAAACTCAAAAAAGAGCAAAAAACTACCATTACAGTCCTCAGAGATGGCGAAAGAATGACGATGGATCTGGAATTGTAGGATTGGATTTGTTCAAAACTTCAGTTCAATATTCTTGTACTGAATAAATCCTAACTTCTTTGTTTACTAGTATTTTAAGATTGTTTTATGGATTTTATCCGGACAAACTCGGAAAACCCTTGTCTGGATAATATTATGTTATGTGTACCAAAAATCTAAACCAATAATCAGATGGGTGTAAGCTACAGTTTAGTTAACTATACAAAGAAAGAGTATGTAATCTTTGATAAAGTTCTTGCCAGCAAAGCACGAGAATTAGCTGGAAACCCAGCTTCTGCAGCTATCTCAACTTGGTATTTGTTAAACAATATTGGTGACAATATTTCTTTTATCTCCGATACATATAATGAATGGCCATTCCCTGAAGGATCGCGAGATGAATTAATGAATTATACAGAAGTAACAAATAGGATTGTTTCCTCCTTAATTTCAGAAGCTATTCTCGTAGATGAAGGAAAGGAGTTCCTATTTGATGATGATAAAGATATTTACTTTAGAAAACTCCGCAATATATGGTTAGAATAAATGCGGGTACACATAACAAGCGTTTTAAGTCGAACTCGGGAAGTGGCTCCGCTATTTTTAACTTTCAGGTAACTGATTAATTCTGTTACTTTCAAAAAAACCGAAAACCCTTCGCCGCTTAAACGCGGGGTCGTTATGTGGCTTACTTATTAAACTTCTATATTTTTTTGATGAAATATTTATTTGCTCTACCTCTCATAATCATCTTAGTATTTTCTTCAAATAGCTATTCACAGAGTCTATTTCCAAACACTTTTGAAGATTGTAATACGGAAAGGTTTGCTCTAGAAATGGATACTACAACCGCAAAAATTGCAGATTCAAAATTAATTTCTATAATAACAACTGGATTGGATCAACAAAATCTTGAAAATGTTAATGGAATTATGGCTCTTCAAGTAATAGTCGAACTTGATGGAAGCTCATGCTTGTTAAGTTACGACAATCGACTAAATATCGAAGGTTTTGGTTCGAAGCTAAAAACAGAAATTGATAAGAATTTGAAATGGCTAGAACCATCAAAGAAAGTAGCGGCAATTGTATCCATACGTATTCAAGATGGATTAATAGAATTTAAAAGGTTAGGAATGGGCGGGGATAAAGGTATTCATGAACTCCAAAACTAATTCTATTGTCAAGCCCTCGCCACATAACAAGCGTTTCAAGTCGGACGCAGGCAGGATTCGCTAGTAAGTTTGTAAGCAATAAAAATTTTCAGTTACTTCAACAAAAAACGAAACGCTGGGTCGTTATAAATCTTGCCACTTCGGCTCATAAAATAAAGTATAGTAGTTCATGAGAAATACAATTAAAACAATTCTTTACCTCTTAACAATTTTACTGACTTTCCAAACATTTTCTATAGCTCAGTCCATTGAACTTACCGACTCAGAAGTTGAGAGATTTCTATGTAAAAAATGGGTTATTCAGTATATGGATATGCAAGGGATGAAGATCGCACCACAAGAAGGGGCAGAATTCATATTTTTGTTCCAAAAAGACGGATCATTTGAAATGCTTCCTAATAACGAACTTGACCCAAACCCAGAAATGAAATGGGTGTATTCTAAAGAAAATAAAAGCATTCGACTATACGAATCAGACCGACTAATAGGTAAAATTTTAGAACTAAAGGAAGATAAGTTCGTTATGGATTTTGAATCAACAGAAGATATGCCAATGGAAGGAATGAAAGGTCATTTTAAACCAGCTGTATAAAATTAGAATCAAAACACCATTTTAATAGCATTGCTTACAATTTTTGAATTGAATTATGTCAACTAAGAATAAGGTCTAACAAGCGTTTCAAACGTACTTGGTTAGGGTTCGGAACAACGGAAAGCACCACTCGTCATTTTGAGCTTGATGTAGAATAAGTAATTGATCGGATTAACGAATGAGCCTTTAACAGATCCTGAATCAAGTTCAGGATGACCCTACTATTCTGACCCACTCTTGTTCTCTCCCTAACATTAGGGAATCCCGACAATAAGCCTGACCTCTACTGAAAGCTTACCTTTATTACTATTTTTGGGAGTGAGCAGAATTCTAATATCATATATTCATGAAAATACTAGTCCGAAACCTTACACGAAGCATTACAGAAAAAGAAATACAAGAACTTTTCGAAAAATACGGTGTGGTTGAAAGCTGTAACTTGGTTCTGGATAAAAGCACGCGAAAGTCAAAGGGCTTTGGTTTTGTTGAAATGCCGAACTCAGATGAAGCTAAGACAGCAATAAAACAGCTGAACGGTAAGAAGTTTGTAAATCACCCCATCAGAGTTAAACAAGTGGATTAAGCCCACAGATCCTTCGGAAATATACGATGACACCACATTTTTGTTCTCGTTTTGTAGCTCTACTGCGAAACACGGTTGGAAAACTCTGGCTTCAATGAGATTACTTCCTTACATGCATTACTCTTAAATGGTGAAAATCACTCTTTCAGAAATCCGGCATTGAGATGGTGAAGGAATAGCTGATCATCATAACAGAATCTCAACGAATAAAACCTGTTCGCAAAGCGAGCATTTGGTTTTATTCAGAGGTTCGCCGATGATCTGCCCGGAAGCATCTCCGCCGGGAGCTTTTGGTACTTTTGTCGGTACAAAAGTGCAGAAATGAATGAGATGAAAACTGATCTTTAACTCTTCCAGAGTTATAAATACCCAAATTTATGAGTAATCATCATGTTCAACTCTGGAAGAGTTGGTGCACAGATCTTACTCCACTCCTAAACCTATTTCTGAATTTTCGCATCTACCCAACTGTGCAGATCCTTCGGAAGTATCCTCAGGATGACTTTTTGGAATAAATATTACCTTCAATCAATATTGAACATTCATTATTCATTATTCAATATTCAATACCCTCTCCATCCTCTCCTGAATTTCTTCCAACATCAAATTTCCGATACTGCCTTCGTGCGTATGTTTCAGTTCTTTTGGAGGTGCAAAACTTCCATCTTCGATCTGTTTTGACACTTGCTGATAGGCTTCGCGAAAAGGAATTCCCTTAACCACTAATTCATTAACAGCCTCTACAGAAAAGATGAGTTTATATTTTGGATCATCCAAAATATCCTTAACCGGTTCAATTTTTGACACAGAATAAGAAGCGATTTTCAGACAGCTTTTCATTTCTTTGATGGCCGGGAATAACAATTCCTTTAACAGCTGAAAATCTCTGTGATACCCGGAAGTGAGATTACTTAAGGTCATCATGATCTGATTCGGAAGCGCCATCAGCACATTCGTTTTGGCACGAAGCAATTCAAATACATCCGGATTTTTCTTGTGAGGCATAATACTGGAGCCCGTTGTAAGCTCATCAGGTAATTTTAAGAACTGAAAATTCTGACTATTGTACAGGCACACATCAGCGGCTAGCTTATTCAACGTTGAAGCCAGATTTGCCAGCGCTGAGGCAACAACCTGTTCTGTTTTTCCTCTTCCCAATTGAGCGTACACTGAATTATAGACCATACTTTCAAATCCAAGTAAGTCAGAAGTCATTTGTCGGTTAAGCGGAAAGCTAGAACCATAACCTGCCGCAGATCCCAGTGGATTTCTGTTCACAACTTTATACGCGCCGTTCATGATCTCAACGTCATCAACTAAACTCTCTGCGTAGGCAGAAAACCACAATCCGAAACTACTCGGCATTGCCGCCTGAGTATGCGTATATCCCGGCATCAAAACGTCTTTGTATGTGTCTGCCTGATCAATGAGTGCAGAAAATAAGTCGTTGGTAAGCGATCGTATTTCTTCTAGTTGTTCTCTCAGAAATAGGCGAATATCTACTAAAACCTGATCATTTCTGGAACGCCCGGAATGGATTTTTTTACCTACGTCACCCAGTTTTTTGGTGAGCATCAATTCGATCTGGGAATGTATATCCTCCACATCATCTTCGATCTGAAACTTTCCTTTTGCAATGATCTGCTCCTGAATAGTCTCCAGTTCTCTGATCAAAATCTCCAGCTCAGACTTTTCCAATAAGCCTACAGATTCCAGCATAGTGATATGAGCAATGGTTCCACGCACATCATGTTTTGCCAGTTCAAGATCCAGCTCACGATCTTTCCCAACCGTAAACTCTTCAATAAATTGATCGGTTTTAATTCCCTTTTCCCAAAGTTTTTTTGCCATAATCTTTCTCCTTTTATTCTCCCCTTTTAGGGGAGATGAAAGTCCAAACAGTTCTTTGGACTTTCTGAGGGGTGTTGCCAGTTTGTATGATTGGCAACACCCTCCGTCCGCTAACCCGCGGACACCTCCCTCGAAGGAGGATTTAATTCCAGTTTATTTAATAACTCAATATAAGTTTCGATTCCTTCTTCGATTTCGCTCAGATAAATAAATTCATCGGCGGTGTGTGAGCGATGTGTGTCTCCCGGTCCCATTTTAATACACGGAAACGGCATGTGAACCTGATCCGACATAGTTTGCGAGCCATAGGCTTTTATTCCAAGCTCTTTGCCTTTCATTACTAAAGCATGATTCTCAGAAATACCGGATGCGTTCAGATTCAATGATCTTGGATTTACTTCACAATTCACATGATCTTTAATGAGATCAACAGCTTCTTTGTTAGTGTAATGCTCATTCGGGCGGACATCAACAACGAACTTACATTCATCGGGTACCACATTGTGCTGTGAACCTGCCTCGATCTGCGTCACCGTCATATTCACTTTCCCGAGTACTTCCGATCTCTTTTCAAATTCATAATTTCTGAACCACTCGATATCTTTCATCGCTTTATAAAGCGCGTTTTCTCCTTCACTTCTTGCAGCATGTCCACTTTTCCCGTGAGCAATACAATCCAGAACGATCAACCCTCTTTCAGCAATCGCCATATTCATTGATGTCGGTTCTCCTACCACTCCAAGATCGATCTTTCCCAATTCTTCTAACACAATTGGAACTCCTTGTTTGCCTGAAGTTTCCTCTTCAGCAGAGGCCAGAAAAACCAGATTGTAGTTTTGATCAGTCCCTGCCAAATGAATAAAAGTATGCAACAAACTAACCAGTGGCCCGCCGGCGTCGTTACTTCCCAATCCGGTCAATTTCCCCTCTTCAATCGTTGGACTGAAAGGATCATAACTCCACTTGGAAGAAGCGTTCACAGTATCGTGATGAGAATTCAGAAGAATCGTCGGCTTTGTTTCATCTCTTTCTCCTGCCCACGCCCAAACGTTATTCTTCTTTCTCTGAGCATCAAAACCTTGCGCCTTCAAATACTCTTCGATCACATCCGCAGTCTTGTCCTCCTCCCCGCTGTAGGATTGAATAGAAATGAGTTGTTTTAGTAATTCTATGGCGTTTTGTTGTAATTCTTTCATAATGCTATGTTCGTAAGTAGATAAGTAGATAAGGTGGCTTTCACCTTTCACCTTTCACCTTTCACCTTTCACCTAACCAACCTCGTTCCTTTTTCTTCCTCTTTAAATACATCAAATCCAACAATTCTGACTTTTTTAGCTCCTGCATTCAACGCTTTAAAACCTAGGTCCAGTTTAGGGATCATTCCTTCTTTTATGATACCATTTCCTTCCAGATGACGATATAACAATAAATTCATTTCGGTGATCAATTTCTCGCCATTCATAACGCCCTCGAGATCAAAACACAGATCCATTGCAACATCTCCATGCTCTGCCAATCCTGAAGCAATAAAACCCGCAATATTATCTGCGTTTGTGTTCAATAGCTGTCCATTGCCGTCGTGTGTCAGAGGTGCGATTACTGGTGTAACTCCTTCGTTCAGCAAACTGTTTAAAACCGTCGCGTCTACCTGTTCGATATCTCCCACAAATCCAAAATCGATAGGTTCGGGATCTCTTTTTTTCGATTGGATCAGGTTCATATCAGCGCCGGAAAGACCAATTGCGTTACAACCCAAAGCCTGAAGTTTTGCCACGATCTTTTTATTCACCAACCCGCCATAAACCATGGTCACCACATCGATCATATCGGAATTGGTTATTCTTCTGCCATTGATCATTTTGGATTCCAGTCCCAGCTTTTCTGCTACATCAGAAGCTATTTTCCCTCCGCCATGAACCAGGATTTTCTTTTCTTCAATTTGAGCAAAATCCTGTAGAAACTGATCCAGCTTTGCTTCGTCATCAATGACTTTACCACCGATCTTTATGACTTTTATTTCACTCATTTTTCAAAATTATTTTGAATATAGTTTGAGCGGAAACAATTCTGTTGGTTGCTTCTTCGATCACCAGTGAATTCGCGCTGTCAATTACTGCATCGCTCACAACCACATTTCTTCGAACGGGAAGACAGTGCATGAATTTAGCGTCATTCGTGAGTTTCATTTTAGCCTCATCAACCATCCAGTTTTTATCTTCAGAAAGTATTTTTCCATACTCTGAATAACTGCTCCAGTTTTTTGCATAGATGAAATCAGCTCCTTCAAATGCTTTTTTCTGATCGTATTCAATTTGTGCATTCCCAGAAAACTCCGGAGCTAATTCGTAACCTTCGGGATGAGTGATCGTGAGATCATATTCCGCTTTCTGAGTCCATAAAGAAAACGAATTTGCCACCGCCTGGGGAAGTGCTCTCGGATGAGGTGCCCATGTCAATACTACTTTTGGTTTCTCTATCTTCTTATGAGTTTCAATAGTGATCAGATCCGCAAAAGCCTGCAAAGGATGTCTGGTAGAAGACTCCAGATTTACCACCGGCACCGGACAATGTTTAAGAAACTGACTCAAAACCTGTTCTGAATAATCTGCTTCACGATCTTCCAATTTTGCAAAAGCACGGATCGCCACCAGATCAAAATAAGAACCGATCACAGCAGCCGCTTCCTTGACGTGCTCTGCTTTATTTCCATTCATGACAGCTCCGTCAGAAAATTCCAGTTGCCAACCACCTGCGCCTACATCAAATACTGTTACATCCACACCCAGATTCTGAGCCGCTTTTTGCGAGCTCAATCTGGTTCGCAAGCTTGGATTTAGAAACAACAAGCAGATCGACTTATTCCGAATGCTTCCCTTCTCTTTAAATGGATTTTTCTTTACTTCCAGCCCTTCCTGAATCAGGCTTTTCAGATCGTACACATCATCAATTGAGAAAAACTGTTTCATGATAATTCTTCCTTTATAGCTTTTAAAAAATCCTCTGTTTCTCTTTTTCCAATTCCCAAAGCCGGCAACAATCGTAATGTGTTTTTATCGGATGAGGAACCCGTAAAAATGTGATGTTTATATAATAATGCCTTTCTCATTTCAGCGATCTCAAATTCGAATTCCACTCCTATCATCAATCCTGCACCACGAACTTCTTTTACCTTCGGGAGCTTCTTCAATTCTTCCATCAGGTAGGCACCCATTTCTTTTGCGTGCTTGATCAGGTTTTCCTTTTCCATCACTTCCAACACCGCCAAAGAAGCTGCGCAGGCCAAATGATTACCACCAAATGTTGTTCCCAGCATCCCGAATGAAGCCTCGAACTTTGGATGCGTGATAATTCCTCCTACAGGAAACCCATTGCCCATTCCTTTTGCCATGCTGATAATATCAGGCTCAACTCCTGAATGTTGATGAGCAAAGAACTTACCCGTTCTTCCAAATCCCGATTGTATCTCATCCAAAATGAGAACCGTATTTGTTTGATCACACAGCGTTCTAATATGCTTCAGGAATTCAGAAGTGGGTGCATGAATGCCGCTGATTCCCTGAATGCCTTCAATCAAAACCGCACATACCTCTTCTTGTTTTAAGACTTCTTCAACACCTTCAAAATCTTCCAATTTTAGTCGAGCAATTTCTGCTCCTTCATTTACAGGAAACAAGATCTTCGGATTGTCAGTAACTGCAACAGCAAGCGAAGTTCTCCCGTGAAATCCTTTTTCGAAAACCAAAATTTTCTTTCTTCCATTGTATGCAGATGCCATTTTCAGTGCATTCTCGTTGGCTTCTGCCCCAGAATTACACAGAAATAAATTCCAATCCGTATATCCTGAAAGTTCTCCCAGCTTCTCTGCTAGTTCTTTCTGAATTCCGATGGGAACAGAGTTTGAGTAAAATCCGATCTTGTTGATCTGCTCAGTGATGCGTTTCACATAATGCGGATGTGAATGTCCGATAGAAATAACGGCATGACCACCATACATATCTAAATATTTTGTTCCGTCTTCCGTGAAAACATAATTCCCTTTAGCTTTCACAGGCTCCACATCAAACAAGGGATAAACAGGTAATAAATTCATCAGAATGCACTCCCTTTCAATTTCAATCCGGTTGTTTCTTCCAGACCAAACATCAGATTCATATTCTGAACTGCTTGTCCTGAGGCGCCTTTTACTAAGTTGTCTATAACTCCCGTTATCAGTAATTGATCTCCCTCTTTCTGAAGATGAAGAACTCCTTTGTTAGAATTCACAACTTGTTTTACATCCACAGCTTTTTCTGAAATATGAACAAACGGATGATTACTGTAATAGTCTTTGAACAACACAACTGCTTCTTTAAGGGACAGCTCTGTTTTCAGATAACAGGCTGCTAATATTCCTCTGGTAAACGCTCCACGAAAAGGAATAAAATTGATAGCACTGTCAAAATCATTTTTAAGCTGAGTTACACTTTGCGTGATCTCGCCCAAATGCTGATGCGTAAAGACTTTATACACTGACGCATTGTTACTTCTCCAGCTAAAATGGGTAGTTGATGTTGGGTTTTGTCCGGCTCCGGTACTCCCCGTTATCGCCGATACATGAACATCATTGTTCAACAAATTAGCTGAAGCCAGAGGTAACAGACACAACTGAATACAAGTTGCAAAGCATCCCGGATTAGCTACTTTTTCTGCTTTTTTGATCAGGTCTCTGTTCAACTCCGGCAAACCATAGATAAATTCATTTCCTTCGAGTTTTAAACGAAAATCTGAACTCAGGTCAATGATCTTCGCCTTTTCAGGAATTACTCCTGAATCTATAATCCCTTTTGATTTCCCATGACCTGAGCAAAGAAAAACAACATCCACATCCTGATCTAACTGCTCATCAAATACCAGACCGATCTCACCGATCAGATCCTGATGCGCCTCATGGATTTTTTGTCCCGAGTGACTTTTACTGACAACAGAAATCAATTCCACTTTAGAATGATTCATCAAAATTCTGATCAACTCACCGGCTGTATATCCTGCTCCCCCTATTATTCCAACTTTAATCATTGTTCTGTACCGATTGTTGAATGAGCGTTGCGTTTGCCAGGATCTTCGTAAAGCCTTTCACATCTTCGCCGCTCCAACCCTGATTCATCTCTCCGTACTGACCATGTTTTGATTGCATCAGATCAAATTCGGATTCAATACCGATCAGTTCGAATTGCTTGGGTTCTAATTTCACAAATACCTTTCCGGTCACTTTTTGCTGAGTATTTTCCAGAAAAGCTTCGATATCTCTCATCACCGGATCCAGAAATTGTCCTTCGTGCATCAACATTCCGTACCACTCGCCCAACTGATCTTTCCAGTACAACTGCCATTTTCCCAACACATGTTTTTCCAGCAATTGATGCGCTTTGATAAATATCATGGGAGCTGCTGCTTCAAATCCAACTCGGCCTTTTATTCCGATGATGGTATCCCCTACATGAATATCTCTTCCAATTCCATAAGGCTGCGCAATTTCCTGAAGTTTTTTGATCGCCTGAACAGGAGTTAACTGCTCACCGTTAATTGAAGTTGGTTCTCCATTTTCAAATCCGACTTCCACTGTTAATTCATCGCTTTCAGAAACTTTTGTTGGCCACGCTTGTTCCGGAAGTGTTTGATGAGAAGTAAGTGTCTCTGCACCGCCCACGCTCGTTCCCCACAGTCCTTTGTTGATGGAATATTTTGCTTTCGCCCATTCTTTTTCCACTCCGTGACTTTTCAGAAATTCCACTTCTTCTTCACGGCTCAATTTCATATCTCTGATCGGTGTGATGATCTCCATCTCCGGAGCAAGCACATTAAAGATCAGATCGAAACGAACCTGATCATTTCCGGCTCCCGTACTTCCGTGTGCGATGGCATCAGCGCCGGTCTTCTTGGCATATTCTGCTATTGCCACAGCCTGAAATACACGCTCTGCACTTACTGAAAGAGGATACGTATGGTTTTTTAACACATTTCCGAATAACAGATATTTAATTCCTTTCTGGTAGAATTCCTGCTCAACATCAATGCAGACATGATCTTTTATACCAAGATCAGCAGCTTTCTGTGCCAGTTCTTTTTGTTCTGCTTCATCAAAGCCACCTGTGTTTACAGCCGCTGTAAAAACTTCGTATCCTTTTTCTTTTGCCAGATGAATGGCACAATAACTGGTGTCTAAACCACCACTGAATGCTAATACTACTTTTTTATTTTTCTTCATGATTATTTCCTTTTACTTGAAAGGGCATCCTGAACCATGTGCTGAACTTGATTCAGTATAGTTTCAGGATCTTCCTCCCTGCTTAGTAGCTATAAATTTAAAAGACCTTCAACGGTTTAATGAGTTTCTGAACAGAAGCGGTTTTCATCTGCACCCAGCGGTAAAACTTTCTGATGTTTGCTTCGCGTTCTTCTTTTGGTTTGTTATTCGGATGCTTAGGATCGTACAGCATTCCTGTGCATAAACAATTCTTACGATCATTTCTGGAGAGGATGTCGTAATTCGGACAGCTTTGACAACCTTTCCAGAACGTATCGTCCTGAGTGAGTTCTGAAAACGTCACCGGCTTATAACCAAGATCTGAATTTATCTTCATAACCGGCAAGCTGGTCGTGATCCCAAACAACTTAGATTCAGGATACTTCTTCCCGGACAATTCAAACGCCTTCGCTTTGATCTTTTTTGCCAAACCGAGTCCTCTGTAATCAGGATGAACGATCAGTCCCGAATTCGCCACATACTTTTTATTTTCCCAGATCTCTATGTAGCAAAACCCGACCAGTTTATCCCCATCTAAGGCTATAACTGCATTTTCATTATCAAATTTGGTTTTGATGTACTTAGGATCACGTTTTGCAATACCTGTTCCGCGCTGTTGAGCTGCTTTTTCAATAAGTGCACAGATCTCTTCCGCATAAACTGCGTGCTTGGATGAACCGTAATAGATAGAAACCGACATGTGAGTAAAAGATGGAAATCCCGAAGGATGAATTAGAATTGAACTGCTTTAATTAATTCAGATGAGATGGTAATCGTAGAAAACACGACATACCACTATGCGTTACCGCCGCCGCGGAATGCGCCGTACAGATCGTCTGTCAATTCTATGTGCAAGAGATTTTTGCATGGCTTGTAAAATGGGGATTTGAATCTTTTAAAACAAGGGATGATTTAACTTTAATTTTAGATTATGTCATTTCTGTAGATGTCACTTAATTCGTTCACGCTTTAATAGTGATAATTATGGAAAAATTCGCCCTTAGTATTTAAGACGGAATAGAGAACATGATCCGAATGCGTCTGCGAAGCAGGAATAATCCTTTTAGGTGAAAAGTGTACTAATTTTCTCAGAATGAACGAAGACCTTTAGGATTATTCAGCGTAGTATCAGTGAACCCGTCTTAAATACTTCGGCTTGATCTTTTGCTACTTTTGTATCAAGACAAAAGTAGGTGCCCTTGTGCTAAGTTAAGCCTTTTTATAAGATTCGGTTCCTTGGCTCTATGTACTTTTGTGCCGCTACTGAGCTTCCTCAGCACAGGCGCCAGTACCAAAAGCTCCCGACAAGAATTATTGGCGCGAACTCCATTACATCGACTAATCATTACAAAAGGTCTTAGATCATATGATACATATTCACAAACGAGCCTGAGTGTAATGATTGCTCCTTCGGAGCCGTCGATTTCATTACGTTCTTTCCTCGCCAATAATTCTAAAGGTCGGTGTATTTTGGAGGTTGTTCGAGAGACTGAAATTATTAAAGGATACGGTCATCTCGCGGCGAATGCCCGAGATCCGGATTGATTTAAAAGGATATAACCTTAGTAACGATCCAGATTCCAATCAGGAGCTTGGAGATAGAAAATGTCCTCCTTTGAAGGAGGTGTCCGCCGACTGGTGGTCGGAGGATGTTGTGAGGTTTACTAGCTTAGAAGCTACACTACATCCCTCTGATCTCACACACGTGTTCGATCTGTCTCCCTTCGAAGGGAGATTTAGAATCTTCGCATCCATTCTTTCACCCAACCTTGTTCACTCTCCAACCCCTTTGTGTTCTCTGTGGTTAAAACAATTCCCAGCCTTTCCTGACCCACCCTTGTTCCCTCCCTAACTTTAGGGAGGGAGACTTTATAACTCCACTCAGATATTAATTACAGCGTCCCCTTCCCTTGTTTAAGGGAAGGGACAGGGATGGGTTCGGCTTAGTACTTGTTTTAGTTTACCCTTTTGCTATCTTAAGTTGATTTAATACGAATGAATCTTCGTATAATATTATGTTATTAGTTTTAAAGCATGAAAGCCAAAGACCAAATACTTCCATTCACCATTTCTGGTTTAGCAGCTTATTTAACGGGTGGTTTTTTTGCCGGTATATTT